>Ga0181612_127459_pt1 | contig 14813 bp, 6 predicted proteins | sample HoacroProtozoa21_FD_119630 | JGI IMG/M metagenome (GOLD analysis project Ga0181612, IMG submission 119630) | Hoatzin crop microbial communities from Cojedes, Venezuel. Combined Assembly of Gp0051906, Gp0051904, Gp0051908 | reverse complement strand
CGGCGCGGCAAAAGGCAAAATATCGCCAGCAACGCGCCAACCGCCACAAGAACAAGTAGCCAACCTCCGAGCCTTCATGACCCTTCGCTCCTGACTTCTTCAGATCATAAAGGCTCGTCCATACAACAACCGGCAAGGAGTTACAATCGGAACATCCTTGCCGGTTGTTTTTTTCGACACAATCCTGCGGCAGGCCATGCCTACTGGCGGACGACGGGCGACGTGGCCCGACGAAGCCACTCCAAGTCGTCGCCCGACAAGTGGGGCGACAGCTTCTCAAGCACCATTGCGTGATAGTCGTTGAGCCATGCCAGCTCCTCGTCGGTGAGCATGGCAAAGTCGATGGGCGCAGTGTCGATAGGACAGAGCGTGAGCGACTCAAACTGCAAGAACTGCCCAAACTCGCTCTCCATGTATGGCGCGATGAGCAGCGTGTTCTCCGTGCGGCAGCCGAAGCGCCCTTCGAGATAGATGCCTGGTTCGTCGGTGCAAGTCATGCCGGCCACCAGCGGCGCTGGCTTCCACTCCATGCGAATCTGGTGAGGTCCCTCATGCACATTCAGATACGACCCTACGCCGTGACCCGTGCCGTGCAGATAGTGCAGTCCCTCGCGCCACATGGCCCGCTTCGCCAGAACGTCGAGTTGGGTGCCGCTGATGCCGGAAGGAAACTTTGCCAGAGCCACCTGAATGTGGCCCTTCAGCACCAGCGTATATACGTGCCGCTCATAGTCGCTCACCGGTCCAAGCGCTATGGTGCGCGTTATGTCGGTCGTGCCGTCCTGATACTGTGCGCCGCTGTCCAGCAGAAGCAGTCCCTCAGGCTTCAGCTCCACATCGGTCTCGGGCGTGGCCTCATAGTGTACAATAGCCCCATGGGCCGCATATCCGGCGATGGTGTCGAAGGAAATGTCGCGAAACAGCTCCTGCTCGGCTCTCAGCGACGTCAGCTTGCGGTCGATAGACATCTCCGTCTCCCCTCCCCTCTCAACGGCAGGTTTCAACCAGCGCAGAAACTTCACAAGCGCAACGCCGTCGCGCACCATCGCCCTGCGATAGCCGGCAATCTCAGCATCGTTCTTCACCGTCTTCATGCGCTTCACCGGCGACTCGCTGCTGATGGTCTCATAGCACCTCACCGAATGGAAGAGCGCATGGTTCACCTCGTCGGCATCCATCAGAATATTGTACTCGCCATAGTCGGCCAGGCCCTGCTTCACCTCTGCATATTCGCGCACAGCCACGCCCTCGCCCTTCAGATAGGCAGCAATGTCGGCCGATATCTTTTCTTTGTTGACAAACAGTGTGGCGCCCTTTGTTTCGATGAGCAAATAGCTGACGAACACGGGGTTGCAATGCACGTCGGTGCCTCTCAGATTGAGCGTCCAGGCAATGTCGTCGAGAGCGGCCACGAGCATTCCGTCGGCGTGCCGTTGGCGGAGCGCCTTCCTGATGCGGTCGAGCTTGCTGCCGGCCCGCTCGCCGGCAAACTCCAGCGGCTGAAGCTCCACCTTGTGGTCAGGCACCGGCGGACGGTCGGTCCAGATGCGCTCCAGAGGGTCGAAGTTGGTGCGAAGCGTCAGCCCGCCCGCGCGGCGCAGCTGCTCTTGCAGAGCCACCACCTCCGATTCAGCAGAGCACCATCCGTCGATGCCCACTTCGGTGTCGCCCGACGCCCCAAGTTGCCGGCCCAGCCACTCGGCAATGGTCGGCGTGCCAGCCATCTTCAGCCGCATCAGCTCGTATTCGGTGCCTGAGAGCTGCTCTTCGGCGGCAATGAAATAGCGGGAATCGGTCCAGAGGGCCGCGCCCGAAAGCGTCACAACAGCCGTGCCGGCCGAACCGTTGAAACCGGAAATCCACTCACGGCCCTTCCAGTGGTCGGGCACATACTCACCGTTGTGAGGGTCGGTGCTGGGGAAGATGAATGCTCCCAAATGCTCCCTGCGCATCTCCTCGCGCAGACGCTCTAGTCTCTCTGATATAGTCATGTCGTTTCTCCTTTTTTCCACAAAATTACTACTTTTCCGCCACACTTTTGCAACATCCACTTTGCAATGACGCTTTTTTCAGAATAAATAACACTCCTGCCAACCGATGATTGCCATTTTTTTGCTAACTTTGCAGGGAAGAATAAACAACAACATTTTAAAATCTAAAAGAACAATGGAATTTTTAACTAACGACAAGCTCGTCATCGTCGGCGCTGCCGGCATGATTGGTTCAAACATGGTGCAGACCGCGCTCACTATGCGGCTGACCAACGACATCTGTCTCTACGACGTATTCTCGCCCGAAGGAGTGGCCGAAGAAATGAGGCAAAGCGGATTCGGCGACGTGAAAATCACCGCAACCACCGACCCCAAAGAGGCTTTCACCGGCGCAAAGTACATCATCTCGTCGGGCGGCGCTCCCCGCAAGCAGGGCATGACCCGCGAAGACCTCCTGAAAGGCAACTGCGAAATAGCCGAAGGACTGGGCAAAAACATCAAGGAGTTCTGCCCCAACGTGAAGCACGTGGTAATCATCTTCAACCCTGCCGACCTGACCGGACTCGTTACGCTGCTCTACTCAGGCCTGAAACCGTCGCAGGTGACCACGCTGGCCGCCCTCGACACCACGCGCTTGCAGAGCGCCCTGGCAAAGAAGTTTGGAGTGATGCAGAGCGAAATCAAGGGATGCGCAACCTACGGAGGCCACGGCGAGCAGATGGCTGTGTTCGGAAGCCACGTTACTATTGACGGACGAAAACTGACCGACATCATCGGAACGCCCGAATTCACCAACGAAGAGTGGGAGCAGATGAAGGTTGACGTAACAAAGGGAGGTGCAAAGATTATCGAACTGCGCGGACGCAGCTCCTTCCAGAGCCCCGCATACCTCTCGGTAGAGATGATTCGCTCGGTGATGGGCGGAGAGCCTTTCCGCTTCCCCGTCGGAACATACGTTCACAACGACAAGTACGACCACATCATGATGGCAATGAAGACCACCCTCGACACCACCGGCGCCCACTACGAAGTGCCAGAAGGAACTGCCGAGGAGAACGCAAAGCTCGACCAGAGCTACGAGCACCTCTGCAAGATGCGCGACGAGCTCGTTACGCTCAACATCGTGCCGCCCATCAGCGAGTGGAACAAGGTGAACCCCAACCTCTAAAGCCACGCCACAGGCTGAAAACAGCCTTAAACATGTAAAAACATTTCATCGCGGCCGCCCTCCGTTTTCTGGGCGACCGCGATTTTTATAACTGCCTGTCCCGCTGCTTCTTACATTCCACCGCGATTCAATGCCAGTAAATCAATTTGATTTACCGACCAAATCAATTTGATTTACTGACTAAATCAATTTGATTTACCGAGTAAATCAATTTGATTTACTGAGAGCCATCGGGGGTGTAAAAAAATTCCATGCGGAGAGGACTTTTTTACGAGCGAAAAAAAAGACTGCGGGGCAGCTGTGCCTCGCAGTCTTTTTCGTTGTTAGTGGCGGATTACTTCACCAGAAGTTTCACCGTCTTGCTGTTCTTCACACCGTTCACCTTCACGATGACGTTGCCGTCGAATGGCAAGTTGATGAATACGTTGTCGGTGGACTCTACCTCATAGTCGCCGAGCTGACGGCCGTCGTTGGAGTAGATCTGCACGCTCTTCACCAGACCGCCAATCGGGTTGACGATGTTGAGCATACGTCCCTTTGCAAACACTTGCAGGTCCTCAATGCTGACGGCATCGATGGAGACAACCACCTCCGAAGTGGTGAATCGTTTCTGCGATGCCCAGTCGCTGGTGTAGTCGTCAACACAGTTGGCCATCACGCGCCACATATATACTGTGGAAGCCTCCAGACCAGTGAGCTCGTAGCTTGTGGTATCCACTTTCTCCACGTAGGTCCAAGTGGTGTCGCTGGATGCGCGGTAGCGAATGTTCCATGTCAGGTTGCTTTCGTCGGCCTCCCACGAGAGCGTTACCGACGACTCGGTGATGTTGCTTGCAGTGAGATTGCTCGGGGTGACGCACTCCGGCTCTTCCTCTGTTGTGAAGGCAATGGTGGACGACCACTGGCTTGTGTCGCCTTCGGCGCAGATTGTGCGCATACGGATGGTATACTCCATGTTGGGCTCCAGTCCGGTAACGATGCTGTCGTTCTGCTGGGTGATTTCCCATGTGCCTTTCACTACCTTGCAATTGATTTCATACTGCTCTACGTCGCCTACCCACTTGACGGCTGCCGAATTGTACGACGGCACTACTTCTATTGAGTCTGGCACGAAGCAGGTCTCCAACAGCGTGGTGAAGGTGCTGATGGGCGTGTATGAGCTGGTGTCGTTTTCAGCCTTGCTGCACTTTGTCTGGATTTGGTATTCGTATGTTGCGTCGTTCTCCAGTCCGGTCAGAGTGATGGTGGTGTCGGTAACGAGTTCGGTCTCCCAGTTCTCGTCGCCTTCCTTGCGGTAGCGTATGTTGTATCCGCTGCCCTCGCCTTGCCACTCGATGGTGCAAGAGTATTTCGACGGAGCTATCATCACGTTCTCCACCTGTGCGCATGGGTTGCCTTCGGTGGCGATGTTGTAGTACTTCACTGCTGCGGTGTCGCCAGGCTCGCACACCTTCGTGATTCCAATCTCATAAGATGTGTGCTCGGTCAGTCCGGTGAAGGTGTAAGTAGGTTCGGTGGTCACCTGATAGTTCTTGGTGCTGTCGCCGTCCTCGCGTATGAATACGTACCACTCGTCGGCTGCGCTGGTCCAGCTGAGCGTAACGAGACGGTCGCTGAGCGAATCGACGGTGATTTCGTCAACATCGTTCTTGCAGGTGTATTGCACTGCGAGAGTGTCGAGCTGGAACGATATGTTGCCGCTCGCGTTGTTCTCTACATAGAATCCGAGACGTATCTCGTCGGTGATGCCGTTCAGCGGGGCTATAAACGTTGCGCTCTCGTTGTAAGCAGGCATGTCGGATGCGCTGACGGTGTAGAGCACGTCGTCCTCGTTGAAGGTTTCGCCGTCTTTGGCAACTACGAGTTTCAGGGTGATGTCGCTCGAGGAGTCGAACTTGTAGGTGGTGTTGGTGATCGTAAATTCAGCTTGGTAGTTGACGCTTCCGTCGCCCAAGTTGATCTTCGGCGTAATGAACCACGAGCGGTTGCCGCCGAAGCCTCCGAACTGCAAGTAGTTTCCTCTGCGTGCCGAGCGGAACTGCCAGTTGGTGCCGTCGGTGAGCGTGGTCGGCGTGGAGAGTTCTCCCTCCTTGACGAGCCACGTTGAGGGCAGCGACGCTTGAGCTCCGAATGCGAATTTGAACGGCACGGCCAGTCCGCTGGTGAATGTGCCGGTCTTCGACCAGTCGCTCTTGCTGCTTACTGAGCAGCGTGCTCTTACGCGCACGTCATAGGACGTGAGTCCCGTCAGTCCGCTGAGTTCGTAGGTTGTGGCACGCACCACTACCGGCTCGCTCCACTCTTCCTCTTCGGTCTTCTTGTAGCTCAGTTCCCATGCGTCTTCCTCGCCTTGCGGTGTCCAAGTGATGGTGGCCTTGTCGGCAACGATGGTGCTGTCGATGGCCTTCACGTTGGCAGGATAGTCGCAGTCGCCCACACGCTCGACGGTGAGGTCGTTGATGTAGATTGTGGGGCTGCTGTGCAGATTGAAGTAGAAGCGTATGCGTGCCTTAGTTCCGGCGGGGTCGGTGAAGATGATGTTCTCCTCGTCGGCATAGTAGTCGTTGTCGGCGTCGAACTCCAGAGGCGAGTCGGCGGTGTAGCTCTTCAGCGTGGTGTAGTTCTCACCGTCGGTGGTCACCTGTACCTCGATGACGTCTTCGTCGGCAAACGAGAATGGGTTGCTGCCCATCCATCCTGCCCTGACAGATGCTGCCATAGAGAACATCACGCGGTTCTTCTCTCCGTCGAGATAGATGTAGGGAGTCTCAATCCAGCTGATGCTTCCGGCCGTAACGTCGGTGGTCTTGATGGTTCCCTTCACGGCGTTGTCGCTCGGGAGCCACGTGCCTTCGGCGTTCCATCCGAATGGCGTGGTGTAGGGCGAATTGTTGGTGAAGTCAACCTGCCAGCGCTCGGTGGCTGCGGTGTGGCCCACGGTCTCCACATAGGTGGAAGAGACGCTGCTGCCGTCGGTGCTCCAGGCGCGGAAGAAGTAGAACTTGTTCTTTTCGAGTCCCGAAATGGTGGAGAGTCCCGACGCGCGGCCCACGTAGCAAACGGTGCCGCCTCCGTCGATAGAGCTTCCCACGCGTGCCGACGTGCTAGGAGTGCCGAAGATGCCGTACTCCAGTATCTGGTTGTAGGCGTTGACAAACGGCTCGGTGGCATAGGCCACGATGATGTTGTCGTTGCTGCTGTTGGCCGAAGCCGAGAGAGTGATAGATGTGGTGTCGGCATCAGCCACCTCAATGCTTGCCGGAGCGGCGCACGCTGTGCTCTTGCTGCCGGTGAGCGGGCTGGTGGTGTTGTACTTCGGTCCGTAGAAGCAGAACGAGTTGGTTGCAAACACGTAGAAGTAGTAGGTGGATGCTCCGTCTAGCACGTCGCCCGTAGTCAGCGATGCTTCGGTGGTGTAGGCCAGCACGCGTGCCGAGCCGATGCTGTCGCCGGCGGCGTAGGTCTTGCCGTTCTCAGGCTGTGCGTCGAGCGAGCTGCTGGTGCTCATCAGCACGAGATAGTGGTCGGCGGCGTCGGTTGCGGTGAACGTGCCGGTAACCGATGTCGATGTAGACTCGAGCGACAGGCTGGTGGGCTGCGATGCCGGAGCCTCGCAATCCTCAGGAGGAGTGAATGTGTAGGTGAGTCCGTCGGAAGGATTGGCGTCGCTCCAGAAGATAATGTTCTCTTCGGTGCTGAACTCTTCGCTCGTGAATGGCGAGACCTTGGTCAGACGGTCTTTGCCAGTACCGCGGATGCCGCACTTGAAGGCGTCCTGATAAGCGTTGAGCGACACGCCGTCGAGAGGCTTGAAGTCTTTGAAGACATACTTGATGGTGCCGTCGGACAAGAGGTGGATCTGGAAAGACACCACGCCCACATCGTTGGGCGACCATGAGCTGCCTCCGTAGAGGCGCATGTTCTTGAACTCGACGATAAGCTCCGAGCTGGTGCTCTTGTAGGAGACAACGGTTGACTCGGTGCGGCAGACGTCGCGTCGATAGTCAATTCCCAGCACGTTCTCGTCGCTGCCGGAGAACGCGAAGTAAGGGTCAACCTTCTTTGCCGTAACACTGCCGTTGCCCAGCACGATATATCCGCGCGGTGCAACAACAAACTGGTTCATTGTCTGGTTGTTAAACTTGAAGTCGAAGCCGATGGAATAGCCTTCGGCCGTGAAATCCTCACTGTGAGCCGTGCCCGACCCATCGATGACGACGGTGTTGATGCCATCGCCGCTCAGGTCGCCGAGCGAGACCTCTGTACCACCGGAGATTTCGGTGAAGGTGCCCTCGCTTACGGTTGCATCGTAGCTCTGCGTCACCTGTGCCGACATCGTTGCCGCCAGCAGCAGGCTTGCCACAATAGATAGAGTTTTCTTCATAAGTGATGGAATTTAAAAAAAGTGATTATTTCTTGATGACCTTCACGGTCTTGTTGCCGTCGCTGACGACGTTGAGTCCGTGCTGCATCTGCTGCTGGCGCACGCCGGCGGCGTTGTAGTAGCGCAGGTCGGTCTTCACGGGAATTTCGATGGTCTGCACGTCGTTGGTGCCGTCGGCCATCACTTTCTGCAGATAGACTTTCTGCACCGAGTTGTTGCCGCCTACCGTAACATACTCCCTCCACGTGCTGAGAAAGTAGCTGTTGTCTATCAGTTTGCTTGACTGCAGATAGGCGCGGTGGGCGTCGCGGGGCGAGAAGTTTGAGGGAGCGAGCGTCTGATTGCCGTCCTTGTCCCACACCTCAAGCATGTTGTAGATTCTGGTTGAGCCGGCATTGTTGGAGTCCAAATTCTTCATGTAGAAGATGGCCACCTTGCCGTCGGGGGCGCACTGTATGCTCTCATATCCGTAGCCTACCGACGACTGCATGTCGGCAATGGCCTTTCCTTCGCCGCCCCACATCAGCTCGCCTTCGTAGGAAATCTTCTGGGCAAAAAGGCCTGCATAGCTCTGGTTGCCCTGCGAGAACTGCTGATAGACGCAGTAGATGGCCTCGTCGTCGTCGTTGTAGTAGAACTCGGGCAGTCCGCGCGAATAGGCGCTGTTGCTGATGACGGTGCCGCCCTCGCCCGAAGCGAAGCCGTAGGTGCCGTCGTTCTTGATGAGCGACATGCGTGCCTCATAGCTGCCCCACTCGGTGTCCCAGCCCATCCATGCCACGATGACTCCGTCGTCGGGACCTTTCCTCACTTTGAGCATCGTGTGGAGCGGATTGCCGGTGAAGCCGCCGTCGTAGATGAGCACCGGCTCGTCCCAAGAGTCCTCGCCGCTGAAGTCGATCATGCGGGCGTAGAGGTCCTGGTTGGAGCCCTGTGCATAGACGAGCATTACCTCCATGCCGCCGCAGTCAACGACGTGGGGATAGGAATAGTTGACCGCGTCGCTGCTGAGCTCGCGACGCCACACGCTCTTTCCGTCTTTGTCGAGCTTCTCAATCTGAACCTGCATCGCATCGTTGTAGGTCATGTAGGCAAACACGTAGCCGCCGTCGGACGTGCAAGCGATCGACATGCAGGCAGAACCGCCGTCAACAGCGTTGCCGTCGTTGAGCTGGGTGTTCCACAACTCCTCGCCCTTCTCATTATATTTATATATGGTGTAGCCGCATCCGCCGGAACGGAGGTCGAACACCGAGATGATGAGGTTGCCGTCGTGGTCGATTTCCGTCAGCTGGTTGACAGACGTCCAAGTGCGGTTTTTCTCTGCTGCCACCACCTTGCATGTGTCAGGCAACTGTGCATTGCCATCCTTGTCGAACACTTGCAGTCGATTGGAGATGGTGCCGTAGAGCGGTGCCGAGAAGAAGAAGTAGGTGGTGCCGTTTGAATTGGTGCGCACCTCGTAGTCATAGACAGAGAAGTCGTCAGATGTAGTAGGAGTAATCTCATTGTTGACGTTGACATCGTCTGTCCATTGGGCACTGACATTGGCTACGCCCAATGTCGAGAGCATTAACAAGAGTAGAGTTTTTCTCATAGACTTTATACTTTAAACATTAAACATTATACTTTTTACTTTAAACTTTAGACTTTAGAATTTAAGCTTTAGACTTTAGATGCTATTTGCGAACAATCTTTTTCACGCTTCCGTCGGACATGCGGCTGATGCTCACTTTGGACGCTGAGTTGCGGCGGCCGGTCAGGTCATAGACTTCCGTAGGCTCGGCCGACTTTGCATCGGTTGCCACTGCATCGATGCCGGCGGCAGTATCGACAATGAAGAACGAGCGCAGGCCGAATCCTGCGACCGAATAGAACTGGTCGATGAGACGTCCGTAGGTGCTGTGGGTAACCAGCGAGCCCTTCTCGCCTTCAGCCATGCCGTCGCCAGCCTCGTCGGTAATCTCGATGCAATAGGTCTTGCCCTCCTCCAGACCTTCGATAGTCTCGGAGAGAGTGCTTATCTGGCCGTCGGGGAACGGGCCAAACTCGCGCAGCAGGTTTCCGTCGGCATCCTTCAGCATAAAGCGGTTCTGCGAGGCGCACATGTCGGTGGTGATGTCAACATCGACCGTAGTGCCTGTGTAGGCCGGACGCTGGAACTTGCCCGTCAGCTCGCTCGGCTCGACGCTGTTGCCGTTCATGGCTGTCAGCTTGATGGAATATTTCGTCTTGCCCTTTTCGGCATAGCTCAGTTTGGCCGGCACCTGCAGCTCGGCAATGCCAAACTGGTCGATGTTGCAATCGACGGTGGAAGTAGTGGTCTCGCCGTTCACCGTAACCTCGAAAGTGGCATTCTTTATCGTACATGCCGAGCGATTCTTCAGTTTCACTTCAAAATAGTTGTAGCCCCAGCGGTTGCCCACCTCTATGTTGGGGACTCTCAGTTCTCCTACTTCGGCATTGCCGCAGTTGACGTATTCAGGCTTGCCGCCCTCCACTTGCCCTACGTTTTCACGTCCTTCGGTAACAAAGGTCACCACATTGATATCTTCGGGCTTTACCTTTACCGAGCCAACCGAATCGGGCAGCACAATTTCGTAGGACTTAGTGAACGACTGCCCTTTCTTGACATTGTCGATGGCATCGCCCCACAACGAGGTGATAAATCCGCGCAGCATGTGCTGGTGTGAGTAGCTGTAGCTGTCGGTAGATCCGTTCTGATAGCCCACTATGTCGTCTTGCGTCCAGACGATGTTCAGGCGCTGGTCGGTGCCATCGACATCGCCAGTGAAATAGCCCACCACACTGACTGTCAGTTTGTTGGTCTCGCCGTCATAAATGCTCTTCACGCCAAGATTGACGGGCGCGTCCTGCGACCTGACGTATTCGGCGGCCAATGCCCAGTTGCCACGACCCGTAACCAGACGGCCTTCCTCCACCTCTAATCTGTTGACAGAACCGCTGGGATAACCCATCTGTCCGCGTCCGAAATAACTGTCGAGCGAGTCGCCCTCAGCAATGCGGAACTCTGGCTGGTCGTTATGTGGCACTGCCAGCGAACCGGAATGAACGTTCACCACAAACATGTTGTCGCCATAGACATTGAGCAGCGAGGAGGAAATCTTGTGCCCTTGTACGCACCAGCTGCAATTCAGTCCGGTGTATTCTTCAAGCAGCACCTTCTTCTTCTGAATTTCGGTGCCTACTTCTTGAGCACAAACAGAGCCAGCCAACAATATGGCTGCAATAACAAAGATTGGTCTAAATATTTTCATAAATTCACATTTTCGTCTGTTTCATTCTACAAAAGTATAAGTTTTTCTTTAAATACGCAAACATTTTGTAATATTTTCAAAGAAAAATGCCAAACATTTTAAATTTATCGCATAGAGAACCAATGAATATTCGTTTTCCGCATTCTCTCTGTTGCACATAAAAAAATCTGCGCAACGTCGCTGTGGGCGTTGCGCAGAAATGGGTGGGGAAGCAGAATGTCGTTACTTCACGATAATCTTCTTCGTGGTGGTCTTGCCGTTGGCATCGGTGGTCTGGATGATGTTCAGACCCTTCTTCAGTCCGCTCATCTGGCGTCCGTCAACGCTGTAGAAGCGCTGCGTGCCGCCGACATTCACGCTCGATATGCCAGTCTCCTCTGCGTGTTTGCTCTCGGCGCCGAGATAGTAGAGGTGCCAGTTGTCGAAGGCTGTCCAGCAGTTGTAGCGGTTGTTGTTGCTGAACATACCGATGCGTAGCTGTCCGTCTTCGGTTACCGTAGCGTAAATCTGGGTGAGATAATTCTCCTCGTCGGCGTCGAACATCACTCTGGCTGCTCCGGCCGAAGTGGGCCAGCGGCCGATGATGTTGCCTATCTTCACTCCATACTCATCGACGTCCTCAGTGTCGTAGTAGCTGTACCAAACGTTGCCATTGGTAATCTGGTTTTCGGAAGCATATTCGTTGGCCAGTTCTACCTGCTCGGCATTGGCGTAGATGGATGCCACGACGGGCACTTTCACTGAATCGACGAAGAGAGCCGTTGTGATGGTGTCGAATGCACTTCCGCCCGTCTGAACGTAGAGGTTGGAGCGCGAGTCGGCCAGCGTGGAGTCGGCATTGGCGATGAGGCCGGTGCGGATTTCAGCGTTGTCGCCGTTGCGCGTGAAGGCCTGTACGGTTACGAGATAGGTGCCTGCGGGCAGCCCGGTGATGTCCTGATAGATGTTCATCTTGCTGTTCCAAGCCTGGCATACCTGCGGTTTGGTCTCAACGCCAGCGCTGCCGGCCTTGGCTGTCCATCCGTAGTTGCTGTTGGTGTAGTCGGGATTTACGATGAACGATGTGTAGTCGATAGGATTGCTGTCGGAAGCCTCGCCCTCAGCCACGCCGAGCTGCTTGATCATGAGGTTGATTTCATCCACCTTGGCGTCGATGTCAGCGTCGGCGATGGTTCCGCCGTCAATCATCTTCTGAACCTCCTCTTGGAGGGCTTTAGCCTTGGCCACAGTAGTCTCGCCTGCCACTGCCTCTTCGAGAGCTGCGGCAAGGTCGGCATTGGCCTCCACGAGCTTAGCATATTCGGCGATGCTTGCCTTGGCTGGCTCTACGGCCTCAGAGATTGCGCTGAGTGCATGAACGAGGTCGTCCCACTCGGTGGCGTTCTTTCCTGCCTGGATGGCGGCCAAGAGTTTGTCTTTCACCTCAGAGTTCATCGGGTTGTCGGCGATGGCCTCAGCGTCTGCTATGGCATTCTCCACAACCTTCTTGGCCACATCGGCATCCTTGCCGTCGAAGGTGAGCGAGAGGTTGTTGGCATTCAGCACGAGCCATCCCTGATTGTCGGTCTTGAAGCCAATGGTGAGCGTTCCGTCAACGCAGAGTCCTTGTGCCGTTACGGTGCACAGCTCCTCGTTGCCCTCAGCATCGAACCATGCGCGTGCTGCTGCGAGGTTGTTGGGAACATATTTCTCCACGTCCTCAACGGTGAACGTCTTGGTGCCGCCGCCATAGTTGGTCTCGCTCAGCATCTCGAAGTAGTTGGGCAAGTACTGCTTGGCATCGCCCATGAATATCCATGCGCCCGTTTGCTGTGTGCCTGCCTGCCAGTCGGCCAGTCCGTTGTCGCCACTCTCAGATGTGCGATAGTATGCCTGAGCTTTCAGTGTGTAAACGCCTGAAGGCACCTTGTTGGTCTCGCCGATGGTCTGATAGAATGCTGCGGGAGCATAGTTCCAGATTTGCACGCAGTTGCTCTGCACGTTGGGCTGTCCGTTGCCGTTGGTTCCGCGATTCTCAATCTCCCATCCGGCAAGTCCCTTCTGATACTGCTTGTCGCTCCACTGCGGTGTTTCGGTGGATGATGCGCTGAACGTCGGGTTCTTCAGCAGGTTGGTTACGTCGGCTCCTGGCTCTATGGCGTTGATCTTTGCGGTCTCGGCCGTCTCGCGCAGTTTCACTATGAGTGCTTCGATTTCCTCGTTGGTCTCGGTCTTGGCGTCGTTGCTGGTCTCCAGCTTCTCATAGATTTCGTTGAGCAGGTTGTCGAGTTCGGCGTCGGCAATGCCTTCCGATGAAATCTCGTCGTAAACGGTCTGCAGCTCTTTCCATGCTTCGATGTTCTCCTGCAGAGCCGAGAGAGCCTCAAGTCCGGCCTTGTAGTAGTCGATAGCCTCTTGCGGCGTGCCTGCGGTGGCACCGTTGTCGAAGGCATCGCTCACTGCGTCGTAGTACGACTGCGTGAACATGGGATATTCGTCGGCATTGTCGATGAACTCATACCATGTGCCAGCCTTTTCGCTCGACATGAACTGATACGACTCAAGCGAGCTGCCGTAGTAGGTGAGCGTGTTGTTGTCCATCATGAACCAGTTTACCGAACCGGCCGAGTCGAGTTTCACTCCGAGCTCGATGGTTCCAGGCTCGGTCATTGCCATAAAGAGGCTGATGTCCTCGGCGGTGGCATTGGTGATGGGGTAAGAGAAGTCGTTGGCGTAGGCCGAAGCACCGCTCACGTTCTCGTTGGTGAAGTGGTCGAGGGCACGGAATGTGCCGCCGTAAGCATAGACGCCAGCGGGCATGTTCTCTACCGTCTGATAGAAACGTCCCACGATTGGCACGTCGGCGTAAGAGGCGAGCAGAGGCGGAACGAAGCTGCCCTGATTGTAGGCCTTGTTATAGTTCATCGGGCCATTCGAATCCTTGTTCCATCCAGGAATGTCGCCGGCCTTGCCTTCGTCGAAGTTCGGGTTGACGAGCGAGCTGGTCATGTCAACGGGATTTTCGGGCGATGCCATGCTGGCAATCTTCTCGGTGAGAGCGTCGATGGCTGCCTGCAGCTCGTCGATGGTGCTGCTCTCGTTGTCATAGACAGCCTGAGCCGCGCTTACGTCAACGCCGAGTTCCTCGCCCTTCTGAATGAGCGCTGCCAATTCTTGCGCTTTGGCATACACTTCATACTTGGCGAGATAGTCGGCATAGTCGGAGACGCTGACAAACTGCCAGCTGGCCATGTCGCCGGCCTCGGTTATGTCGAACCATACGCCGTAGGTGGGCGATGCCGCATTGCTGGCATGAGTGGTGTCGCAACCCATGTAGTAGGTTGTTGCCTCGTCAAGCACTGCATTGGTGAAATTGGCGATGAACACGCTCGGCACCGTGAAACGATAGACGCCGGCGGATGCCTCCTCGATGAGCCAGTAGCAGTTGGTGCCGTTTTGGGTCTCTGCTGCCGAGATGTTCTTGTCAACGAAGATGGCGCAGTTGCCCTTTCCCACATATTGGCCGTCGGCATCGGAGCGAGCCGACGTGGGCAGGTCATTGCCAGCTTGCACTTTGCTGTTGGCTGTGTTAATATAATAATAGGTGGTCTCGTTTCCAGCGTCGTCGGTGTAGGCCGATGTCATGATACATGCCTTCAAACCGGTGTTGGCCACCACAGCCTGAGTGCCCCACGCCTCTCCCTGATTGTAGAACATTTTCATGCCCACGTTGTAGAGATAGCACGTGTCGCCCACTGACATGGTAGATGTCTTAGGCACGGGAACAGTCCAGTCTGCAAACGCTGATGTGCTCACAAGGAGCGCGGCCAGTGCCGCCATTGCATTACGTAGTTTCTGTTTCATAAGTGATGTTAGTTTGTTAATAAATTAAATAATGTGGCTTTTTACTATTTACTCTTTTCCTTTATCCTTTGGATGCAAAATTACAAAAGAAACGTAAATCGGCAAACAAACTATAACAAAATTAAGTTTTTTTATAGAAAAACCGCGCG
>Ga0181612_124755_pt1 | contig 14813 bp, 6 predicted proteins | sample HoacroProtozoa21_FD_119630 | JGI IMG/M metagenome (GOLD analysis project Ga0181612, IMG submission 119630) | Hoatzin crop microbial communities from Cojedes, Venezuel. Combined Assembly of Gp0051906, Gp0051904, Gp0051908 | reverse complement strand
CTTTGAAGGTGCTGAAGGGCATGAATGCAAAAACAAGACCAGGGAACCTGAAACTAGTAGTGCACAAGACTATGAATCAACAGCCCAGTGATGCTGCGGTCAAGCAGCCAGGCCGGAAAAAAAAAAAAAAAAAAATAGAGTCTGCAGGTCATGGGTATTTGAACCTGCATCTGAACATATTTACATTCAGCGTAGTGTTATCCATGTGTCATGCACAAAAGCAGAACCTATTTCTGTGCGCTACCCTTGAGGAATGCTGCAATACTGCCTTATGACATGACAATCACTCACAAGATGGGCACTTCTCTAAATTAAGTGCTTTCTAACACCAGATAGTCTTTCAGACTCGATTTGTAGAGTGGATGCTTTTTGAAATAGCTTGCTGTCCAGTGACTTGGAGTCACATGCTTGTGCCATTGATCATTCAGAGATTATTTCACAAATTCTTTGGGAAAATACTCAGGCTTGCCTAGATAAATAACAGAGCTGTGCCTGCCACAGAAACTCCCTTCTCTGCCTGGAACAAACTGAAGACAGGGGGAGATATTTCCACAGTCAGCACCAGAGCTAAGACTAAGGAGTGGCAGGCTCTTACCTGTAAGTTTGAACTCCAGGGTTGTTGCTAACAAGAACAACCACAAAAATTAATGGTCGGTGGATTGACACAAGTAAAGACATTTACCACGTGAGGGGACAGAATTAGAAAGGAAGGCTGGGAGCATATCTTGCCACCTCCCGTTGTTTCAAGAAATGCATCCCTGCAGAGATGGGTTGGGGACGCAGATTGAGCACGCAGAGGGGAACAGGTACAGCCAGACCTAAACCCCAGAGGGTGGCAGCTCAGCCACCTCTCGGGAAGAGCAGCAGGGACTCTCCTTGCCCCTGGCCAGTGCCTGGCTATGTCCAGTGAGTTTAAAGGGATCTCACAGCAATATGATATTGGAATGAGGTGCACTGGTGTGGCTTTTGCATCTCTTGCTTTATTAATTACTGGATTTACATGTCACTGGTATGGGAGCATCTGTGTATCTATGCAAAAGGCAGTTCCCTGTTCCCAGTTATCCTAGCTGCTTATGAATAGCAAGGATAGAAAGCGGGGCACAGCAGTTTTAGAGGGACAAAGTGATTTTTGGATCCTTGCAGGTCCCTTCCTTTTGTCTGGTGTGCACTAGAGCACCTTGAAGACAGCTCTGAGATGTGCTCTTGTTCCCAGTGCCCACAACGGGCCCCACTGCAGTGCATTTCAGTACGGCTCATTTGCAGCGTCCTGGTGCAGCGTTTCATGAGCTGGAAGGAGTACACTAAGTGGGTTGTTCATGCCTCTCCTGCCCCCTTTCTACAGCCTCCGAGAGCTGCCACGACAGCGTATGAGAGACTACACGAAAGCAGGAGTCAAGTCCTGCCCCAGGAGTATCTGAGAAGTTTGTCAAATAAACAGGCTGGTAAAGGTGACTGGAAAGTCTGATGTGCACAAGTGCAAACCTTACATGACAAATCATCCATGGAAGGAATCTACCTGCCTTCAGTTATGTCCGAGACCACCACAGACCACAAGCAAATATTCCAAAAGACATCAGGCATTCACTGGTATGAACGAAAGCTGTTCCACTGAATCCTACACAGCAAGTTACCACAGAACTAATTCCCAAAATGCTTTGGCAGGGCTGACAACGTGGCCGTCTGCTGCGTACCACCGAAGCCCGGCAGCCTTCATCTGCTCCATCTCAGACATCACTGCGTAGGTGGCCTGACTCATTCTCTTAGGTGTACCTGATGGACTTAAAAGAGGATTTAGGCATCCAGAATTAGGCTTCAGAACTGCACTGAAGTTACAGGCCACCGGGAAATTGCGCAAACAGCCCTTCTTGCTGTCCAAATGTGAGTGCGGATGCAACTGAGGGCAGCAAGTTCTAATGTATAACTTAAAGCTGCTGTAAAATTCCTTGCGGAAACAAGAGATCTATTTTATTTATCACAAATTTGCTAAGTAAGGTTAATACCTTGGCATTGACCCTACCTTCTATGCCCTTCGTAATACTACCATGTTTTGTCCCATTAAGATTTTACAGCAGAAGAGATAACACGCGGTCAATAACCCATTATAAACAGGCACTTTTCTTCTCTCCCCCTCCCCATGGCTCCCACCCCGTTGTAGCAGGGAAGATAACGCTCCAGAACTTGTTTCCGATGTCAGCATGTCACCAGCTTACGCCTGAAGAAAAAGTGACTGATCAGCCATTGTAGTCTTTATCCTGGCAGTTGAATAGCCTGCGTGAATATCAACATTATCATAAATCATTGAATTGCTGGAAGTCATCTCACCATCAGAAAGAGCTGAATAGCAACCATTTCTAAATCCTTATGTACATCCATTTACAGCAGCTGAGCTGTGGGAGTATAGACACCTATTTTTCAGCTACCACAATAGTCACGCCCTTCCTCACTTTAAAAGCAAATTCGTTTGCCTTGGTATTAGTCTCAAATAATAGTTCCAGAAATTGATATGGAATCTCCAACTAAAACTAAGATTAAGCTGAGGCTACCAAACTGCTTTATTCCTCAAGACACATTTAAAGTCCCCAGCCAAGATTCTGATCTTGGTGTGAATACGAACATTTAAAAGCCACTGCTTTAAACTGGTGTTTCTCAGTAGCCCCAGTGTAGCCATAAAGATCAGAATCTGTCCTTAATATCTGTGCACATTGGTACTGTGCAGCACTAGCTCCAGACTATTTATAGCTCACACTATATATACACACTGCAGCTTCCAAAAGCATATTTTATCTTTTGGGAGGACAATGCTTTCAGAAATGTAAAAAAATGCTAAGGTTTTTTCTTAAAAATAAAATCCTTAACCTGGAAGAGTGGCCCCATGCTGCCAATCAGATAATAAGCTTAATTCTTACATCACACTTTATTTGTAGCTCACTGTGTAGTTAATGGTTGCAGCTTATCTAACAGGAGAAATGCGAGACCAGAGTTTCAGAACAATAGAAACAAGGCTGTCACCAGCAGGCTGCCAATGAATCATGTCCCCCCCAGCCAAGCTCTCCCAGAAGGTCATTTGTAAGAAGTTCATCTCTGCCTGGAGCTGGCAAAACCCTGAAAAGTTTCTCAGTCTTACCCTAATAAAACACCAAGCAGATCAATTACCAGGATAACTTCACCTGGTAGTATTTTGAAATTCTGTTGATTGCAAGGCTTAATAGAAAAGGTTACCAAGTGAGTAGGCCTGTTTACTTCTGTGCCTGGGATTCTAGAGGTGCTTTTACCTTCAACTTAAATTCAAGGTATCTAAAAACCAAACTTCTACAAACCTTAAGACGAAAGTGATTCACCATTCTCTTTCATGTTTTCATAAACAGAAAACAGTATTTTTAAACACTAAGTAGCTTTCTTCCATACCATTCAGAACTGAAACCCTGAAATCACCAAAAGACAGTAAGCTCTGTAAAAAGGTTTCGCCAAGAAACAGAAAGCAACACTGACACTTTCTCTTTCATATCCAGAGAGTTATGCAGGAAAAGGACAAGGAAGTAAAAAAAAAAAATCATCAGGTACTACCCATATCAAATATGGAAGCTGGTTTTGCTCATACATAATTATTTTAAAGTAACTGCTCTGTCTGCAGCTTAAAGTGAAAAAAAAAACCTCTTATGTTGCACTTGCAAAAGAGCTCCAGATTTTCAGCAAGAGGGAAAAGAACAGATGATTAGGGGAGCTGTCCTTTAAAGAAGAATGTCATTGGCACAAACAGCTGGCAGTTAGTGGCGTATTATTTGTATGTGCAGTTGCTCATGTTTTTTAACAGATAAGAAAGCAATATCTCATTTGCAATTCAGGTGAGGAACATGAGTGGCTCTACAGCGCCACTGGCCCCTGGGCCATGTTTCTTATCGTATCAGAAACATCTGTCACAGTGCAAATGAATTCGCTATAAAAGCACATCAAATATGCTGTTTCAGGATGAGACAGCAGCCTGCAAAGAACCTGGGAAACCAGCCTCCCCCTATAAAAGCTGGGATCGTCTGTCCCATATTCACCAGCTGGGAGGAGGGCAAGCACTAGGAAGGAGGAGAAAGAGTGAAACCTTGGAAATGTCACGATTATAAGTTATCCCTTGTCTAGAAGCCGACTGTGCCTGAGAACAGGCTTGCTCACAAGGGTCGGGCGGTTCACATGCAGAGTGTGCAGACCTGCTGCAAAATGATTATCACATCACTCCATACCGAGTCCTCTGCTGCTCCAGTCTGCCAACAGACCTGACTGATCCTGGCCTTTGTGCTCCAGAGGACTTTACTTGAGAAAATATCCATAGGCTGGGGTAGAAAAGGTATGTGGGGAGGTGCTCAGCACTGGGGTTACCAGCAGAAGTGAACTTGGGGGGACTTCACACCCACAGGCAGAAATGAATCCGTTTTAAGGGCAACTGACAACTTCCAGTGGAGGCAAAGTGCATCTTTAATCCATGTTAGAGGAGAAAATCAGGATGGGTTGAAAACAGCTCCTGTATCCATATTCATCGCTGCTGTGACGCTGCACCTGGCACAGATTTAGAACACAAGGGTTTGTAATATAGGCCATGTTTGTCTCTGGTGGTGTTCTCCAGGGCTGGGTCTAATACCCCTGTGAGTATGACAACGTTCCTGTGCTCCTCTTTAGCAGGGACAAAGACAGCTCAAGAGGACTTCAAAATCTCTTGTGCCTAAAAAAAGACCTAGAAATGCTTCTGTAGCTCTGGAAGCAGGCGGCTGGAGTAAGACTCCCCATCTGTATCACATGGAGTGACTGTTTCCTCCTGTGCCTTGGGGCTTTTACTACAAAATACAAGAGAAAAAGGACTGTCTTTTGCCCTTGCAGAGAAACCCCTCTGAACTTCAGCTGACGCACAGCGGAAAACTATGGACAGACCATTACCTCTTTAGCCCATGCACAACAGCCAGGCACATGGTGCCTTTTCTGTCCCACCAAATACCACTTTGGTGAGCCTATATAGCTGCTGCTGCAGTTGTGGATGAAATGTGAAACACCCTCATTTTCCCTGTTAAGATGTACTAAAACCAAGCATGCAGTTTAAGAAAAATAGAGGAAAATACCTACTTCAACTTTGCTTCTAATCACAAAACATATATTCTTAAATATGCATACATCAGCAGAAGCAGCAAGCAAGGGTTCCCATTCTAAATCAAAAAGAAACATGCACTTTGAGCCCTCAAATGAAATGGCAGTAAAAGCCCAACCCAATAATTATTTTCCTTGATTTTCAGCCAGGCGAGGCACAAGACAAATAAGTCATCAAGGACAAATAAAAGGAGGTTCATTCATCGCATTTAGAGCTGGAATCTTTAATGGTCACCAAATGAACTGAGATAACTAAGTAACCATTGTAAATATTAATCTTTAAAGGAAAACAATACTCCCAACAACAGGAAGCCTGATAAGACATTAGATGTTGCCATCAGTGTTATGGAGTCTCTCTAATTTCCTTAGTTTTTTCTTATGCCTGTAGCGGGATCAGGAAGGGGAACATATGGTATCTCTCAAAGGAAGTAAATTAACATTATTAATAGCTAATGTGGGAGAGGTGAAACAGTGATTGTTAGTGGTGGTTGTTATTGTGATTTTGTTGGGGGGGAAGCCTGCCTGCTAGTGAGTTTAAGCACTCAAGCCAAATTCAAAATCTTGTATTTATAAACAGAGATCTGATAACAGTTGCCTAAGCATCCATGATGCTTTGCCAGCGCACGCACATGAAGCTGATCTGAAGGGACTGTGTCTTGGGGTTTGTCCCAGGACATAGCTAATACAGATGAGAACTTATGGTGTGGTCCATCTTACCAACTAACTCCTCGCGCAGATCCTCACACATTATTCTTTGCATTCATTTAGTTTGCAGCAGAAAGAACGAGGATGAGTAGACTGGCACTTCTGAGGAACAAAACCTGTCCTCTGGTATCCACTGAGGCAGCTGATCAAGAGGCCATTGAGGATGGTAGGTTCTCACAGGCAGTGGTCACTAATGTGGGACATCTACTTTCAAGCACACAGTGACAGAACCAGTGGGTTCCCGAGGGCTGCGCCCCTGATACGTAAGCGGCAGAATTATTTTGCAGGAAGCGATGATAGCAACGTGCTGTATTAGGATGGATTGAACTGGTGACCTGGAAGGGTATCTCAGTCTTGGGATCCCTTGCAATTTCCCTGCACTAAAAGAAGAATTTACCTTTCTCAGGCCTTTGCTTTCATCTCCTCCCAAACACTTGTAGGATGGTATTTATTTACTGTAAATAACTTTAACACTCACAGAACATGTTATAAGCTGCAGCCAAAAGGGTGGGACCCTGATTCAAGCCACAGGTCTATTTGTCCCAGAGCACCCAAAAGCATGAAATGTATTCCTCATTTCCTCAAAAGTTCCTGTACTTCCTACTTTCTTTCCAATCATGAAAGGCAATTCCTAGCTGTCCTGCAGAGGTGGACTTTGTGACACCTTTCATGCTGAGACAATCTGCAAAATAAACTTGGGAGATCTTAGTAAAAATGAGAGGACTTGATTAAAATTACCTAGCGAGCTTAGTAGATATAAGCAAGTTGTGGGGAAATTGCTCAATAAATTCTTTAGAAAGATAACATCGGATTTTGGTATCATTAACTCACTGGATCCTAATAAAAACCTGAGTAGCCTAGTAAGAAAATCTTATGCTTCAGGGCACATGGTGATTGCTTTAGAGACAAAGGAATTCCCTCTGCCCTTGAAAGCTTATACTTCAACCGCAAGCTGACAGCTGGATTTTGGGTTCTAGGGTTGAAGAGAACAACTTGAATATCTTAAGACAGTACAGACTTTAGTTATAAACTTAGACAGGTGCAATTGCTCTGTGAGGAAGTCATCTCCCTGCCACACAACTCTACTTGAAGAGATAACTCAGTAAACTCTGATGAAGTTTGTGTCTTAAAAGTTGGTCTAAAATACCTCTTCCTGGGTGATGATGGGATATTTTATTTCTTAAGAAACTCATCACGTTGACCAGAAAGTTCATGAAAGGCTGTGCATTGTTTGCTGGCGCTGTGGAGTTATATGACAGGGATAAATTGTTCTCTGTGTTGAAGCCTGGGTAGTTTATAATGTTGTGAAGTTTTCCACACTGCCAATTTTAGGGCCCTTCAGTATTTCAAGTTATGTAAACTTATAATAAAACTATTCCTCCTTGGCTCTGAAGAATGGGACTTTCTGCTCAATCAGGACAGGGCTGAATTCCAGGCACGAAACAGAGGATGCTTTCATGATGGCTTAGGAGAGGATGTTTCCAAAACATCTATGGCAGTATGAGGAGGCAGCTGTTTGGCCAAGACTTCTACAATCAGGTGAGACACTATCTCAGAGAAATTACATGCATCAAGCCAGACCCTTTAGTGACAAACATCTTCTAAGAAAGCTCATAAATCTGCATATCTTTATAATCTTAGCTACCAATACAATGACATCACCCTGATGATTACAACTCATTACACTGCGGTCATTCACTTCTTGTTGCCTGTCCCCACCTCCCCTCCACATCAGGCACCAGGTGTGGTTGTTGGGTGGTGGCAGATGAAAATAATTCTACTCTAAAACCACCACAACCTCAAAAAGAAAAGTAAGTTACAGTATGCTTCCAGGGAATTACTATACCAATTCCAAAAGTTTAGAGACCTCTAAAGACAAGTAAGGCCCTGTCTTACCTTGGTATCAGTGGGGTCTTGGAGGATGCAAGTCTGGGGTGGCTGGAGAGCATGAGCACTGGGCCATGCAAAGGACACACATGCTGTTAACCCCTGCACAAAGCTATTGCTCACTTCTGAAACATTTTCTATTCTTATCATGTAATTAATCACACTTCGTAAGAGCTTCATGGAAGCGATGAGTTGTCTGGGGGGTAACTGCGGTTACTCAGTTGTAACCTGGACTCTTCACCCAGGCAGGGGAGTATGGGGAAGCAGAGCACTCCCGCCGTCCCCACTCACCCCACTGGACCTTGGGCCCGGGTGCAGGAGCCATGCCACTTCCCAATGGCACACAAGAGAGAAGGGCAGGCTCGGCTTCTGCCCTGCTCTTGACCACAGCAGCAGCACTCAGAGCAAGACATCGGGTGACGGTTAGCAGGTTACTTCTGGTACAGCTCAGCAACTTGATTACTGATCTGTGGAAACGAGGGGGAGGTGGGGGTAGGATCATGACCCCATGGTGTGTCCCAGCTGGTGCGGGCACACACTGCCTCCCAGGGCCACCCCAGGGCACTTGTCCCCACACCCCATGCACAGGCATACCTGCCACTGCTGCAGGACAATTTATAGGACAAATATTGAGGATAATTAAGGATAATCTCTACTTTAGGTGTCTTACAAAGAAGGTCAGGTACTCTCTTTGTCAGAAGTCAGGCAGCCCATTAATAGCTGGTACTTGTTTCTCAGAACAAATAACATTAAAAACCCCTATCTAGATCCTAAAGGTTTCCTAGATTTAATCTTCTCAAGACTCAGACAAGAACATTACAGTGAGTTCTGCCTCTAAAGACCCGTAAGAGTGAATTGCATTACCAGCACCAAACTCTTGCTGGTATACATTTTCGTTACTGTACCCACACTAGCAAATACAGAGAGGTGCTATAATATTTCTGTCTGGAGTTCAGACAGTAACATCCTTTCAAAGAACTTGGCAGGTCAGGGTAGATTAGATAGTCACATGAAAGCAAAGGAGGTATCTGCCCCAGCAACTTCTGCTATTTTTTTTTGTGGTCTGCTGATTTCATAATACTTGGTCACAAGATGTTGTTTTCGACAGTCGCTTATCATCATGACGGGCTTCTTTCTCAACAGCCTTTGGGTAGCAATTTGCATCGCTGGCAAAGTGGAGAAGCTGGGACTAACCAATTCCCTTTCTTGAAAGATCCCACTACTCCCCACCCCGAGGGGACCCAAGAGGGCATGGTTGCACGATCTATTCTGCCCACGGATGTGACAGCTGACACAGGACTTCTGGTCAAACAGCATGTTCCAGCCTCTGTTTCACAATCCTTGTGCACCTAAAAGCCCAATTTCCAAAAAAAATCTGTGCAACAGCAGTTCCCATCCCTGAGAAGTAGGGACATTGCTTGGAAACATCTGCCTTGTGCTATCAGAGGCAGGATGCTGGAGGTGCAGGATCGGCAGCCAGAGGAGGCCAGTTGGCCTGTGGTCAAGCCAAGACTGTGCTCAGGCAAGACTCTGGAGATATTCAAGACCCTCCTGGACAACGTCCTGTGCAGCCTACTGTAGGTGACCCTGCTTCGGCAGGGGGGGTTGGACTAGATGACCCACAGAGGTCCCTTCCAACCCCTACCATTCTGTGATTCTGTGATTCTGTGGTTCTGTGATTTCTATGGCTCCCACCCCCTTAAGGCAACAGATAGTGCCATGCACTTATCTGAAGTTAGTGAAATGTAAGACCTTTTAAATATTAATATTTCTTGGGGCCTCTGGGTAGGTTCACCACCTGCTAAATCATCGAGCAGCTGTCTAAAGCACTTTTAGTCACTTTTTCTATTTTAAAACTTTCATTTTGCTGAAATCCTCTTCACAGGCTGATGAGACTTTAAGGGGCTAAAAACTGTGCAGCTGCCCCACTGGAAGTGTTGTGAGCCCTAGGCTGTACTCATGGATAAGCTTCGTATGTCATCCGTGCGGCTTGCAACCAGACAGTTAACTTCAATAAATCCGCACCAGGCCACTGGAGTCCCAAATTCTGTTGCAGTGGCACACCAAATCCACTTGCTTGTATGTGTGTCTGTCCTGGATGTTTTCAGAACACCCAGGTGTCTCACGGGGTTTTTCTTTTGCCACAGAGGCAGGGGGGTCCAGTCACCTCCAAATTACAGGGGAGCTGGACACCAGCAAAGAGTGACCTGAGGCCATGCAAGGGGTGTCCGAGTGTCACGTAAAAGTTTGTATAGTTCAATTTCGTGAACATTTGCTGAGTTTCATTGGCTTCATTTGAGTGAATTCCCTATTATAGTACAATGCCATGAAGGCATTTCTTCCGAAACATTTCAGTTAGCAGTGAAATATGAATAGTTCCATCTATTAATTAAATCAAACAGCTTCTTTTAGGTGTAGCTGGAAGTAATTTTTTCAGGCATAACTTCAGTCTAGCTTCGGTGCTGACATCACTATAAAGCAAAAATTCAGAATATGGATTGTAACTGCTCTGTCTCCTACAAGAAATACCATCCAGCTATTTCAATTATTATGTCATGTGCACACCTTGGCTTAGTCATTGTTAGCATGTTCGCGGTGAGAACTGTATGAGCTCCATTCAGACTGGGAATAAACCTGTGTAATGAGCTAAATAACTCTCTCCGAAGTGCAGAGGCACTAGCTCGCCCGTTGCTTCCCAGGGTTTTCTCAGTATATGAAGTTATTTTAGTATTTTAAAATGGCATCCTTTGTTCTCAGAAGGCATCGTCAGGACAGAGGCTTTGCTTGGACATAAGCTTTTGGCTTTCTGGAGATCCTATAAAAGCAAAGCATTAAAGAGAAGTCCCCATCCTTTTGCTCTTCAGAGATCAGGTGGCTGTGTGGTTGTGGAAAATAGTAATGAAAATAAGGTGTGTGCAGCACAGCATGGCTTTGAAATGCTGAGGGTGGCCTGGAGAGACTCTCATCAATGCCTAACTTTCCTTCCATGCATCAGTGACTTATCACCAGCATAACTGTGAGTTTCTAGTTAAAAACAGGCTTCACTTCGTAGTGAGAGGTATAAATGCAAAACCACTTATGGAAAGACCAGTAAGAAGGACAAATAACTAGACTAATGTCACTGTGCTCTGAACGTGCATGTCAAAGGAGCCTTTCAGAGCACCATGTGAAACCACAGACAAGAAGTCTTTCTAAAACATCACAGGCGGCGCTTCCCAAAGAGCCTGGGAGACCCTTGCCACCCCTCTAGTACCCTTTACTCCCTTCTGGGGAAAAACAAAATCTGGCACTCCTAATGCCACAGGACATTAACACCTTGTCATAAAATGCCCGCCAAAACCCTATGCAATTTGGGAATTTACCATAACTAGGCAAAAGTATTTATTCATCATTCTGAATACTGCCTCTAACTTTGTTGGGTAAGTGGCTTTTTCTGTGGCCTCAAGATCTGGTCCTAATGAAGTGAGTTGGGAGTATTGAATGAGAAGCCTGTAAATGAAACCATTGCTTTCTTTTATGGCATTTCACTGCTCTTGCTCTGTAATGACTGTGAAGGAGTGTGTAGCAGCCTAAAAGCATCATTTGCTCTTGCTTATGATAGCTCCAAACAAAATTCTGAGTATTTCCCTCCTTAGAGGAAACTAGCTTCTTAATGTGGGCTTGATGATTCTCATCCACTTTTCTATTTACTGCTCTGCACAACATTAGCGTATTAAAAGTCATCTAACCTTACTCATGTCTGAAATCATTGCTGTTGTGAAAAGTAAAAGCCAGCCCTATGAGCTTAGTACAACAAAGCCTTCTCTAACAGGCCAAAGTGTGTGGGGGGCAGTTGGGTTTTTTTTTCTTTTTTTTTTTTCTTCTACACTGTTTCCATGCTTTGATTCCAGTACTGTCTAAGGGGGAATTCAACAGTTTGGGTTTTTTTTGAAGAGGATGTGCTCTTCCTATGAGGTGTCAAAAAACATCACTCCTAATTAATGTCCTTAATCCTACTGCCTTTTAGGATAGTACTCCAAATTTTCTTTTAATCATTTCGCTTCATCTATAAAGCTCCAAAAGCTAACTGATCAAAACAGTTACAGGGAATATCATGTGAATTTTCTTTGTGTAATTGAATCACATTTTTGTGCCCAGATGTTAACAGTATTCAACACCAAACAGCAGCAAAGATATTAAGCAAGTAAATGCTAGGATTTTTCTGCTGTATCTGCAAAACATCAGTTGATCACCTAAGCTAAGACGGCAGGAATCCAACAGCAGGATTAATTGCATTACTGATTGATATTTTCATACTTACATCATCTTCTAGAATTATTTTTGTTGCTGTGAAAGGGAAGAAACTGAAAGCTGAGGATTACAAAACTGAAGACTTTCAAACTTTTTTTCATTAAAAGAGGTCCAAGCCCTTTGGAATGCTGACTGGCTGGGGTCATTGATACATTCTGCAAAAGAGAAAATTCATATAAAGCTGAAATGGAGGAGAATATACAGTGAACTTCCGCTGTGTTGTACAATGTGGGAGAGATTCTGGGGTTTGATGTAGACTTGAGAAGGTAAGATTATTTCCACGTGATTGGATCCATTTTTATGCCAAGTTTTTTTCCCAACACTGTATCAGAATGAGACCCAGCACTCATCAGGATGCATCAGCATGCATCAGAGTGTATGTATCAGACCCAGCACACATCAGCACGCACCCTCATTCCCCTCTTCCAGCAATGTAGTTTCTACAAGAGTATATAGAGGTGCTTCAGACTGAAACCTGGTGTGCTCCAAAAGCAGACCCTCTCGGGACAGCCAGGGAAGCAGGATATTGCAATGTGCTGTGGTGTATGTAGGCAGGTGCAGGCTGAGTCTCTGAGAGGCAAGGCAGACTGTGGTCCCCTCCTTACAAGACTGGGATAGGCCACCACTGCAGCTGTTTCTGAAACAGGACTGGGAAGGCGGAAATACATGAAGGTGCTGATCTTACAAGTATATTTATGCAGAAGATCCAGAATAAGCAGACTCAGAATAACCATCAAAAGGCTTTCTCCAGCTGTGCTGCAAGATACAATATTAAAAGTGCTTTCAGTGGATAATTAATGTGAGGGAAAAAAAACACAGCAGAAATAGATGTGGTTTAAGCAGTAAATGCAGCAAAATGGGCCGTTACCAGCAGATCATTAACAGCCTACGGTGATGCTGAGGACACTTTAATAAACCCATTCAGGGAGGATTACTGCTATTAGGGATAATGATCAGTGGCAGCATGGTGTTTTATATGAATAATGGAGGCTATATCCACTAGTGACAATCTCTGCTGGAGCCATTTTATGTCTGCTGATACAAAGGACATTTTTCCTTGATCAGAGCATAGCGTGTGTTTTGATGCTTGTATTTTCATCATTACAAAAAAATCCCAAACCAATAAAACTATTAGAGCTCTGCAAATTAGTGTTGCAGAAAACATGGGAAGCACCCAAAGTCAAAAAATACTTGAAATGTGGCAGAAGACTGCAAAGCTAGAGTTCTGAAAAGGCTCGTTTTTATTCTGTTGACCTGTCTGGCTGCTCAGAGTCATAGCCAAGAAATTCTGCACAAAATCTTTCCTGCTTTTGTACGAGTCATGGCACATGAAAGTGAGCTGAATTACACATCTTCTTGCAGGTTCTCTGCAGGCATGCTCCTGTCCCAGTCTGCTGTTTGGGATCCAGTGCAAAGTGCCCTGAGGCTCCCCCTGTCTCATGGAAAACCGCTTCAAGTTGTGGGGAAGATTCCTTCTGTAAACAGTAATTTTACGATAGGTAGGGTTTCACTGGTTGGGAAGTTATCCTTGAGATTTATATCGCTATGAGAGAAGAAACTGCTCTACCGGGTTAATGTAGATGCTGCAAGCGCTCAGCTGTGTTGTGGAGTTTGGGAGCTTTTGTTGCTTCTGATCCAACAAAAGGAAAGTCCTTTCCTCCCTTTCAAAACATCTCTGATCACAAAAAAAGTAAATTAGTGTGTGTGAAAGAAAATAAAAGAAAGTAAGGGACAAAGAGAAGGAAAAAGCATGGAACAATTCTCAGCTCTCCTTGTCGTGGTGTGCTTCAGTTTTTATGACAGGCATCATGTTCCAGCAGTTAAGCCTTTGTCTAGCAAAGCTTCCATGCAGAAGATATTTCCGGGCGAGATGTGAAGATGGAAAAAAATGGCTTTGTATTTCATTTATAGTCATCTATATTTCAAAGGTCTTTCTGCAGGATCACTTTTTCAATAAACCTGTACATCACCAACAAACATATAGTAACAAACACTAGTAACAAGTAATTTGCCTCTGGCGTCTTGCATGAACAGTAAGGATCTGACTTTTTCTCAAAGAAAATATGCAAACCTGTCAATGCAAAACAGTCACAAAAGCTAAGCAGGGACTGTTGTGCAGCCTGAGGACTGTCTTGCACTTACAGGCATCATTAATTTTTGGTTTCACTTGAATCTTACTGGCCTAACTCTGGTGCCACTGGGAATTATACTTACTGATTTCAAAACCAGCCGAGTTAAGGCAGTGGTCTGGAAATCCCATCTCTATCTCTGATAGACGTCTAGTCCCTGCTTGGATGGAGAGAGCTTTTCCTTTCTGAGCCCCGTCAGAAGGATGAGAGCCCTGCTGCAGCATCCCCTGGAGCCCATGCCATTCTGGAGTTCAGCATGGCAACAGATGCTACCCGCTGTAAGAGACATTACGGATTTAAACCAGACATCCGAAAGGCTTTACAGTACAGTCACTATACTGCGATCCAAAAGGTGGTGTTCCTGCCTTTAACCCACTTTTGGCATCACCAGACACATGCAGAATCATTACAGCTAGAGTCTACTCCTGTGTGTGGACGAGTAGAGGTATGTGGTTGAACTACATTGGGACATAAGAATGTAAATGAAAAGCCTAGGGGAGCTACATAGCATGCCAAGCTGATATTAATTCTTGAGAGTTTCAGTTGGAAATGCACCTTCTCTTCAGTAGCTGTCTCATTATAACAATTTTTTTTTGCACTGATGTGACTCACTGTGAAGTCTTCCAACATGCCATTGTCCTGCAAGTAACCACAGAATCACAGAATCACAGAATGGTAGGG
>Ga0181612_124361_pt1 | contig 14813 bp, 7 predicted proteins | sample HoacroProtozoa21_FD_119630 | JGI IMG/M metagenome (GOLD analysis project Ga0181612, IMG submission 119630) | Hoatzin crop microbial communities from Cojedes, Venezuel. Combined Assembly of Gp0051906, Gp0051904, Gp0051908 | reverse complement strand
CCAGGTTGGACGGGGCTCTGAGCAACCTGATCAAGTTGAAGATGTCCCTGCTCACTGCATGGGGGTTGGACTGGATGACCTTTAAGGGTCCCTTCCAATCCAAACTGTTCTATGATTCTATGACTTCTTTTTCTCAAAGGAAATACAGCTGGGTACTGATGAACTGAGGCAAGTGATAGTTGCTTGGATCTGCGTTCAGCAGTCTCCATCCAGTCATTCGCAGCTCTCTCAATTTAAATACCTCTTCAGTCTGTTGGCATTTTGTCCTCATGTCTTGAATACATTTAGTAAATTTGGGCCAGAAACTTGGGTACTAAGCCACTACATCTCCCTGATGGGCCCTCTAGGCTGGTGGACCTATTCAAGAATAGCTAGTTTGGTGTTTCTGATGAAAGTTTCTCAGTGAGGTTTGTTGAGCCTCTTACTACATTTCAGGTATTGGACTGCATTCTTAGTTCTAAGAGTTGGCTAGAAGATCTCAGAAAGGTCTCTTCCTTAGTACACATGCCTTCAGAAGTAATGGACTGCATACAGTGCAATACATCTTTGAAGTCAAATTTTCTGGCCCTTAAATACATAAGCACAATATGTGAGCTAAAACTGAGTGCCCCAAAATCTTTCCTTTAAACTTTCTGGTTTCACATTGTCGGGCTTAAAAAATCCAGACAATCGCAGTGAAATAACACATAACAGTGACTACGCTCAGGGTAGAGAGCCACAGTGAGAGTGACATATAGTAATATGACAAAGATGTGAAAATGTATTTTAAACTGTGCTGGACAAATAATTTATCTTGCCATTTGATTTCAGTTCTAAGGAAAAACACTGGTTCAGCTGCAAGAGAAATAAGATATGTGTGGCTAACTGAAAAGTACAGGAAAAAAAAAACAAACCCAAAATAAAGGAATTGTGCAGTTCCCAACACTTTTTCTGATTGTTTCATTTGCAAGTAAAAAAAAAAGATATAGATACTGAAGTAAATTCTGAATGAAAACATATTTTTTAATTATAGAATTAGGATGATTTTGATTTTCCAGAATTACTGGGACACACACACACACAGAATTAATTAATAGATTAATCCCAGCCAAATGTCACATATCTAGGTGATCTTTAATCATGCCAAGCCTGATTTTTCAACTGAAAAAGCCTCAGCCAAGCAGAACTGCAGCCAGCTCTAATTTTAAGCTGAGAACTGAATCTGACATTTTAGGAGACAGAGGAGAGCCACTGAGCAGTTTCATTCAGCCCTACATATTAGCAGTTAAGCTTCATCTGTCTGCTTCTGCAAATGTTCTGCTTTAACAACTAGATGAATCTGTGAAATACAAGAAAATTCAGTTTGATGTCTCCCCCAAATGTCAGAAAAGAAAAGCCAGATACAAGGTCTTGGTTAGTTTAGAATTCCAGGAGTTCTGTTTGTTTTCCTGGTAAGGCTGGAGGGTAGCTGAGTCTCAAATCCGACATGTGCTTTCAAGTCCAAAGGGAATCCCTGCTGGAAGGACAATCATGAAGATAAGAGGTTTCTTAGTAGTGTCAGTTCCTTTTGTATGTCCTCAGATCTCTCTGAAAACTGATAGGAAAAGCGGCCAAACCTCCCTGCCCTTCTGATAGGGAGGTATTTATGCACACCCAGCTTGCAGAAGCTCAGGAACTTTAAAACCCAAGAGACTGGGCACTGCTTTGTTTGGGACTGGTCTTTGTGAGGGGGAGAGAAGCATTCCAGACACACTGCCTGAGGTCACTGAACCTTGCAGCACCAGCACTAAGAAGCTCTATTACAGTGATGCAGGAAGAAGATGACTGCATTTTTCAATGTTTTCCTGCCCCATGACCAAACGACAGGAAAACCATATGCTGGCCTGAGAGGAACAGACAGATCATTTTTCAGCTTGGGTTTCTAGGGATCTGCTGTCTAAAAGTCACCAGCTCTTCCCTAGTAGCAAAACTATGTTGGGGATCTTAGCAGGAAGCTAAGACACATTTAGCACTACTACCGCTGCTTCAGAAAGTCTCTGTGAGAGAGATTTAGGCAAGGACTGACCATCTATAAAAATGGGTCTCAAGAATGAAGGACATTTTGGTTGGTGACAAGAAAGGTTGTATAATCTGTACAAATTCCTTTGTGGCTCTAGCAACACAAATAGCTGGAGTAATGCTGACAGTGGTAAGAGAGGAGTTTGTTAAGTCTCACTCCAGTCAAAAATACTTTGTTCTTTTTTTTTTTCTAAATAGGGAATATTACTGTTGTCATCTAGACAGGTTTCCTTCTGATCCTAGCTTCACTGCATTTTTCCCTTGGTTTACTCCCAGACCTGGCTGTATGGTGTTGATAAAGCAGCTAGTATAGGGAAATGACAACACCCCTTCCATCTTAAGAGGCCTGCAGGGCAGCATGGTATTCATTATATTGAACTTACTATGAGTACTTTCCATGGCAAGTATGGAATAACAAACTGGCAATAAAATGAAAATAGAACATAAAGACTGTGATTCCAAGTTTTAGTGACTAGGTTACATAGCCAAAAATAAACAAAGAAAGAATAATCAGGAACATATCCCTGACTGCCAATCTACAATATCTGCCATGTCATCAGACAGTTTATTTTTGTGAAATGTATCATCTTTTTCTAACTGGATCCAGAACTCATAGTCAGAAAAACATGGGAAATCTGTCGTAGTCGGAAAAGTGACTATATAAGTGGAATCTGGATGAGAAAATGATACTGTGCCAGATGCTTATTTGGAGTACATTGGTATGCTCTGTTGATTTGTACCTCTAAGGATCTGAACAGCTGTTTATGATTTAACTGCCCTGACAATTCAGGCTAACACCTGAAAACAGAGTGAGCTGAAACATTTTCCAAAAGGGAAAAACTCACAAAAGCATTCTGTGTGAACAATATATCTGTTTTGACAAAGTTTAAGGGAAGCTCCTATATGCTGTGGCCTAAGATATAGAAAACCCAGTCTCTGCTTCTCCCAGGTCTGGTTTTCATCCCAGATCACTTTGAATCAGTCAGCACTGGGAGTTAGATTCTGAGTTTCTCACAGTCCAGTGCCTAAAACACTAGCCATATGGGGAAAGAAATACCCACAGGTTTTGGTCTCAGGGCAACCAAAAATGGACACAGTTCTGCTTCATTTCTACAACATCTGAAACAATTTATTTTCAGTTTTCTGAGGCTCAAAAATAAATTGCTAAGTTTCAGATGTTGCAGCAAAGAAAAACAGTTGTCTCCTGGTAAAGTCCTCTCAAAACTGAACTAACAGTCCAGATTCTGCAGCAATCAAGAGTTTGACATTCTACACATAGCAGATAAAATACCTTTTCATCACTGCTTTAGGCTGTGAAGGAGTTCAGAGTGTTTGACTTTCAGAGTCTGTGTAAAAGTTAAAAGTGTCTCAGATGAAAAGCTGGTTGAATGGGATGATAATTCAACCAAAAAGCTTCAAGGCATAAAGAGGAGCAATACTATAGCAAGATGCTATTTTAAAAGGTATCTGAGGACTTTTCACATGAATAAACATGGCATCACTTGAACCATGAAATCTGTGTGACAGGCCAGGCACTTCAGAGAATGGGACCATGATGGGAAGTTGGGAAGATTTGTTAGAAAGTCTTGGGAGCATCGCCTACTTAAAGATACTGACTTCCATTACAGTGATAAGTGAAGAGATTGTTTAGGGCAGAGAACAGCGTACCTGCTGCAAAACATCATGCTATACTGCATGGTATATGGCCAGACAAGATCTTTTCAAAGTGGTTAGTTATCTCTTCACCTTTCACAACCTTTTTTGCCAGTGGCTTCAACACCACAGTTTGTAAAGCAGCCTCTATCTGCAAAGCGGTTGTTGAGCATACTGGTGATTTCCCCATGTCAGCCAGCTATTCCCCTATGTCAGCCATGTAGCCAACCCACTGGGAGCGTGTGAATCACTCAGGTTACCACATCTCTTATTCTACCAATGTATATTCATTCCCAGAGTAGGGACAGAACTAACAGCCATGCTTTGATGCAGCAGGCAGAGGGCAGCTGCAGAGAATGACAACACGAGATAGTAATAGGACATACTTGGATACTTTCAAATCTGTGAAGAGAGTAGGCAGCTTCACTGCATTTTCCATGGTTCATATGGACACTACTTTTCCTTGCACTGGTCTCCTTTCTGATCCATTGTATGATAGATACACTGGTCTTCCTGCTCATGGTGCCCTCTGAAAAGTAAACAGCACAAAGTGGTTGCAGAATACACTGCAGAGGTAACCAGCACGGTGCAGACACCAGAACACACTGGTGTGTGTATATCCCCTGTGGCCTTGCGCAGCCGACATTAAAGCCCAGACTGTGGTGTTAAAACAATTTAAGCTGATCTATTCCATTACTGCCTAGTCCCATCCTCCTTGACCTTGGCCAATGTCTGAATTCCTCTACATTTGTCCAGGGGCTTGTTTGACCCCATTCAGACTGCTAAGAGGGCAAAACCCATTCACTTTTCTGGTGCTGAGCTGATTTCAGGTTGAGGACCCAGGCCATGCACACTAGCTTTATTGGTTAAATGGTAATGGAGGCACAGCCTGACTCTCCATACTACAGCTATGCTGCCAGATCTCGAACTGTAATACACACATAGAAAGAGTTTTGCCCCATGGAAAGTGAACCAGTAAATGTGGAGCAAATCCTAAATCTGCCTGCACATAGAATACTTTTTGACACAGACAGAAGCAAAATTAAGCCACAGAAAATCGCTTGACATGGGCCAGCTCTTGTCTTTTGCATTGCTCCTTCAAGCGGTGACAACTGGGCCACAGCTTCTGGCCACATCATTACACAAGCTCCCTGGGCTGACAGTTCTGATGCCGCTTGTATTGTTGGCTGCTTCTGCTTGCCCCAGAGCCGAAAGCTGTGCTGCACTTTCCACACTGGTCTGTTTGCCACACCAGCGAAGTCAATGCGGGTGCCACTTGAAGAATGATGGCAAGAATCAGTGCTAGTTTAGCCTGTGTGGGAGGTGTAAGCACAGGGTCTTTTGATCTGGGGGGGGACAGAATAACACTCAAGCTCTCTCGAGGAATTATGGAGGCTGTATTTAAAATGCTTCTGAGGTTTGTTCCTACTCTTATTGCATGGGGTGCTGTTTCATAAGACAGCTGATTCCTCATCTTTTCTTGTTCCTTCATGGTTTATAAGGCATATACATTACAGGTAGGTCAGGGAGTCTGCCACAAATTGTCTATCTGTCTAAGGCATTTAGACTTGTTTGTTGCTTTAATACATGCAGCAGAGGAAAGTTGTAGCCCCCACTTAAAGAGATTTCCTGATATCTCTAACATACAAGCATTAAGGTTTCAAGCTTTGGGACTTCTTGAAGGTTAGTATTCCAGTTTTAGAGTTGAACAATAAAGATACAGGAGTGCTAAACATCTAATTTCAAGCAACAAGGTTTTGTGTACCTGTGTCATCATCTACCTGCCATTTGAGTGCCATGAAAAATTCTCTTCCCACTTTCCATTAAAATCTGATGTCAAGCAAGCATCCAGATCAAAAAAGAGTATTTTTTTACCTTCTTACATTGCTCTAGCAACTTTGATGGACTTGGCTGTTTCAAGGCAAATGTAGAATGCGGATCCTAGGTCTTGAATTTGGAAGGAATAGGCTGATAGGTTTACAATATTTTATCTTGAAAATGTTAAATATCACTTTGGGGCCCCACCCAAATCAAAATTCTTGCGCTTAAAATTAGCACCTGAACTTCATCGTATAAACTCATCTCATTATGGCTTATGTCCCATAAAGTTTACTTTTGGGGTCCATAAAGTTTACTTTTGGGATCCATTAATAATTCAGAACCTTAAAATCATTCATCAAGCCATAAAAAGCCTGACAGTGTCAAACCAAATCATTGTGTTTTGTTTTATTGTAAGTTGAAGCCAGTCCCATATACCTGTAGGCAATCCTGCGTGGGAGCTACTGGTTTCTTCTTTCTTTTTCTGCAGAGTTGGTAGCCTGGGATGCGGTTTGACACCTTATCAGTACCCACTGTTCCTATACCTCTCCCTTAACTCCCCTCTAACCTCAGTACCATTCTCAGCCTGAGGCACATGTCAAATGAAGGGTTTCTGCCGAGTTACTGCAAGGTTAATTCTTCGACTGCAGGACAGAAACACGTAAAGCACTGTGAGATCCCCTTGCCAGCTGCTACTGAAGGCACTCACACTGCACACTTGGGCACTGTTGTACCACTGGATCTGAAGACTGATGTTGTTACAACATTGAAAGGGACACCTTAAAGCCATACATTACAAGTGTCATTTCCACTTTGGAAATGGCAGTTACAAATCATGGGTGTCCTAACTCTTCCTAATACCACTTTTGAAATTCCATTTTCTGCCCTTCTTCCCCCATGTGCATAACAAACTGTTGTTCTGCTTCTGCACAAATGAAACTGAAATCAGTAATGCTATAACAACACTTAGAGATAAGTTTCGTATTTGAACTCATTATCATGCAAGGTGTTTGTAACTTCACTCTTAAGCAAAGCAGTACTTGCAAGAAATTCATATGTCTGAGTATTGTAACAGATTCAGACTTCATGAAGTATTAGTGGTGTGTTACTGCTACTTCTCCTAATTTAAGAATAATATCTGCTTTTTTTAAAGAAACGAAAGAAACACTGAAAGCTGTTATTACCTGCTTTGGAAGTATCATTTTCTCTGTTATCTAAAAGGCTTTAGGAATACTAATTTTAAGTCTTATACAACAGCTAACACAACTCCAAACAGCTTAAAAAAATCCAAGACTGTTTCCCATCACAAAACCAAGTCCTCTGTCTTCCACTAGTTCTGCTGTCTTTTGGAATGGTGCCAAGAATTCAGACTTCTATTAAATAAGTGGATCACTACAAGCTCTGGCTGCAGCAAATGATGACTGATTCAAGTTCAGTTTTGTGTTTGCATTTCACTGACACCATTTCCAAGCTGGCACCCTCCTTCGAGTTTTTACTTCTATTATCACTTAAGAATTATGCTAAGCTGGATCTTCTGAAAGGATTATAGTGAGTCGAATCCATTTGTTGGATCCTGGGGGTACCCATCCCTCTTTGACTTAAGGACTGGACCATAACAGTGAAATCCCTTTTATTTTGCAGTCAACAGGAAGACCAGAAGCAAAACTGTGCCCCAAAGGATATGGACAGAACAGTTCTGTTTTAGACACTGGCAGGGATCTACAGTGTCCAAAGCCTTCAGTCTTACCTGTATTTTAAATATGACATTGCTCTGGGATTAACCACTTTACACAAATGACAGCCAAGGCACAAAGAAGCTAAGGAATACACCAAAGATAATAACAAAGAATTTGTAGTAGGGGAGGGGTTTCAGCTTTGCTTTCCAGATTGTGGTCTCCCCACAGAGGTGTAATTCTCATACTCTGACATGACCATCAGGTGACTAGCTGAAGGTCACTTCTTACAGGAGATATCTTTTCCTTCTCCTTATTAATACAGTTCTAGGTGGTTGGCTTATTCTGTCCCTGATTTATGAGTCTTAGAGAGGGTTCAGAGGCAAATCAGAGGGTCTTATCCTTCTCGAAGATCACGAGTATAAAGTGACTCCACTAAAGTCAGGGTGAATTTCTCCCAGTTTTACACCACTGTATCCAACGTCAGTCTGTCACTAAGTCATTTTATAGAGAATACGGCAAAAGTGGTGAATGGTTTAATTGTCAGAGGACATTTGTGCTGTGACTAGGGGTTGCTCAGCAAATCACTTGAAAATGATCCTGATAATTAGCGGATGTTTTCCTTGTTATCTTCTGTCCCTTGACAGATATGCAGTATGGAAAGTTGCAATGTGATGCAGGTATATGGACTGCATGGTCTGGGAAGGAAGAAGAGTTTCACAGCACAAAACAGAGACTTTTGTCACTGCCAAGCACTCAGGTCTTCATTTTGTCCCTCTCAGTTCAGGTTTCCAAGCACTGCAAGGATTCAACATAGCAAAAGGGTACCAGAGATGAGGAACCATAGGGTGCTGGGGAACAACAGGGCTGTGATTTAGCAAGGGAAAGAATAAAAAGAGAAGCATAAGAAGAGCTGTGCTGATGCCTTAAGGAAAACCTCTGCTGGTTCTGTTGGGTAGAAAAATTCTGGGTGCCTGTGAAGCTAATGATTTAATGAAAGTAAAAGCTCTGTGGTGGCTGACATGCAACGTAAATAATATGCTCAAAAGAGTCTATAAAGGGCTGAGCTGCCTTTAATAACCTATTATGTATTATCAGCCACCCCATTGTACCTTCTGGCATGGTGGGGCGTTGGGTGCGGTGCGGCTGAGCGTCAGCCCTTGCTAGTTCATTGCCAGGTCATCTCTGGGGAGGAAGTGTTCCCTGTTTACAGGAAATGCAGCACAAGGGCCTGAGGGCCAGGCTGAGCGCAAACTGAGGCCACCACAGCTTACCGCCTCTCCAGCGTGCTTGGGAGAGCAGGGAGGGGGTGTGCCACTTGTCCGAGTCCCAAGGACGCCGTGTTTTGTTTTCAGGCATGTCCAGCTTTTACTGTTGCTTTGTTTTTTCTAGTGGTTTAAAGCCACAGGATTAGGGAGGGGAATGGTGCTCGCAGAGGGCGGTGCACCCCGGGGTACATGTGGCTGAGCCTGATACATGGATTGGCTGTGCAGGTTCATGCAGGTGCCTCAAAGCAAGAGCAGCCCATCCATCCCAGCACATCTAGGACATGGCTAGTGAAACCTCACTGTCAGGTTTTCTCTTATCCCTCCTCTACTTATACTGCCCCAGGCTAGGCCAGAGAGCATTCCCAGAGATGGAGCCCAAACCCCTGTGTGCTCCTCACTGCCTGCACTCCCTTCCAGAACTAGACCTGCACCAGCGCCATTGTTCTGTGAGCACCTCCAGGTGCAGTGGTTGAAGGTGGGACAGTTTTGTCCCTGAAGGTGTTCAGAACAGAGCAAAAGCCTTCTGCACCTGACCAAAAATCCTCTTCCCCTCTCCTATATCCTGCACCACACTGATGCAAGGAAGAGCAAAATTCAAACTGAGACATCTGTGGCATGAGGAAGAACTCCTTTCTGGCCTTGGCAGGCAAACAGCTTAGGCCTCGGAGTGTGAAATATGATTATCCCTGTGTTACCTTGCCTTGTCAGGCTACATATGTTATTAGAAGACATCATGTCTTTCCTGCTCTTTTCAGACTTCAGCTGTAATATTTGCCTTGATGATCTGCCATAACAGGGAACTGACTGGCTAAACACGTGCTGCACTAACAGGCATTTCTTTTATTGCCTTTAAATGCATTTGGACTTTACAAATGCATACAAGAAAATAAATAATCAGTTTTAATAAAACAGAGTCATTCAGCATCCCATTGCCTCTCTCAATTACCATCACTGCATTGAGATTGTGTCAAATATTCTTCTCTCTTTCTCTGTCCTGGCACTGACTATGGATGTAGAGTGAAAGATAACAGGAAGGTGGCAGGGAGGTAATCCAGTTGTCATTAACTGAATACTGCTACAATGGTTAAAACCTGGGCACACCCTGGACTCTGTTTCTGGAAATCATTAAGCAAGGTATCCTTTGCCTGATCTCCAAGTATTGTTAACTTGGATCATCCTTTACATTGTATATAACTTATGGAGACAAGTTATGGGTTTGGTTCAAATACAAACACAGTAGAGGTTCCTTAAGTGCTGCACTTGTTGATACCGTTCTTTAGATTGAGACTATGCTGAAACCTACTTCCACAAAACAGAAGTTTACTCCAGGGAAGCTAACTCGGGCTGGTTGGTGATGGTGTGTTACACTCCAGTGATAAGTCACCCAGTCTCTTTTTCCAGCAACTGCATTTTGGAATACTGAAATAAAATTTTAGATGAAGCTCCCTGTCCCTGAAGGGACACATGAGAATGAAGGAGGGGCTCAGAAGCTGGGATGGGGTAATGTGGATGTCCTCACTGGCCACATCACAGTTGCTTTGCCCTGGAGATGGGTCCAGTCACAGACGTCTCCCACTGGCCTGCTCCCTCCCACGTGATTAACAGGGGGGGAATCACTGTGGCACTAAAACTGCACACCATCTGAACCCTACACAAATGCTCATTGCTTCAGGGAGATACTGAATTGCTCTTTACTGGCCAATAAATTTCTAGCACTTACACTGTCTGAGAAGGCTCAGTTGCAAGGCAGAAATACGTTATAAGTCTGTCCCAACACACATGATCATACCTTCTAGACACTGTGATGGATCAACTGCACTGGCATTTGAAGGGACATTGCCAGCATATCTTAACAGCCTAACCAGCTGCATTTCAGATGTATAAAGAGACACTTGATGGAAAGGATGGGATACTCCACAGGTATCATAAAGCATAACTGAAAGCTCCAGGGATATGTTAATATAAATGCCTTACAGGAAAGAGCACTCTCCTTCTCCCCTCATGATCACTGCTGAGGCATAGACCATGAAGCAGAAGGCAAGTGAGATTTATGAGCTTTTCTTTAGGGTGCATCACTTGATGCACAGATTCATTGAAAGCAAACTCGAGGCAATCTGATCCATACTGGTACACAGGACTTACATCTCCTAGAGGAAATGGCAGGTCTTAAGTTTAGATTTACACCAACTCAGCTTTTTTTATTTGGGTTTTTTTTGAGGCAGTTGGTGACTTTAAAGGAGGAAGCAAGACATCCCTTGTCTGTGTGGCCAAGACATGAGCATATAGCCAAGGGCATTTGTCTTTTTATGCAAACAAAAATACATGGTCTTCGTAGGCCTTTATTATAATAACCTTGGCTGGATATTTTTGCCACTGTTAAATCCCCTAGTTAAATTTTTACTCTCACTAATGCTAACTGAATAACTTCCAAAAATCCTAAAGAATTGATGTGATGCACTTAGGAATGGGCTAGTATTTGCAAGGTCATTTGAAGGCTAGGTGTGGAATTAAAAGGGCAAGTATCTCTGAGAATTGCACATTCAAGCTAGACAAAAAATAGTATTTGTCAGTCTGTGAATCCCATTCTATGAGCTCTCACACCTGTTGTGTATCTCCGCAGTGCTCCCCCACTTCCCATGCACATACCATCTATACTCAGACTTGTCCCCACCTTTGCTATGGAGGGATCATAGGTAGTAGAGACTTGTGTCTTGACTTTATTAACTAAGGAGCTAGTGCTATTACAATGATCAGTTCAGTTTCTCTCTCCCTAATGGCTTCATCCTCCGCTAAGTACACAGATCCTTTTTCTTTGAGATCAGATGTAGACATGACTATAGAGGCAGGATAACCAGAGAGTCTGTAGACTCCAGAACACCCTTTTCCACATGTACCAATATGAGTTCGCAGATGAAGGTACGCAGATAACTAGTAGAGTGCATCTATACAGCTTCTCCCTACTCCATACCTATCAGCAGCTCTGCTAATTATAGTGTAACTGGTGCTAAATAAAATATTTTTGTTGCACTGCCTCCTCCTGCATTTATTCAGTCAATTTAAGGTTAGGCTGTCCCAGAAAGCCCATTGGTTCCTTTGTTGTGCTGGCTAACTCTTGGAATGATAACAGACAATTCCTGGAGGAGCAGCAGATAATGTGTCTGTAATCTGCTCTCATTCAGCCATATTATTGCTACAAGCAAGAGAATTAGTTGGGGATTACCATGTCTACTGAGATACTACCAACTCTAGGACTATTTCTCCCCTTATTCTCCACACCCACACTTTTATTAGCATCTTCCGTTGCGTTAAAGTTTATTGCTTGCAGTGAATTTATTTAGCAGTGCTTTTAATGAGCTACAGAAAAATATCATTTAGCAGAACCAAGAAACACAAGGTTTTGAACATTTATGACTCATATATATATTACTATATATAAGTACAGATTATATATGTATAATTATTTAATTACAAATTATATTCTATATAATTATAATGGTTACTTTTATAGAAAATCTTAGCGTTGTTGCAGGTGTAGTTTAAGGTAATGGATTTGGCATGGTGTCACCTTACATGCATTTAGTTGTGCCCTGTAAGTCACACAAACTGCCAGGATCCATTGGATCGGAGGGAGGAAGAGAAAACTGCTGTCACTGATGGACAACCATGTTGTTTCAATAAACACTGATGTTATTATGGCAGGTCTTTAAAGACACTGGGCTTTGAGGAGGAATTAGAGGGAAAATGAAGGTAAGACATCTTTTTGTGACAGACCTATTCATTTATCCACATTCTCAGACCCATTAGAGGGACATTTTCTTTGCAGGAGTTTGACAATAAACTTAGTGAAAGAGCAAGTAAATCTCTGCTACAGGTCGTTGTGGGTTTTTTACTTGCAATTCAGCACAACAAAATAGTAGTTGCTTCCAAAAAAGTATCTTGCTGACTTGTGCCCAATGCATGCTGATCATCCACAATGATCAGGAATAGGTTTTTTATACACTGTGTGTATTTTTGCTGCCCACAAAAATATGAGGGTTTCTTGGGGCAGTAGGTTTCTAGCCTTGACGGATTCACAGGAAAACCCTACATCCCCAGTGCTGTGGGGAAGGCAACACCACGACATTTTGCCTTTCTTAATTGAACACCAGGGAACAACAAGGTGGCAGCTGAGCTGAGAAACGCTGCAGTTCTGACAGCTCAAGCTACTGTAGGTTCAGTGCAGCAGCTGGTATCAGTTCTGAATAGGCTGTTTGAGAAAAGACAGAAGATAAGTTCCTAATCAGCTGTCAGGGAGTAGCACTGTCCTGCTTGATCTGGATTCAAGGGGAGAAGCAAATGAAATAACAAGTGACTGGGACAACAACTAGCAATTTGTTGTGTCCCAAGTTTATGCAAGAAGCAGAGTTTGTAATTCAGGCCACTGAGACTTGCTGGTGAAGTGCATAACTACAGTCTTTACTGATAATGTCTGCAGCTGTACCTGCCCACACTATACTACTTCAGCACACTCCTCCACTTGTTCCTACCCAGTCAAGGTGGCAGTCACTATGAAATCTGGCCTGTATCCCCAGTTGCAATGACCTAATCACAGATTTGGAGGTAGTTTCCCATGTTCCTGTCTGTGATTTTTTCATAATTTCTAGACCCATTTCATTGTGAAATACAAGGAATTGCTTGGGTTTTCTTATCAGGAACTTCTCAGCTCCTCCTTTACCAGAAACCAAAGTGCACTTCCTCTGAAACTCAGCCTCACTTTATACCCTATAACTGTTAATGAATTCTTGGCCTTAACCAGACTTCCGAATAATGCCACTGACATTTGCAGAAGACACTGTCTGTCCAACTTTTTGACTGGGAAAAATCTAATGATCAACAATGTCTGCATGCTTTCCTAGCAAAGTTGCAGCTTCAGGAGCTAGGATTGCTAGGAGACCACAAGAGCGTAGACATATAAAATGGATGAAAAGACATTAATTCACTGGAGTAAAACACATGCTGGGTATCAGGAAAGGTGTACTGTCCAGGAGCTCTATGACACTGTAGAGCAGTCTCAGAAGTGAAGACCTGAGTGCTGCTGGAGAAGGGCAAGATGGAGAGGGTGGCACAAACATGCCCGTGCCCATCCCATGTGCAAATGAGACCCATGACATTCTGGGACTTCTCTTTAAATACAAGTGCCACTGGACTGCAGGCCTACTATAAATGAAGCCCATGCAACAGTTCAGCAATATTGCAAGTTTTGCTACTGTGTGAGCCTTTAATAATGCCATTCACAATGATAACCAGACTAATATACTGAGGCATTCATCCCAAATGATAATGTGGTCTTACATTAACATAATGCTGTCATTTATCAGAGAGAGAGAAAGAGAGAGAGAGAAAAGGAGGGAGGGAGGGACTTAATTCCACTTCTGCTGGGGCAAACAATTACAAATTGCAGAAAGACTGTGCAAGTAAGGAAGAAGACTGGCAAAACTATTAATAAGCCTCCTGAGCTGTTCTTGTATCTGCCTTGCTCTTGCTTTCACTTGTGCTGAGGCTGCTTTGTTGTTGTAGCTAGGCAGGGTTTCAGAAGTGCTGTGATGCCGCCCATGCTGAAAAATTGCAGACACTAATAATAAACAGGAGAAGACAATAGTGAGGAACAGTGCTGCTGCTTGGCCCTTTGCCCAGCAATGGCAAATGCCCTGGGCAGCTTGCAAGTGCTCCTTGACTCTGTGCATGAGGGAAAAGCTGGCAGCATAGAAGAAAGGCTGGCAGCCGCACCTGCATGGGAGACACAGAGCCCTGTTTGCAGCTTGGACGTGAATGCAGACAAGTAGTGAGTTTCCTTTCCAAAAGGAAATACGAGTCTGGTCAGTGGCCTTGGGTGTCTTTTTCTTCATTGCCCTCCCACTTACATTAATCTATCTTTGCCCAACGTTCTGTCACTCTAGCACTGGCTTTGAAGCTTTGGATTTGTTCACATCTGGGATCCCCAAGTGGGAGGTCAAAGCAAAATAAAGAGATGAGGCAGAGCTGCGAAACCAAATTAATAATGTTTCAGAGGAAATGAGAACTAAAGAAATCTTATACACTGAGTAAACCAGACCAACCCGGTTGGCCAAGATGTCTACTGGAACACACAGAGACATCAGGTTTTGTTTCTCAAGACAACAGACTTGCCCTGTTGGCTGAATCACAGAATCACAGAATGGTAGGGGTTGGAAGGGACCTCTGTGGGTCATCCAGTCCAACCCTCCTGCCGAAGCAGGGTCACCTAGAGCACGTTGCACAGGATCATGTCCAGGCACGTCTTGAATATCTCCAGAGAAGGAGAATCCACAACCTCCCTGGGCAACCTGTTCCAGGGCTCCATCACCCT
>Ga0181612_104563_pt1 | contig 14813 bp, 13 predicted proteins | sample HoacroProtozoa21_FD_119630 | JGI IMG/M metagenome (GOLD analysis project Ga0181612, IMG submission 119630) | Hoatzin crop microbial communities from Cojedes, Venezuel. Combined Assembly of Gp0051906, Gp0051904, Gp0051908 | reverse complement strand
TTGCGCCTTTATGCTGATTGAAGACGATGGAGGTCGCAGAACTTCATGGCAATGCGAAGCCAATGTACGGGTGAAATCCAAAAACTATGGCTTCGATATCGAACTTCCTTTCAATGTCAAAGATGATATAGTATGGCGAGGAAAACTATCTAAGAAGTACTTTGAAAGATACTCCGGTACCACGGGGCATTTCGGTGATGTAGACCTTACTTTTGAGGTTGTGACGCGCTGACGACCATTTCGCAGTTAGCGCAATCGAAGTGTAGTGCGAGTCTCTTGCCGTTATTCAGAAGGAATAGCGGACCGGCATTCTTTGCGCCTTGACGAATCGGGCAGAGACCTAATTCGTACTTAATGCAATACTTGCTGCGCATCAGTTCTGCGCCATCTCTATGGGTTAATTCGTAGGCCTTCTCCACCTTGGAAGCACCTGCCTTTTCCCATACTGATTTAGCTACGGAATTGGCTACGTTGGCCTTGTAGGTTAGTTCTCCTTGCACGGAGACGCCATTGGTTTTGCCGTGATTGCGAAGCGGTATTGCATGGCATTGCTCTTTGTCCAATAGTTGGGCAATGGCGTGTCTGGCCGCATTGAAATCAGCTGCCTTGACTAGCGGAAGACTGTCGCCACAGTCCAAGTTGCCCTCGATGAAGGCGTATTGATCCGCGCTTTTACAGATTTGGCTTATTGCCATAGCCTTGACTCTGTCGGGATTCTCGGCGAGTGTTTTGCCGCAATCCTGACTATATTGAACATATCTGCCGTCTTGCGAAGTAGCCTCCAGAGATAGCTGGAAGCCCTTATCGGCATTGCCGCTGAAACGCATGTCCACTTTCACGGGTATCAGCCTAGTGAATTTGGATCCGGCAAGTTTCTTCTCGAATTCGGAACTCAAGTTGCGGAACAGCTGCATTCCTTTCTTGAGGTCCGGAAGGTAATGACATTCTATGGTGTTTCCTCGGCAAATATCCCCGCGGAAGCCCTTGTATTCATGGTCCGTGAAGTAGGAGAAACCATCGCCGTTGCCAAGCTTTTTGCCGTTAGCGAGGTCTAGGGTGATAGTCATTCTATCGCCCCTGCGATCTATGCAGGTTACCTTGCCGATGCTCTCACCGATGCTTTTTGGAGTGTCGGGAGAGGCCCAGCGCCCTCTTTGGCCGTCAATAAACAATTCGGTATAACCGCGGTTGAAGGTCTTTTCGAGGTCCGGTTGGAAGGTGGTTTTAACCCTTCCGAATGATGCCCTAGCATATTTGTCAGGGTGGGCCGCTATGACCTCATCAAGTGCCTCGGAATAGTGCGAGACGGTGTTTATGACATAAGAAATATTCTTTAGACGCCCTTCTATCTTGAAAGAGCAAACCCCAGCCTCGGCGAGGTCGCCCAGCCGAGAAGAGAGATTGTAGTCTTTAAGGGATAGCAGCGCCTTATCTTTGACGAGAACCTTACCGTTCCCGTCCAGCAGGTCATACCTTGACCTGCACGCCTGAATGCAGCTACCTCTATTGGCACTTCTGCCGGTGAGATATTCGGACAAATAGCACTGCCCGCTATAGCATACGCAAAGAGCGCCGTGGATAAAGAACTCAAGCTCGCAGTCCACCGCTTCGTGGATTTCTCTTATTCTTTCCAACGACATTTCCCTCTCAAGAACCAGCCTTGAGAAGCCGAAATTCTCATAGATTTTAGCCGTCTGGACGTCCCGTATGGCGCATTGCGTGGAAGCATGCAGGGGAGTCCCTTCTGGTGCGAAAGAAGTCACGGCTAGGTCTTGGACTATGAATCCATCGGCCCCAGCCGCGATGCAATCCTTTAGCATTTTCTCCGCCTCAGCCAGCTCATCTTCAAACAGAATCGTATTGAGAGTAATGTAGATTCTGACTCCGAATTTATGAGCATAAGAGCAGAGTTTTTTTATATCTTCTACGGAGTTGCCGGCTGCTTGTCTGGCCCCGAATCCAGGACCTGCTATATACACAGCATCGGCACCGCAGTCAATGGCTGCGATGCCGATTTCAATGTTTCTAGCCGGAGCTAGCAACTCTAGATGAGTCATGGCTTATTTGCTCAAAGCCTCAATCTGCTGCTTAGCCTGTGCGCCGAATTTAGCGTCGCCGGCGATCTTCTTGTACCAAGAGAGAGCCTTAGCTTTGTTACCAGCCTGCTGATAGAGAGCAGCTACGGTGTAGGTGATAGCGTTGGCATTCTTAGCGTTAGGATCAGCGTTGAGGTATTTCTCATACCAGCTGATAGCTTCGCTGTTCTTATTCAACTTATTGGAAGCCTGACCTGCGATGAGGTAAGCGTTAGCTGACTCGTTATATTTTACAGAGTTCTTAGCATCCTCGATAGCGTCAGCATATTTTCCAGCCTTAAGAGAAGCGGCTGCGTTCTTAAGGAGAGCGCCACCGATAACCTTCTTAGCGTTGTCGCCCTGGCCGTTAGCCTCAGCGAGTGCGAGAGCCTCTTCTGCACCAGCGAAGTCGCCGCTGCTAGCAAGGCACTGTACGAGACGAAGTGAAGCTGCGCTGTTGGTGTTGTCAAGTTCAAGAACCTTCTTGAAGCCCTCAGCGGCTTTTGCAAAGTTCTTGTTCTGGAAAGCCTCGGTAGCCTCATTCATGTTCTTGCTAAGAGTAATGGTAGGGATGAGTTCTTCAGCCTTTGCGGTCACGTCCTCAAAACCATAAGCGGTTGCAAGTTCTTTAGCCTCATTGATTTTCTCAAGAGCACCATCGAAGTTTTTCTCATTGTAAAGCTCGGTTCCCAATGAAAGAACTACTCCAGGGAGGGCGTTCTTGCAATTCGCAACGAGTTCTGCACCTTCGTCACCGAGAGCCTCACCTGCTGTGAGAGCCTGTTTGAAGGTAGATATAGCGTCAGCTTTGTTACCTGCGGTAAGCTGCTCAACTGCACTGTTGTAAAGGTCAGTTGCTGAAGCGAGATCCTGAGCGGATGCGATACTAACCGCGAAAATCGCTGCGGCAAGTGTAAGAATAATCTTTTTCATTGTACTGTGTGTTTATGTTAAACTTTATTTTTCCTTTTATCATCGTGGTATCCGTTTTGTTGTACCACGCACGAATGACAAAATTAGTAAAAATATCTTAATTTTGTGGAAACTCAGGGAATAGATGAAGAAAATCCTCCAAATAATGTCCGTAGTTTCACTTCTGGCAATGATATTTCCAATAATTATGCCAGCGCAGGAACTACCATCCTTGCCGCAGGACTCCAATATCAAAACGGGAAGCCTTCCATGCGGCGTAAATTACTATATCGCTACCAACTCTACATATAAAGGAATGGCGGATATCGCCTTGGTTCAGAAATTCGGTTCTTCGTATGAAAGCGAGGCGCAAAAAGGCGAAACAATAGTCCATTCAAGGGCTTCATTGACTGATTTGCCTCATTTCAGCATGGTATCTCCTTTCGCTTTTTTGAGGGGGATGTCCATCTGGCCATCGTCTCAGGGCTATGTCCAGGTGTCCGATGATGCTACAATATATCGTTTCGATAATCTTGATATTTCGGCTCGCAAGGAAATAGTTGATTCCACTTTGCTGATGATTTTCGATGTAATCGACAAGCAGCCCAAATCGATGAAGAATTACTATTCGCCGGATAGCCAGGCCATAATAGTGTCGGGAGATGTGGATATTACCACTCTGTTGGCTAAAATGGAGAATCTATCGCTTCTGGTGACACCTCAGAAGTCGAATTCAACTAGAAAAGCATATACATGGAAGGAGACGACAACGCCGAAAATTATCGTTCGTCAGCCGGCAAATGGCACCTCCATTACCATATCATATAATTGCCCCCGTACGCCTCAGAAAGATATGGGAAGTGTTTTGCCCTTGGTGACTTCGAGGTATTCCGGAGAGATGCGGATCCTTATTGAAAGGCGTTTACAAAGTGCTTTGGCTAGCGAAAAAGTGCCATACAGTGATATGAGAGTCTCTTATTTTGGAAGTTCCGCTACCGCCGGTGATGAAAGATTCGATATTTTTATTTCATCGAAAGAAGGCCATGACAAGGATATAATAAGAATAGCCTCTTCCGTTTTGGCGTCTTTGGATACTTTCGGGGCGGGCAAAGAAGAATATGCCGCTGTTTCTTCCGAGTTTTTGACTGGGATGGAGGCAAAATATGGGGCATCTCTGGCGACCAATGCCAATTATGTGGATCGATGCATAGGTGCGTTTTTGTATGGTTCCTCTTTGGCGTCTTTTGATTCCGAATCCAAATTCTTTGCGAGCCGCAAGATGGATAATAATACCGCTGCCGGTTTGTTTAATAATTATATGTCGGCGATTTTGGATTCGTCCCGAAATCTTACTTTGGTCAGCGAATCCAATTTATCTTCTGACGAGGTCTTGAATGCCTTTAGAGATGGCTGGAAGGCCAAAAAGCAGGCCGATGCGGCATATGAAGTGCCTAAAATTTCGCAGTCTAAATCAAAGGTAAAAAGCACCGAGGATGAGACTCTTTTCGGTGGAAATATTCTGACTTTTGATAATGGTGTCAAAGTGGTATGCGACAAAACTGGCGATTCCGGTTATTTCCATTACGCATGGGTAGTGGAAGGTGGATCTCCTGATTCTAAAGGGCGCTATGAGGAAGTCTTCTCGACTTTCAAGGTTGCTAATCTTTCCGGCACTCAATTTCGAGATATGCTATCCGCTAACGGCATAACCATGGCAACTGAAATATCCCTTTCTGACTGCTCTTTGATAGGCATTGCGGCGAATACATCCGTGCCGGTGCTTGTGAAATCTCTGGTCGCGGTTGCTAATGATTTGTCGTTTGACAAGGCTGCATACGAGTATTATTGCGCATGTAAGGGTGTTGAGGATACTAACTTGCCAAGCAAGGCTAAGTCTTATTTTGATGGCGTTTTCGGCCGGATGAATAAGGGATGTTTGATTTTCTCCGGCGACTTCGACGAGGATGTGCTTAAAAAAGAACTCACTCGCTACATGGGAAATTTCAAAATTGATAATAGCGTCAGCTATCGTACGAGAAGGAAAGTAGGGGAAATTGCCCGTCATGAAACCACTTATGCCGTGGCAGCTGATCCGTCTATTTCAATGTCTATGGAGGCTCCCATCATATATTCCGCCGAAAATTATATAGCTGCCAATATTGCGGCATATTCTCTTTCGGAGGGAGTATTTTCATCCGTGGCTTCTTCCGGTTGGATGGTTTCCCCCTCATGGTCCGTGGATATTTTTCCTCATGAAAGGTTGGACCTTGGGCTGCATCTTTCTACCGTGCGCCAGAGCGGCCTGCCGGCTTCTTTGATGAGAGACGATTCCGCAGATAATGTGCTTTCTAAGGCCATGGATGCCATTTCCGCCTATGGCAAGACTGGCATTTCCGATGAGGCTTTCGCTGCGGGCAAGCAGGTGATTTCGAATTATTGCACCTCCCTTATGAAAGATCCGGACATGAGACTAAAGCTTCTTGCTTTGAGATATGTCTATTCCAAGGATTTGGTGACCGACATGGAAAATAAATGCTCATCCGTTAAAAAAACTCAGGTGGATGAGATTGTCAAGTCTTTAGCTTCCGGCGTCAAGGACGTAAAAGTGGTTAGAAAGGCTGATACCAAGGACTTCGTTGAGGCTGAGCCAAGTGTGCTGAATTATCCGGAAATACCTGCCATGCCTTCATATAATTGGGATTCTAAACTTTTGGAAGAAAATGTCGAGGAATGATTTCGGAACCATAATCCAGATAGGCGATATCCTCGTTTCCGAGGAGGTGGTGACTGAATTTTTCGCTTGTGATTATGACAAGTGCAGGGGAGTTTGCTGTGTGATTGGCGATGGAGGAGCTCCCATGAAGGAAGACGAAGCCGAAGAATTGGAAAGGGACTATCCGGAATATTCTCCTCTGATGACAGACGAAGGCAGGAAAGCTGCTCAAGATAGCGGATTTTTCGAGATTGACAGAGATGGCGAAATGGTCACTCCAGTAATCAGAACCGCCCATAGGGTAGAGGGCTTGGATATACCTGGGGCTGCCGGAATGGTTGGCACCCAAGGCCTTGAGGATTGCGCCTATATCCATTATGAAGACCATCCGGAGGGAGGTAAATGTTGTCTATGCTCCGTTGAGAGATGCTTTTTCGCAGGTAAGACTAAATTTCGCAAGCCGGTGTCATGTAGGCTATATCCGATTCGTGTGAAAAAGTTGACCGGAGGCGGTGAAGCCATGAATTTCCACCGTTGGTCCATTTGTGCCGATGCCTTTGAAAAGGGCCGTCGTGAGGGCATAAGAGTCTATCAGTTCTTGAAAGAACCGCTTACGGAAATCTATGGTGAAGAATTTTACGACGCGCTTTGTGCCGCCGCTAAATATGTGATTGGCTAGTCCTCGGAAGGCTTCTCTTCTTCGGCTGAGGACGGATTCTCGTCTTCGAGGGGTTTTGCCTCCAGAATGGCCTTGGCTGCCTCATAATCTTGGGCATTTACCTTCACCGCCACAGGATCAAAGGCATAATTGATGCTAGGATATGAGGAGGCTTGTCCGAAGACTCTTGCCTCAATGCCATTGGCCCGCAGCATGCCGGCCGTGATTTCAGCGCTCATCTGGTCGCTGAATTCAGCCACGGTTTTGAAATCTTCTTCTCTTTTATATCGTGCCATATTATTCTCCCCTAAGTTTATATTCCAGACCATAGGCGATATGGAAAATATCCTTTCTAAGCCCCTCCAAGGTCCATCCACTGATGCTTCTGGTCATGGTGATTCGATCTTCCCATATTCTGGTGATCCTCTTCAATGTGCTTTTTGAACGGAATGTCATATTTTCGCCTTCCTCGCTTTCCAATTCGTAGCCGAGCTCGTCCATGTGCTTAACCACAGCGTCATGAAGCTCCGAATATTCGCCAGGCGCAATGACTTCCTTGGTCGCATAGCCGAACAAGGGATAAACGGCGGCCAAAACGGCAAAAATCAGCGCAATTTGCCAATAGGAATTATAGCCATTGCGGAAAAGCGTCTCCGGATTCGCATCCACGGCGCCAATCAGAATCAGCACCCCGATGATGATGACGAGGAGGAAAATTATATAGATGAAATATTTTATGGCTCTTATGCAGTATTTCATAATCGAAAGTCTTTATAGGTCTACAACCTTATGCTCCTGAGGGGAAATATAGACGGTCCTTTTGTATAGCTCTGTGCCGCTCTGGCTCTTAACTCGAATGACGTGTTTGCCAGGGGTGAGTACGACTGAATTTGCCACAGTCTCTTGGTCTTTGGCGTCTTCTCCGAGAGCCTTTATCTCATAGATTTCCCCGTCTACATCTGCTATAATCGGCATTTCCGCCTTTGAAATGAAAGATATGCAAGCGTCATCCTGGCTCACTGAAGCAATGGTGGTGCTAGCCTGATTAGCGGTTCCGCAACTTGCCAACATGGTGATGGCTACGATGGCAGAAGACAAGGCTGAAAGAAATCTGTTCATATCATTTAAATTTAATTTGTGAAACATCGTTATGCCTGACAGTAAGGCACGCCAATTGAAGGCAAATTTACAAAAATTATATTACTTTTGTAAGTGGCTTTCATTTTAGAGAGTCTTAATTAGTAACTTATGCCGCCGCGGCGGAAAAATTTGAATATCATGGAAGAAAACGATCCCATCCTCGAACGTCGATCTCTTGAAGAGCAGGAATCAAAGAACAAGACATTGAAGGGCATAATGGTGGCTCTCGCATTGGTAGCTTTGGCTTTGGCCGGAGTTCTCTACTACATGTATCACCAGAAGAAGGACCTTGTCACCGACTTGGAGGCCGAAAAGGAAGACCTCACGGAGCAGGTCATGGCTTTGAGAGACGATTATGCTTCGCTTACATCGGATTATGAGTCGATAAATGCCCAGTTGGACACTTCCAGGGCAGAAATCGACGCATTGCTGACCAAGTTGAAAAACACGGAGGCGACCGACCGTGCAACCATTCGCAAATACGAAAAAGAGCTCGGCACATTGAGAAGCATAATGAGGAATTACATCAACCAGATTGATTCTCTCAACACCTTGAATCATAAACTCACGGAAGAGGCGGCACAGGCTCGAAAGGAAGTCGCCGAGACTAAGATGATCAACGAGGACCTCAACCAGAAGGTCGAAACTCTTCAGGAAAAGGTTGTCACCGGATCGCAAATCAAGGCTCGCGGCATCGTGCTTGAGGCATTCAACAGCGCCAACAAGAAAACGGACAAGAGCAACAAAGTCGTTCGTCTGATGGCTTCGCTCACACTCTCCGCCAACGACCTCGCCGAGCAGGGCCCCATGCGCATCTACATAAGGGTTAAGGATCCTGAGGGCTTGGTTCTCACCAACAGCTCAATGCAATCATTCACCAGCGGCGGTCAGACCATGACATCTACCGCATCCAGAGAGATTGATTACGAGGGCGAAGATGTTGATTTGAGCATCTATGTCAACGAAATCGAGTCCTATCAGAAGGGCGTATATGTAGTTGACGCCTACAATGAACAGGGCTATCTCGGCAGCGCTGAGTTGATGCTTAGATAATGATTTACCTTCATGTCCCTTTTTGCGGCAGTTTCTGCACCTACTGCGGCTTCTATTCCGAAATTGTTCGAGACGGACGAATCTTCGGGCGCTATGCTGACGCGGTTGTGAAAGAGATTGCGGAAAGGACTGAAGAAATCGAGGCTACAAAAGCCGTAAATACGCTATATATAGGAGGAGGCACCCCATCGGTGCTTCCTCTTGATGTTTTGAGGCGAATCGTGGAGGCGCTTCCCGCTTCGGACTATGACGAATTCACCATGGAAATGAATCCGGAGGACATAGTCGAAAAGGGGAGAGATTACCTTGAAGCGGTGCGGGCCTTGGGCGTCAATAGATTGAGCATGGGAGTTCAGTCTTTCGACAATGGACTGCTCAAATGGATGAATCGTCGCCATGATGCAGAGAGAGCGAAAAAAGCCTTTGCAATGGCACGAAAGGCTGGTTTCGATAATATCAGCATAGATTTAATTTTCGGCATCAACGGACTTTCGGACGAGTTATGGAAAGCGACTTTGGATGAGGCCATCGCCATGGCTCCGGAACATATTTCGGCCTATCAACTTTCGATAGATGACGAGAGCGCACTGGCGGAAATGATCGAAGACGGGCGCTATAAGGAACTTTCGGAGGAAGACTGCAGGGTCCAATATGAGATTCTCTGCAAAAGACTTTCTGAGGCCGGCTATATCCATTATGAGGTGTCTAATTTCGCTAAAACAGGCCGCGAGGCTATCCACAATGGCGCTTACTGGAGACGAGTGCCATATGTCGGCCTCGGACCTTCGGCTCATTCATTCGATGGGAAAAGGCGTTCGTGGAATAGCCAGACGCCGGTGGGCTATGTTAGAGATTTCGAGGATTTGTCGGAAGAAGACATGTTGGTGGAGACCATAATGCTGGCTTTGCGCACTTCAGAGGGGCTTTCTAAGGATTTTCTGCCCGAATCTGTGGCTCAAAAATTTTTAGCAGAAGGAACTTTGGTCCTAACTCCCCAAGGCAAGGTGCGCATACCGGAATCCCGTTTCTTCGTTTCCGACGATATTATCCGTAGCCTAATCAGCCAGATATAACCCTTCGAGTAAATTATCTCGAAATGTTATGGTTATTTTGGTATTTATGGCTAAATTTATAGGCATATTTCAATAATCGCATAATTATGAACACTTATTTCGAGAGATTGGAAAATATTCGCGCGATGATGCGTGAAAAGAATTGGGATGCCATAGTAATTACCGCTTCAGACCCTCATAGCAGTGAATATCCTGCTCCGAGGTGGAAGCAGGTTGAATGGCTGACCGGTTTTTCGGGTGAATGTGGTGATATAGTCATTACTCAAGACCATGCCGGTCTATGGACCGATACTCGTTATTTTATCGCCGCTAATCAGGCTCTCCCTGGCACTGGCTACGAACTCCATAAAACCAGAGTGCCGGAACAAATTCTTATCCCTGAGTGGCTGGCGGGACATGCCTTCCCCTATAATCAGAGAAATATTGTAGTGGCGGTGGATGGTTTGACTCATTCACTTTCGGCCGTCAATGCCATAAAAGAAGCTTTCAGCGCTACCGGAAGGGAGGAAGACGATGAAGACAAGGGCTTCAAAATCGTGAATGCACCCGATTTGCTGGACAACTTCTGGGATGATCGTCCAGCTATTCCCAGGTCGCCGATTATCACTCTTGGAGACGACCTTACCGGCGAATCTCGTCAGGACAAGATACTATGGCTAAGAGGCTTCCTTATGAAGAATGGATGCGATGCCATACTTCTCACCGCTCTTGATGAGATAGCTTGGATGCTCAATGTCAGAGGTCAAGACGTGATGTATAATCCCGTGGTGATTTCTTATCTCGTCATTTCCATGGATGAGGTCAATTGGTATGTCAAGAAAAACGCAATTTCGGCCTTGGATGACGATACGGTGGCATCTTTCAAGGAACTCAAAGACGACGGCGTCAATATAATGCCATATGACGATGTGGATATCGCCCTTGCCGGCTTAATGGAAGATGGCTATGTCAAGAAACTTTTCGTAGATCCATCCACACTCAACTATAATCTCTATAATGTGCTTAGCTCAAATTCCATCGAAAATGGAATCAAGTTCGGCACTTCGCCGGTTCCGCTAAGAAAATCCATCAAAAATGAGGTCGAAATCGAGGGCATGAAAGAGGCCCACATCGAGGACGGACTTGCGATGGAAAGATTCTACTGGTGGCTTGAGAAGCAGATGGACATGGGAGAAATCGTCACGGAATGGAGCGCGGCGGAGAAACTTCAATCCTTCAGGGCCCAGATTCCTGGCTATAGAGGAGACAGCTTTGAAACCATTTCGGGCTATGGCCCTGGCGGAGCTTTGCCTCACTATGTTACCCCTCGCGTAAATGCTCCGAGACTTGAGCCTCATGGCCTCTATCTTTGCGACTCTGGCGGTCAGTATCTCTTCGGCACCACAGATATCACCCGTACGGTGCCTCTGGGACCATGTACGCCTCTTGAGAAGGAAGACTATACGGTGGTTTTGAAATGCCATATTGATTTGGCTATGGCTGTTTTCCCTCAGGGCACTTGCGGCTGCCATCTTGATATCCTTGCTCGCAACCCTCTGTGGCAACTTAAGCGCAATTTCGGTCATGGTACCGGTCATGGCGTTGGATCATATCTATGCGTGCATGAGGGCCCTCAGGAGTTCCGTCAGAATTTCAACTCCTATCCATATGTGCCTGGCATAGTCAACACGGATGAGCCTGGAATCTATCGTGAAGGCAAGCATGGCGTTCGCCACGAAAATGTATTCGTAGTCAAGGAGGCCGGCACCAATGAATTTGGAACATGGTACGAATTCGAGACCATTACCCTCTGCCATATTGATACTTCGATAATTGTGAAGGAACTCATGACCGAGGCCGAGATAAAGTGGCTCAATGATTACCACAAGAAAGTCTATGACACCTTGTCTCCTAGGCTTCCGGCGGAAATAGCGGAGTGGCTGAAAGAGAAATGCCGCCCCATCTAGTGTTCGAAATTTGTTAATAAAAAATACCGGTGACCTTCCTGAGGCGCCGGTTTTTTAGTATCTTTGCGGGCTATGTTTGGAAAAATCATCACGAGCCCTCACAGGCTTGTTATCGCAACAAGACATTTTCTCTACAACCACGGAATAAAGAAGGTTCATTCCGCGGAAGTACCCACCATATGTATAGGTAATTTGGCGGTTGGAGGCACGGGCAAAACCCCTCATACCGAGATGGTAGCATCCATATTGGCCAATAGCGACGATTGGGCTTATCGCAATCTGGCAATACTCTCAAGAGGTTATAAACGCAGCAGCAAGGGCTTCCAGCAGGTAATGAGGGACAGTACCGCCGCTTTTGCCGGAGATGAACCGCTCCAGATGAAGAGAAAATTCCCCGCCATCACTGTAGCGGTGGATAAAAATAGGATAGAGGGTTGCGATTTCTTGGTTCATCCTGACCATATCGCTACTTCCAAAGGCGGTCGCAAATGCAAGGACAAGGATTTTCCAGCCAGCGACCTAATCATTTTGGATGACGCATTTCAGTATAGGGCCCTCAAGGCAGATATAAATATTCTGCTGGTAGATTGGCATAAGCCGGTCAATAAGGACAACATGATGCCATTCGGGCGTTTGAGAGATATTCCATCCAGAATCACCGCCGCTGATGCCATAATCGCAACCAAATGTTTGGCTTATCTTGAAGATGAGGAAAAGCTGAAATGGGTAGAGGGGCTTGGAATCAAAAATTATGATTTAAACACTTGCGAGGGCGAATTCCATAAAGGCAAAAAGGTCAAAGTCTTCTTTACCAGCGTGCGCTACTCCGATATGGAACATGTTTTCGAGGAAGGCGATACCCGCTATATTTATTCCAAGAAATTGATTCTATTCACCGGTATAGCCAATGATACCCCTTTGAGGAGATATCTTAGCGATAAATATAAGATAGTCAAGGCTCTTAGCTTCCCCGACCATCATAAATACAGTAAATCCGACATCAAGAAAATCATGGCGGAAGTGAAGGTGCAGCCCACGGCCGTTGTGGTGACTACCGAGAAAGATAGCCAGAGGGTGCTGGATTGCAAACAGGTACCCGATAAACTGCGTCAAAGACTGTTTCGGATACCTGTCTATGTGGATTTCCTCGATGCTGAGGAAAGAAATATTTTCACCGCTTGGCTTATTTCCCGTCTGAGAGAACTTCGTTCTGAGCCTGTATAGACTCTTCGTGAATGGCATTGAATACAGCCTCGATAAAGCCCTTGGAAAGACCATAATCTTGGCCTTTCTTAACCATTTCTTCCAGCAAAGAATCCCAGCGGGAGGTCTGTAGAATGGCGATATTGTGTTCTTTCTTATACTGACCAATCTTGCGGCTGAGTCCCATTCTAGACTTCAAAAGATAGAGAATATTCTCATCCAAAATATCGATCTGCGCACGAAGCTGGTCTATTCCTTCTTTGTAATCTTGATTGTTGGAATCGTTGTCTCGAATGGTCAGCGACTCCAGCATATTCTTGAGGTCAGAAGGGACTAGCTGCTGCTTGGCGTCGCTCCATGCCTCCGAAGGATTGCAATGTGACTCCACCATTAGTCCATCCAAACCCAGGTCCATGGCCCTTTGCGAAAGCTCTTTCAAGAAAGTCCTCGCGCCGCCCATGTGGCTTGGGTCAGCGAAAAATGGCAACTCAGGGAAGCGTGTACGCAACTCGATGGCGATTTTCCAACCTGGGTCATTGCGGTAGGCTATAGGCTGAGATGAGGAGAAACCACGATGGATTACTCCAAGTTTGGTTATGCCTACTCTATTCAGACGCTCCAAGGCACCTATCCAAAGGTCGAGGTCGGGATTGACGGGATTTTTTACCAAAACCGGAATATCCGTGTCCCTTAAAGCCTCTGCGATTTCCTGCACCAAAAATGGATTTGCTGTGGTTCTGGCGCCAATCCAAACCATATCCACTCCATATTTCAGACACTCATAGACATGTCTTTCGCTGGCCACCTCGGTAGCGACCTTCATGCCGTATTCCTTCTTCACTTTTTGGAGCCATTTCAGTCCTTCCGTGCCTATGCCTTCAAAAGATCCAGGGTGAGTTCTGGGCTTCCAAATGCCTGCTCTGAATACATGAATGCCGAATTCGCTCAATCCCTTGGCCGTTTCGAGGACCTGTTCCTCGGTTTCAGCGCTGCAAGGGCCGGCGATTACCATGGGGCGGGGAAGTGTGAAAAATCCCCATTCTGATATTGGAGTGAGATTTAATTCCGCCATTATCTGATGATTTTTTTGATTCTGTTCGCTTCTGTGATGAGGTCTCTGATGGCATCTTCGTCAAATTTGTCGATGGCATCGCGAAATTCCTTCATCTTATCTATATAGGTATCGATGACCTTTAGTACGTTTTCTCTGTTTTCGCTCAAAATCGGCACCCACATGTCGGGGTTGCTCTTTGCGAGACGCACCGTCGATGAGAAACCTCCGGATGCCAAATCGAAGATATGCTTCTCGTCTTTTTCTTTGTCCAAAACGGTCAGCGCAAGGGCGAAAGAAGTGACATGGGAGATGTGAGAAACATATGCTAGATGCAAATCGTGGCTGTCCGCATTCATGTAAATCGGCCTCATATTGAGCACGGCGTACATGTCTTCGATGGTCTTGAGTGCCTTAGGCGAGCTTTCGCCAGGGTCCACGAAGATGCAGGCTCTTCCATCGAAAAGATTGGGCTCAGCGGCCCACGGGCCCGAATATTCCGTTCCCGCCATGGGGTGAGTCGCCACATATTGCTTCCTGCATGGATGATATTTGGCGTCCAAAACTATGCGTTCCTTGGTCGAGCAAGTGTCTATGACGATTTTGTCCTGCCAGTCGCGGCTTTTGAAAAGGTCAAGTACCCTGATCAATGTGCTGCTGGCCGCACCCGCGGGGATGGCGATGATTATTATGTCGCTTTTTTCGACGCACTCGTCTTCCGTCACAGCCTCGTCAATCAGTCCAAGCCTTTTGGCGGCTTCTTCGCATATGGGATCCTTGTCAACACCGTATACGATGTCGGCGTAGCCTCTTTTCTTGAGGCAAAGTCCGAGTGATCCTCCTATTAGTCCGAGGCCGATTATGCCTATTTTCATAATGATTCGATTATTTTACGAGCCTTTTCCAAGGTTTCTGCGGTGGCGCAAAGTGATGTCCTGATGTAGTTTTCTCCGTTACGTCCGAAGATGAAACCAGGGGTAATGAAAACG
>Ga0181612_157758_pt1 | contig 14814 bp, 6 predicted proteins | sample HoacroProtozoa21_FD_119630 | JGI IMG/M metagenome (GOLD analysis project Ga0181612, IMG submission 119630) | Hoatzin crop microbial communities from Cojedes, Venezuel. Combined Assembly of Gp0051906, Gp0051904, Gp0051908 | reverse complement strand
TCACCCTCAGAGGGAAGAAGTTCTTCCTCATGTTCAGACGGAACTTCCTGTGCTTCAGTTTGTGCCCATTGCCCCTTGTCCTGTTGCTGGGCACTACAGAAAAGGGTTTGGCCCCACCCTCCTGCCACCCCCCCTTCAGATATTTGTAAGCATTTATTAGGTCCCCTCTCAGCCTTCTCCAGGCTGAACAAGCCCAGTTTCCTCAGCCTCTCCTCGTAGGAGAGATGTTCCAGTCCCCTCACCATCCTCATAGCCCTCCGCTGGACTCTCTCCAGTAGACTAACAACTCATAGTTCTCTGTGCTGCTCCTGAATAATCTACTATGGTGATATTCACGGGTATAAGAGCAATAAAATAAGATAAAATAAAATAAAAATTAATTCAGAAATGTATGATGTAGTAGGAATTTTATGAAACTTTTAGAAGTTTTAGGCACAGTGAAAGAGTATCCTGTAGGTGAGTTTTATATCCCCCAGAGACAACATAGGAGTTAATAGCATTATATTTTTTAAAGTAAATTACAAAACAGCAAGTAGAAGATTAAAGTCCCTTAAGCAGTGCTGAAAGGAGATCTGAGGCAGAATAGCCTACAAAGTTTCTCCGTGGATAATTGCAATGACATTGCATTGCAGTGTGCCATAGTGGAGAGAATGCTTTTAATAAAAATCTCAGCAACTTTTTACTTTTTCTATCAAGAAACGTTAGCCCAGTGTTTTGGCTTCAGTGATTTCATGGGAGCTTACAGTTTGTGCCACCTGATGCTGTAGTACACAACAGTTAGTGTTGCCCTGAAGGGCAATATTAGCATGAAGGTTATAGTGAAGATAATTAATGCTTTGTGTGCATGTGCATATGTGTGTTTGTGGGTAAAGATAAAAAGTTTGACAAAATTCTTTTAGCTCTCATTGTTAAAATCTGGAAGGCATGACAAAACGTAATGCAGACACAACACAGTGCATACTGAAAGATTCTGCCAGATACTTGTTCATTGTGCGAGGTTCAGAAACGAAGCTCAAAAATGTTTCTTGAAAAATTCAGAAAATGAATTGTCAGTACTGAAGTTATGAATTAATTATACAAGTCTGCTTATATTTTCATCAGCATTCTAAAATCTCCTGAAGTTGACAGGAGAAAGATGTTGCTTTCAGTGCATGAGCTGTAGTAATGAGCTGCTACAGGACAACAGGAGCTGCAGCCTGTAGAAGAGGAAAAATGCGTAACATCACCTACAGTCCTACGTGAATGCCAAGTGATTAAATGCAAGGGCTGAGTAATAATTCTGTTTATATGAGCTTGCATTTAAAAAGGTAAACAAACTAGAAATCATTTTCTGTTCAATGCATCAGGACGCAAAGGTTGCCATACTCATAATGCTTTTAAACGTTTTTTGAAGAGATGGCTTTTACTCAAAATGAAAATCAGATTGTGTCTTAGGAAAGAAGGAATAAGCTCTATGATAGTGTTTGCTATGCATTTGCAAAAAGAAAAAAAAAGTAGCCTCTTGATTTATTAAAACTAGAATGTACTGATTCTTCTGCTGTCTCTTTGAAAGGTGCAGGACGTATTCAGTAGATCTGACAGGTTATTTCTCCCACTGGTGTTATGAAGGTTGCACACTTGATCAGGGGTGATGCATCATATTTCTCTGCTTCACTGGAGCTTCTGATATTAACGGGATGCAGGAATGTGTTCTGCAAAATACTGAGATGAGAAGCTGAAGGCCTTCAGCCTACGTCATCTTGCAGATGATTAGATCTGAATGACACTATTGTAATATTTTTGGCTGAATAACATCTGTTGGATGTATGCTTTCTTAAAGATTCTTACTCAAATCCTTGGTTTAACTTTCCTAATAACACAGGGGAGAATATATTGTGTTTTATATGTGTGACACAAGGCATATGTACTATGTATAAGGAATTAACTTGATGGTTAACATTATGATTAATTTTAGTTTTCAAGAAATAAAAGATGTGAAGAACGCTGCTTTTTAGACTGTTATTACTTTTGAAATACTGTTTCATGATAATGATAATTCAGAACTCACTGATTGTTATGAAAGTCTCCCAAATAGCGTGTTTAGAATATTTTAGAGTCTAAATAGATTCAAAATTAGTGCTTACAATACAAATGAAAGGAAATTATATTTCAGCAGCATTTAACTGCTAAATTTGTGACTGTGGGTAAGGATTTCAAGGAGTAGTAGCATTTAATTGTACTGGCTATAAATGGATATACTTTCTGGATGGCAAGTTAATAAATATTTAACAGCTTGTGACTAATATTAATCTAAAATTAATGGTTAGCTAGTAAAACTATCAAGAAACTTATATGTGTATTTTTTAAATTAAATATTTAAAATTCAGTGTATATGTTTTTTTTTATGTCTACCAGTGTAGATTAAAAGAAAGGTTTCTGTCTTGGCACGTGTGAGCTGGACATAGTATCTTACATTTATTATACTACATATACAGCAAAGATGATTTGGAATTAATCTCCAATTTCTGTGATTTTTACTATAATTGACTTCTATTAATATAAAGGAGTTGGTAAGAAAGAACATATTTTGGTGTTCTTCCCTCAAGCAATGTCACTACTGTAGGGGTAATCTGCTGCATAATGGTACAGCAAGTTGTTTCAATAGGATGTTCCCAGGAGAGCACCGAGTAATGTAGAAGTTCAGATTCTTGTTTAATTGTACATGACCGTTTTCAAGTGTCGACTCTTCCTTTTTGTTTAAAACTGTTAATTCAGAATGAACTAACAGAGGAGGAAAGTTATTAACTCTTCTTACAAAAATTCCCATTTGTAAAAAAATTAATAACTTCATTTTGGAAATAGGTCAGTTACAAGAAGGTTGAGTCAACTGGTTTATTAGATTTATGAAAACTTTTTTAGTTGCCTTTCAGATTGGAGGAGATGCATCAAGAATCTTCACTGCTTAGAAGTTTCCATTAAACATCGCCAGATTTTTTTCTGTATCAACTCGTTGAAGTTTTTATTTTATGACTTGCAGGTAGTGTTGTATCCAACATCCAATAGCCCGAAGTCACCTGATCTGCATAAAATGATAGTCCCCAAAAACAGCCAGGACAGTGACTTGAAAATTAAACTGGCAGTGAGAATGGATAAACCACCTCACATGAAGCACTGTGGGTAAGTGTCCATTTTGGGGCTGTGTGTACTTAATTATTTTGTGTCATTGTGCCTATGTTTAACCATGTGTGGCTAAAAACATAAAGTTTGTAATACATTACAAATGCGTACAGCAGTTCCTGTAGTATAGTATTGTGTTATATCCTCATTCTATATGTAAAGTTTAGAATAGTCAGGAATATTATTAATTTCAGATGTTCAGTGGTGTGTAAAGACAGATGATGAGCTAGCTCTGAAATGCAGAACTAAGAAATGCAGAACTAAGAGTACAATGTCATTTAGAAACTGGGTTTGAATGTTACAATTTATAGCACTTTGAAAAACAAAAGAGTTAATACTGCAGACAAACATATTTTTCTGTTTAAATAGGGTTAATTATATACCTGAATGTGATGGTACCTGCAACATAGTCTCCCCTTTTCTCACTCTGTCAGCTGTATGGTAATTCTCTTGAAAGAAATTTATGTCCAAATACCAGCTGAAGGATGTTTTTCTGTCTAACACTGAAACTATATGGAATAGATTATTCATAAAGACAGCTACCTTAGCCAGCTGCCACCCCTATTCTTCATCCCAGCTGCAGAAACAGGTAGTGTTGCCCATAGTAAGCAAGGCTGTATCTGTTGTTATAAAGCAATTACCAGGGCTGTTTTCCACCCTTCGTACTTCTACTTAATTCAGAAGTAGTACATTTCAAAAAAAGAGAACTATTCAACATGTTAATGTAGAATTAATGTAGTGGCTATACTATTTAGATTTCTTTTTAGTCTCCTCTTGTTAATATTTTGCTTGTTGATATACAGACAGCAATTGCCAAAGCTTCCTATACTCAATACTGTTTTAAAAAAAACAACCAAACTTATTTAAGTTTTGGCAAAGCTATAATTAGTTGGGCTGAAATTTGCCAGGTATCAACCTCAGCCCTCATTTTGGTCTTGGGAAACACAAGTGATCAGGCCTGTAACAGTGGGACTTGTTGGCTGGGGACCTGCGGCTGGTGACCAGGAGCCGAGAGGAGAGAGAGGGAAACCAGTTATGGAGCCAGTGGGGGAACTGGAGCTGCTGTGCTTGGGGACTGGGACTGAGATTAGAAGAGTTAGAAACAGGGCTGCAAGTACATGTATAAGGGAGATGGGGTAATGTGACAGGAGAGAGCAGCAAGGCCAGGCTGACATGAGTAAGTTGGAGTGGAGAGGACCTCGGGAGGAGAGAAAACTGTTTGTCTGTACTAAAGCATGATGCTCTCCTGTCAGTCGCCACCCCCTGCCCCATTCATCTGCACTCACCAAACGCCTCTGAAATGGTTTGGTAGTTGTGGCACATCCTTGCCTAAATTCAGTCCGCTAGCATGGTTTCAGTCTCCCACTGCTGGAGGTTACTCAGTCGGCTGAAGCAGGGAATGCTGCAGGGGTGGCACATTCTTCAGTGGCTTGTCAGAAGGCAGCCATGGGGATGGGATGGCTTGAACAATATCAGTGATGAGTAATACACAACAGATGCATCTAACTTGTACGTGACCTGGTTTGATTGTGTAGTCCACCCTGCAGCTACATCAGGGGTGTTGTGCTGCCATGCACCTATCCCAGCAGATGACTGGCAGAAGCCCCCATGTTTGATCAGGTCACTGATAATGTTAGGATAGTGGTGTCTGCAACCTAAAATACGACTTACTTTGACCTGGGTCCAGCAACAAGGACAAGGCTCCAATGCTTCCTCCCATCGTGCTCCTGGGTTTCCACAGAGGCTCTCGTGGCTGGGGGGTGCTGTCCTTCTGGGGTCTTCAGAGGGTCTTTCTAACCCCCAGTTTGCTTTTCCATGCTGGTTTAAGTCACTAGTCTTGTCTGAGCATTACATGGGTTGCCCAATCAAATATTACTTTCAATAATTTAATTCAATGATTATCCCTTTCATCTGTGTGGCTGGTTACTTCCTCACCTTGATTTTTAATTCTAATCTGCTGACACAGTTGTTTACTTCTTCATTTGACTTCATGGTCACTGCTGTCGCTATTCACCAGCAAAAATTGCTGTTCTTCCCACCAAAAATGCTCAAGGTCAGTCATCATTTCCCTTTCTTTGTAGCCATTAGCTATAAAGTTTATTACCTACACATTTGTCTAGGAAAGTTACGGCACCGAAGGAGGGCTGTATGGACTCCTCCACCATAAATTTATGTGAAATGAAATAAAAGGTTAATATTTCCTCCAATAACCATTGAAAAGGCTGATGAAATACTGTATGATGGCACTGGAGTTACAGTGATAGGAAGAAAGCTGTTTGGAGGGAAAAAAAAGCAGTCAGGAACTGTAATTAATGTTACAAAAAGCCATCACCCAGTCACTCTCTGCAGCCTTCTCTTGACTTCCTGGGTGAGTAGAAGTATTAAATGGTCATCCGATATTTTTTCAAGAGGGATTCCCACCTGCTTCAACACACAGATTGAAGCTATTCTGATTCCAAGATGATACTGTGTTAGCAGAGAAATCCTCGTTTGTGAAGAGGCTGGAAACACACAGTGTATGATGAATGGTATTAAAGGAGTACTTTGCGGTTAAGGTAGTTGAGAGATGCCTTGAAGGACTGGCTTTTATTCTTGTTTGTGTTACCTGTATATAAGAGCCTGAAACCAAGCTTCTCCGCCTATAGTAACCGGTCCTATATATGTCATTTCTTTCCCGGGACCAGTTTGATAAACTGGAATCTGACTTCATAGAGGTGCCCAACACTCACAGCTTCTAGCTGCAATCAGTGGGAACTGGGCTGTAAATATACATTGTGCCGTCAGAGTCCAGATACCCTAAAAATGAGATCTTCATCTTAGTATCTGAAGCCTAAAATTTTTAGTACTTCAGTTCTCCTGTTATCAAGGGAGAATAATACCACCTGCCAGAGTCATAGACATTTGAAGGCAAATCTTGAGAAGAAACCAGTAGAAAAGGTTCCTTGTGAGCTGGGACAAGAGAGGGGCATGGTTGCTTCTCTTGAAAGGCTTACGCTCTGCCGGGCTGTGTTATTGCAGTGCCAGGCTCTGAAGCTCCCTGGGGAACCTGCACAAGGCAGAAAAGCAAATAACTCCATTCTCTCTATAAAGCAGCATTTGAGTAACATGCAATGAAACAGGCCATAGGAGAAAATAAAGTGTTGAAGAGCTGGAAGGCAGCTGCTGCTGTCCTGAATAATGAAAAGGGCTGGGAGGTTTTTGTTTATTTTATCTTATTTTATCTTATTTTTAGTATGTGGTCAGATATTTTAAGCACAATATCACAGAGTACACAAAAGGAGAGAAAATAAAAGGATGAAAGACCGTGATCATCCTTGCTGCTGGAATTTCGTCATGTTAGCAAGTTGAATTTTACAACCTTAAAAACAGATTTCTAGCATAGTTAGTTTGATTATCCCAGTTAAGTTCTAATTCTTTAGTTTATTCTGCAGAAGTGTCTCATGCTTTATCTTTGCCCAATCTTTGAACTAGAAAGCTTACATCTTCTGTGTCGGTCTGAGTTAACAAGCTAAAGTGAAAGATTCGTATTTGTCTGACAGGAGAAAAAGGCAATCAGTTGGCATTAGATAATGCCTTTCAGCTGAGAATCTCAAAATTTATTGAAAGTTAAATTAAAATTTTACCCTATACCCAACTGTAGAAAGAGGGATTTTGTTAGATAATGCTTTATCATGACTAAAAAAATATAATGATAGTAAAAGACCATTTTTTCTTCAGAAATGGAAGCTATGCTCAAGTCTTTCAGATTCTGCACGGTCAGCAAAACCCACAGATCCAAGCTAATTGTGGATTTACAGTTTTACTCCTTCAGAAAAGTTTCTACTATTTAAGACTGACTTTACTTTTTGACTCAGGAGATATGCTGAAAGACTTCAAAACCTGTCTTGCATTTATGCTTCAAGAATATTCAGTTTTACAAATTATACTGTCTTGTACTTAAACTGAGAGTTTTAATTCACAGATAGTGTTCTGGACTGCAGCACCTTCAGATCGCGTTCCCTCTTTGGGTTTCCACAGTCATAAGAAATAATTATATTTCAAATAGAATTATAAACTTGGGATTTTTTTCAATACAAATTGAAACCTAAGAACAACAAATAAAAATCCTTGTGACTCAACACTACCATGAATCTCAATTGCAGTTGATTTGTACCACTGCGCGAAAGAGGTAGCTTTGCTAACCGCATTACTTCTACACTAGTGTTTATGATGACACCTTCATACAGCAAGTCTAGTGTTACTCCACTAATGTGATTTTTAAAAAAACACTTGATTAAGAAAACAGTGATTTTTCTGTGCATAGTTACATGCTTAAATAATAAAGAATACTTACATATGTCTTATAGTAAATATAATGGGGTTTTTTTGTTCATTCTTGTGTGAAAGGCTCTCAAAGTATGGAACAACCTGAAGGTTGTATAACCATCCTTTTCTGTTTAAACCCCATGAATAGATTATAAGGGGAAGCAAGCACAGCTAGAAATTCTGAGTAATGACAAGGTAAATGTCACTTATTAATGGGGATTTGTAGAACAATGCCGAGCACTGGCAATTCATGATACTTCAGATTTCTTTCTCGTAATTTATAATGTATTTGTCATGTTATCATAGAATGTGGTAACCTTTTCCTGGTCTAAAATCCAGAGCAGATACATTTTTTTTTTTTTTTTTTTACCTTCAATATTAAGGCAGTAAAGCCAACATCCATACGAAAGGAGGTTTTGTGACATTTCTATTCATCTCTTTTGTTACAATCTTGAACCTAAAACAAATCATCAGAGGAAATAAGCAAATTTTAGTCTAAAAAATTCCTATATAAAATGCAAAAAGCCTTTTCATTTCTGTAGAGTTAGATAGGCAGTGTTAGGGAGTTTCTGTTTGCCTCAGGAAGGCTCACCTGACTCTCCTTAACCCCTAACTAAATCAAGGTTTAAAACCCAAGGAGAGCAGGTTCATCTGCTCAAGGTATATGGGTTACTGTAAATACCTTTTCTAATGCATTTTTTTTAATGTGCCTTTGCATATCCGCATGCATTTAAAGTATACATTCTTTCTAAAGTAGATTTTGTGTCAGCTGAGTTGTCTGTTAGTGTAGCCTAGTGGTTACTAAAGGGTAGTATTCTGCCGCTTCCAAACTGGAAATAAAAAAGAATACTGATATTTTTTCAAATAGCTTGCTTTAAAAGGATTAGTAATGCTCAATTGTCATACCTAAAAAAGGACGATAAATGGTAAGGTAAACTGAAATTCTTACAGATTGAACAGCCTAAAGAAGACAATATTACAAAGTAGTATTATTTGGGTTTGACTTCCAAAGTAAAACATTTCAGCGTAGCTCTAGCCTAGAACTTTTTCCAAGATCTGAAAGGCAAAATTCATTCTTAGAAGTTCTGTTCTGCTTTCTACTATGACAAGTTGCATATAGAGTTGTTATACCTTTAAATTCTTAAACATTTGTGTTTGGAATATACAGTCCTGAGTATGTACATGCCAAGATTTTCTTCCTGTCTCTCATCTATAAAGCAATTATTTTGGCAACTTTTTCGAACTTGTACTCTCTGAAATTGTAAGGAATATGTGTGACATCATTTTTCTTTCACAACTTTACTGTTATTGTTATTATTTTATGAGTTCAGAATATAAAGATCACCATGAATTTGCTAACCTTTTAAAAACTTTTCTAATGTGCATTTGGAGTTGACTGAAATGTTCTTGGGAGAGCATTTATAAACAACAAATATAGCTACTGGTTCCTGTGTGTGACTGTAGTATCACATTTCTCCTCCTGCTGCTGTAGTTTTAGAGCTAAGGAAACGTGTGAGATAAATGCCCTGGCTTGCAGTCTTCCAAGATGCAGAATTAGAGGATAAGTAATTTTCCCCTCTCATTTTTATGACCCTTGTCACCCATTGAGAAAAGAGTTCATTGGGAAGGAAGGCGAGTATAATTATCTCAGTTTTACAGATGAGTGAAATGAAGCGCAGAAATGAACGGAGATCACCCGAGGTCACAGGCAATTCAGTGACGGAGCTGAGGATAGCACTGGGGTCTGCTGGCATCTCAGCGGGTCAGGTTGGTTGTAGTGTGTGACTGTCACCGGGATAAACCGTTGTCATAGCTACTAGTGAGCTCATAACTCTAATAAAGAAGAGCCACAGTGTCACTGAAGTTAGCCAGAACAAAGGTGGTGCCAGCTCTTAGGTGCTGCTTGTCCATGGTCATCCAGCAAAGAAGGGCAGGAGGAGGAACAGAATTAGCTTTGCAGCTTCAAGATGTATAGGCTGAAGGCTGATCTGAAGATGACATCTGCTCCCAGTATCGTTATTTCAGAGAAATGTGCAAGGTGACCACATTGAAATAACTCTATTTCAATTCTGGGTTACTTTCACAGGTAAAGTAAGTTGTCACAATACAGCCACAATGCTCTGAGCAGGCGCCCCATGCTCCCTGTCACAGCTAGGCCTTTGTTTTGCATAGAATGAATCTGAAACTGGTTTCAGAGCCTTGTCTGAGCCGAAACGCATAGATATGTCAGAATAATTCTAAATAATTTGTTTTACCACCGCTAAAAAGATGAAATAGAAACAAAATTTTGGCTAAGCTAAAATGTCAAGTTTAGTTTCTCTTAGAACGACAGGTATACAGCCGCTGCAAACGGAGAAAAAGTGTTAGAAACCTGTATGTATCCAACATCGTAGAAAATTCTTACTAATACTTGTTATGATGTGGTAATATGTAGCATTGACTTCTTCAATTAGTATTATTTTCTGTGAGATAAAACAAATAACTTTCTACATTACTTTTCAGCAGTTGCTGAAAATACTTTTCTCATTAGTGAGGATAGTGATGGTTTTCTCTTACAAAAGGGAGGGGGCCAGCTGAGAGATTCCTGTTGCTCTTTTTTGTTTCTTACCAACACAACATAATTGTCTGAACCAAATGTGAAGTAGATACTTACCTAACTACAGCATTTCTTTATCTGCGTACGTAAACTCTTCTGTATCTCTTTGTAACATCTGATTTGCCTTTCCAAGTCTGTGCAGAGCATGTCTAGTTGTAACCATAAACTCAGTACATTGGCACCATCTAGCTTTCTGCTTGTTGCTATTGCACTTTTCTTCCAGCTTAAAAAAGGGTAGTAGAGCGCTGACTTCAGCTGCTGCTTCGAAGAGCAGAGTTCTCTCTGTCCTTTAGTAGAAGGCTTATTTTTCAGTTTGTGAATGTCAAGTCTTGGAAGCATAAAGAAAGTCACATGGAAGAAACTGTTGACTTTGTTTTGATTTCGCGGACTTTACAGAACATCAGATAATTTGGAATCCTTTTCTGATCATTTAGTCACATGGCCTCACTATAGCAGCCCAAAATTTAGTTATTTAGAGTATGTCAGAGTTCTCTGAGTTTTTTCAAAGGGAGGAATTTCTTGACAGGTGGTTTATCAATGCTGAGACACTGGCTATGGAAAAAAAAGGAAAGGTACACTGAAGCTGGTAAGGTAAACTTTTCTCTGCATATACTGCATTCAGAAGAAGTATAGATTATCTGCTAAATTAAAATAAATGCCTAGTCACCAAAGCTTTGGAAAAATTAATTACCAGACCAAGAGGTGGGCTTCAGTTGTAGAATCATAGAGGTCATCTAGTCCAACCCCCCCTGCAGTCGTGTCATCTTCTTGCTTCTGCCTAATTCACAGTTTCTCAGATCTAAATTCAGGTCAGAGATAAACTATGCATAGGTGCCTATGTAATTTTTAAAAGCTAAGTCTCCTTTTATTTTAAATGAAACGGGCTGCTTTTGATAGCTGGTAAGACAATTGTGCTACAGGTAACCATGCAATTAGGAGAACTATCTTCACTTCTACTGATATTTCTTGGGTTTCTTACTAGCTATGAATATTGCTCTTTATAGATAAAATAGTGTCTGTGTATATAGTCTTAAGAAGATGAATGAAATTAAATAGGTGTTTTATATGAAATAAATGTCACTTCAGTTAATTCCTGTGAGGATTTTTTGTGTGCACTGGTGGTAGTTTTGGGTTTGTGATGTCCTGTGACGCATGTAGATTGTTCTATTTGGCAGCAGACATGCTTGATTTGTATTTTTAACATCTGCAGTTTTGATCAAAGCATCTTCTTATTCTGTCATAAGCACAGTAAAGTTGTAAGAAATAAGGGTGGAGTATATCAGTGCTCTGTATAATTTTTAGTACAATTACTCCTGATTAGTCTCAAATACATTTAGGAGGTAAATATTTCCACAGATACCTAACAGATATTGCCCACAGTCATTTGCAACCTCAGGCCTTCGAGTACTTTGAGATGACCTGTAATCCGTATAAAAATGGGAGGTTATTAAACTACATTTGTGCCATTGGTGAAAAGATAATCCTCTGCCACTCATTCCTCATGTGTAGGTGAAGGGCACCTCGGTCCTCACCTGAGTCTTGATTCACTAACCATATAACAAAAATGGTCCTATTGGCTCAGGTTGTTGCAGTTGTTACCTGATGAAATCTTGTTATAACATGTTGAAATACTGTGGGATGCAACAATCTGCTGCAAGAGGGTCCCATCAGAGGAATCAAGTGTGTGTTCAAGTCAGCTGGGTCTAAGTAGAACATAGTCACTCCCTCTAGCTTTGATTGTATAGAGTGCACAGGCTTTTCTGGTCTCTGCTGTTACTGGCAAATGGGACAATGTTTGCTGAGTGTAGCTAGCCTCAAAATTAGTGCTGAAGTTGTTCATAGAACCACATTCCACCTATCAATGTAGATGAACTCTTTTCCAAAGAGTTCCTTATAAGCTAATGGAGATGTCAGTAATACGGAAGATGAACAAAAGAGACATATCTAAAGGAAGGTCTGTAGTAAAGAAACTTTATTTATCCAGCAAAAGTGGTTGATATTAAGCAAAAAGAGGTTTCTCTTTAACATAACAAAATATTTCAGATATGACAGTTTGAGGAGGTCATGGGACTTGGCAGCAGAAAGAGAGAAAGAGAGAGAGAGAGAGAGAGAGAGAGAGAGAGAGAGAGAATTATACCTGGCCAGCTCTCCACCCTGACTAAGAACTGACAATGTGGTGCCAGCACCTGAGCTGCAGAACTGTTGGGGTCACCAGCATGGCCACAGCTCTTGCATTAGAGTTGGCTCATGCTCAGACTCAAAGCATGGACAATGTGACCTCATATTTGCTTGCCATACAGAGGACCTTTAAGACACTGGGCAAAAGACTTCATTGTAGTCTCTGATAGGAAGGCATAAAGAAGTATCAGAGTTTCAGTTAACTTTCATTGGCTTCAGAGACAGAAGAGGTGTGAACTGCAAAGCTTCGTGTTCCAATCCGTGTTCAACCTAGACCTAGAATGACAATCCAGAATCTTAGGATGGATCAAGACAAGTGTGGTAGCTGTAGGTTGCTCTGCAGTGCTGAAGGAAACTGTATTAATGCCAGTGCTTTACTCAACACCACCTACAGAAGATGCATTGAGGAAGATGCTGATGAAATAGCCTTTGGTTGAATTTCACCGTCGACTGTTGAAGAAAAAAGGGGTTTCAGTACAAAATCTGAGCAGCAACAGGAGTATACAGCACCGCAAATACTCCTGAATATTCAGGAATGTCTGCTCTTCTCTTTACATCAAGGTATGCCAAAATGTCATCTAACATCCAGCACCACATAGTTGTATGTGTAGAGCATATTTTCTCTACTCAGTGAATGATCCTGTGGAAGGATATGTCAGAAAGCACTGTGGAAGGTGTCTGGCTGCAAACTTCAGAATACTTCGTGAAACGTAGTCATTGCTGAATACCTTGAACTGGCATTGCTGATACGCTTCCTGCGACATAAGGTTGCCTGATTCTTTCGAAACCATAAGAGCTGAAACATAGGAAGAGATTATCTTTCTTTTCAGCAGTAGCTCTCAGACAGTTGCTGTCTCCAAAGATCCAAGACCCAGAAGACAGGCATGTGCATATCCCCTTCTGCAAGTCGAGACTCATAAATCCCAGCACAGAGTAAACCCAAGTGTTTTTAAGAACACATGGAGTGAGACCACCGAGAAACTAACACAAAATTTGAAAACTGTAACAGTGAGTTTACAGTTAGCAGAAATATTGGTCAAATTTTGGCCGATAATTAATAAACATTTTTAAGTTTGGGTCCAATAGCAAGGGTGTATATTTTCTTTGTTTAGTCAGAGGGTCAAAAGTATCATTCATGTAGCTATAATTAGCTTATATTTCTTGCTAAATTCTGACTATTCCTGTCCTCATTTTTACGTTCATAAGGCAACATGCACTTGTATATACTACACTTTCCTGTATGCATTATAAGTGGCATGATAAAGTGGCTTGATTTTCATTCACTTTTAGTGATATATGAATGCCTTACTATTATTATTCCAAGGTGTCTTACAGCAGTATTTCCTGTTATGCTAGTTTAAATTCTGTTAAATGCTAGTACTTCATTGTGCTAAATGAATGCTAGCATTTTGACATGGAGAACAGTGCTAATGTGTTAACTGTCTTCATTTAAATGATTTTAATGTTTTACACATTTGCAAAATGAATTGACTGTAATCAGTTACTTTTTAAAATTGAAAATTGAACTTCATGAAAAATGACACATTTAAATTACATTAATGATTGATTGGATAATGGTGATGGGTTAATGCAAAATTACTATGGAAGGAAGAAGCAAAAGTGTTTATCCTGCTGCTAGATCCTTAGAGAACAGACTATAGCTATGAGCCTGATTTTCAGTGCTTCCCACAGTAATTGCTTCAGAGGAGGCATGGGGAATCTTCAAGACCTTAATGATATGCCACTGCCACTTTAATTGCTAAGAGAAGCCAAGAGAATCCTAATTGCCAAGAGAAGCATTACTAATTAAGGTGTCATTCTTCATTCACTCCATAGTAATTAATCTGAAATATTTGTAAAAGCTGAGAAATAAATTTAGGTCCAAACTCACTTAGCTTAACCACAACATACTTCATGTGGAAAAGATCTATGGGTTAAGCAAGGTTAATAGTTAGAAAACTTAACGTACAGGTTTTTCCTTAAAAAAAAAATGTTACTTTGTTTTTGCTGGTAACTTTTCAGAACATGAAGTAAAAGAATTGAGAATTGATGGATTGAAAGTAGCATTAAAAAAAACAAATGTTCTTAAGTTGTAGCAAAATGTGTCTTATTAGGTCCCCATATGGAAGATCATGGTCTGAGCAGTTTTGTTTCTACATGTACGTGAAGTGAAATATAGGCAGGTCATTTTATTTTCTTTTGCATCATTTGTCTTACTAAAATAAGAGCATAGAGTAGGCTGCTTATTTTTGCTTCAATTAATGATGAACAGCTAAAAAATTTTTATCTCATCAGAGGTGTTCTTAAATTTTCGGTAGTAAGTGAAGAGTAGTGGGAACTTCCCAGTAACTCTACTCTCCAGTTGAGGAGACTCTGCTCTGACTGGAACGTTCAGGTTGGTTTCTTTAGCTTAAATTTCTTTATGCTGTTGTTACACTGTTCCCATAGCTTCAGAAAAGTACCATTCAGAACATCTGACTTTTAGTTTTGCTTAAAACTTAACAAAAAAATTACTGCTCTGTAAATGCACTCTAGAATAGTGCTGACAGTACCTTTAGAATGAAATCACACAGAAGTAT
>Ga0181612_139800_pt1 | contig 14814 bp, 6 predicted proteins | sample HoacroProtozoa21_FD_119630 | JGI IMG/M metagenome (GOLD analysis project Ga0181612, IMG submission 119630) | Hoatzin crop microbial communities from Cojedes, Venezuel. Combined Assembly of Gp0051906, Gp0051904, Gp0051908 | reverse complement strand
TCCGTCCGGCTCTCCCGTCCCCGTCCCACGCAGGGCACCGTCGGTTTTGGAGTGCGATCCGGCGGAGGGGATTTAGTGGCCTTTTATACCAGCAGAAATGAATGTTAGTTTGTATTCTTCCGCTGTTACAGTCTAATTTTAGTCCCTCGCGTTGCAGTTCTCTTGCTCGCCTGAAGTTTTTTTTGCACGCGGGTCTCGAAATCCTCGCCCGGGGCTTGTACCGACGGGTCCAGCAGCGCTGCCAGACATACTGCTTGCTGCAGAGGAGGGGAGGAAGCCCAGGCGTTGCTTTTAATCACAAGTGAATACACGGGGCTTGAATACACAGGGCTGTGTGCTTGGAGTTAGCTGCCCGATTCCCGCTATTCTGGGTTTTATCCCAGAACATCAACAGGTTTAATATAAGGGAATCTGGGGGGAGGAGATAGATAGATATATATATATGTCTATTTATATTTATAGATATATATAAAAACTCTACATATATTATAATACACACAATACACACATATATGTATCATATTTAACACATGTATTACAATATATGTAGCAATACATGCACGTATGTGTTTTAAAGGAACTTGTACGTAGATCCATCTTTGCTCTGTCCCGCTTTGAAGCGGTTCAGAGGAATTCTGGGTTTGGATTACTGAAGCTGAGAGACGCTCTGTTTATTTTGTCTAACTTCTCAGCAGTGTGCAATATGATAAATACAGTATAATTTATTTCATTCAGTTTGGGCTGTGTGGGGCATTTTTCTCAAAGCAGATTTTGCCCGTAGAAGCTACAAATACAACATATGGTCTTTGTGAAAGGCTTGACAGCTATGCTGCTTTTCTTTAAAAACCCAAACCAACAAAACAAAGAAAGAAAAAACTCCAGCTTGAATATTAAGTTGACAACTTAATCTGGCAGCTTTGCATCAGTATCTTCCCTGTTAGAGTCAAATGAGAAGTGAGCCCATTACCAGTGAGAATGATGAGTCACTGGAACAGACTGCTAAGGGAAGACTTGCTTTTACCAGGCACAAGTTATCACAGTCTATTCAAAGGCCAAACAGGTGGTGATCTCACACCTAAGTCCTGCAGGAGGTCACAATATATGATCTGATGACTCCCTTTTAGGCTTTTGTGTATGAAGTTACTGGCATGTTCAACTATTAGTCTTGTTTAGAAACTTTGTCACTAGCTTTTCTAAATAGGCCGAAAAGTTTTGTCAGAAAGCATGTCCCTCTTGATACAGCAGCTGCAAGATCAAATCCCATGGTTGTAGTTCGCTTGATTAATAAATAATAGATGTGAAAGATATAATAAATATGAAACCAATTGTATACACACAAGCTGCAGTAAAGGTTTAACAACAAGCAAAATAAAACTTTAAGAAAATCTTTAAAATCTGCTTTTGTAACTTCTTTCTAGGGACTAAATCTGGGAGAAGTATTCTACATTCTGTGAATATAGAGTAGCAAGTCTTATTTCTTGTGGCTATACTCACAAATGAAAATTTTCATTGTAATATTTGGATCCACATTTGTTGAAGAAATAATTCAATCCAAGTATTCCATTTTGGATGCTGTGGACTGTTGTCAGGCATGAAATGGTTTTCTGTTGATTTCATGTCTGGGAGTACTTTTATTTAAATCTTTGCAATGAAGATGGCAGATAAAGCAAACTATTAAATTAAATAAAATTATCCCATAGAACTCGTGGCTTTCAGCCATGATTCTAAAGGTAAATAGCTTAATAACATTATAAAAATTTGAAATCCTATTCAGAACAGTATCAGTACTTAAAGGACTCACTTGTATTACTTTATCTCCCTGTTTTGGGATATGAAGCAATCTTTGAGTCCACAGCAATAAGTACCATTATGCTATCTAAACCTTATTCTCTGCCAAGTTATTAAATGACATAGAGCCCAAGGGCAGGAGAGGCAACTTTGAACCTAAAGGTTCTCCTGGAAATGGGTGCCGTCTTTTCTCTCCTGTGGGCTGGTCTAGCTCAGACTAGCAGTCTGAGCCTGGACTGATTTTCACCCCCTCCCCAGTGAAATGGAGAATTGTAAAATGTGCTTTCTTCATCTTTCTGCCCTGCATCTAGGATAGGTCAGTGAGGAAATCAAAGATTTGAATTTTCCATGTAGTCTGATAGCTATTTCTTTACAGTGCTAGTGCCCTCTTGCCTGTTGGGGTAATCAACAAACATTTAGGCATTAGCAACTGTGCTGCTGGTGTTTTTGCACCTTTGTGTCTGAAGCAAGTTGGTAGAATGCATTATATGGCTGGTGTAAGCTGCAGACTTGGCAGCAGCTTGTCAGCGTGGCATCCCTCTGAGCCTGCCTTTGTTATGGTCTTTTTTTTTTTCCTGGAGAAAAATGCCTCTGAAATATTGTGGAATCTGAAGTGTGCAACTTTCTTCTTTGCTATTAATAAATAGTATCATTAATGCTAGCATTGCCTGTATCAGAATCTATAAAAATAAATTATTGCTTAATGTAAATTCCTGTTGATTTGACTTATATTCAGGACAATGTGTTTCTTATTGTAGGCTATATATATTTTTATATACATAATAATAGATACTTTTTAGTGTAAGTGAATATATCTAATTTCTCATTTAGATTAGACAAGTTGTTTTTATAAGAATTATTACAAAGGCAGTATCAGCAAACTAGCCCTTTTTTCTCATTAAGACTTCCTATTATTTTATTAATAAAATAATAAAAAAATTAATAAAAACAAGGTCACTAAAGTCGCTTTGACCAAATACATATATTTTTAAATATTTTAAAGGTATTTAAATTGCAATGCATTAACGAAGTGAAAAGAGTTTGAATGTTTGCATATGAAAAATATTTGATGAGTGGTTTTTGAGATAAAACCCCAAATATATAATTCCTTTTTGATGACTCCTTGCATATGTGGTATTTAGCATGTATTTATAACATTGCTTACGACCTTGCGGAATAGCAGGTCATTCATAGTCTTTAGATTAACAAAGAGAATGCCTAGATGGGAGGCAGGTTCTGCAGGAGTGACCACAAGATGTTAGCCTGTGTAGGATAAAAGAATATAGAATAGCAGAATAAAACCTACAAATGTCAATAAGCTTAGAATTTGTCATGTAAAGCTTGATTGGGGGGCAAATACAGGGAAGAATGAATCTGTTTTCAACCTCTTTGAGAAGTAATGTAGTAGTACCGAACACCTTCACTGAAGGGTAAAATTAATAATGAAGAAAGAACTTTGTGCTCTATTGACTTCTTCATTCATGTAAACACAAGAAACAAACAGAAAATGGGAAACTGTAGGTTGCTGAAGATGAACATGCAGTGCGTGAAGATGCATGAACAAAACTGTGACAGTCAAATACATAATGAGGTGTAGCTGAAGGGGATATTGGAAGAAAGGAGGAAAGAAATAAAAGATACACAGATTAATGGATTAACAGATAATGCTGAGGTGACTGAAATGTTCTCTGAAATGATTAACCCAGCCGGTGTAGTTAATAGCCATGATAAAAGCGTAAATAGTACTTGTCCTACACTAGGGTGAAAAAGCCTGCAGGTTGTTTGGATAAGCAACAGATTTGCAGTCTGGTGAGGCCTGATGAAATTCATTCTGAGGTGCTTAAAAAAATGAAAAAAAAACTAGCTGAAGCAGTCTCAGAGCTGATAATGGAGGGAAGTAGTATGCTCAAAAAGAATAATGGTGCATACCTCTTCAGTATGAGCTAAGTGGGATAGGATGAAGAGGAAACCAGTGGATTTCATCTTTAGCACGAAGAAAAAATACTGGAGCAGTGATGAAACATATTTTTAGTGCCTAGAAAAAGAAGTTGAGCAACAGCCAAAATGGACTTATCCAGGATAAATTATTTTAAATCCAGCATTTCTGCTGCTTCTATGATGGAGTAACAGGCCTTGTGGTGCAGAGAGATGCTATAATGTTAATACGTTGATGTACTGGAGTCCTCAATATTCACATGATATTCTCATTAATACGATAGGGAATTATGATCTAGAAACTACTGTGCAGTGAGTAAAATTAGCTGGAAAATCATCCCCAGAAGTTAAGCAAGGTCAGATAGCAAGCACTTGGTACAGATTCTACAAGGTCCTGTCCAGCACGGTCTTGATTAGCAAAGTTTTATGCTTGTCGAATTGCAGATATACAGGCTGGGAGGGAGAGTAAGAATACTGGAGGGCAGCCATAGAATTTTAAATTATGTTAAAAGTTAGTGGGAGCTTGTATCATATCTTTTAGAACTCTGATTTTTTTTTTTTTTTTTTTTTTTTTTTTTTTTTTTTTGAGAAAAAACTTTGAAAAATTTGGGGGGGTTATATAGGGGTAAAAAGGGGGAAAAAACAGTTTGTTCCCAAAAAAAAAAGGGGGGGGGGAATAAAAATACTGGGGGGCAGCCATAGAATTTTAAATTATTTTAAAAATTAGTGGGGGCTTTTTTCATATTTTTTTGAACTCTTTTTTTTTTTTTTTTTTTTTTTTTTTTTTGTTGTTGTTGTGAAGAAACCTTGAAGAAATTGGTGGTGGTATAGTCAGCTGAAAAGGAGGCTAAGACAGTATGTTCCCAAATAAATAATGGAGGGGATGAAAAGACTGCTGCAAAGAGGAAGGAAACATGAGCTAGAATGAATGATTGGTTGATCTGAATTCCAGCAAGACTGGTTAGATGTTTGGGGGAAAATTTCAAGGATTAGGATAGTAAAGCAATGGCATAGACTATACAGTGATGTTCATGACTAGAACTCTGTGTCTAAAATGTTCTTAAACATCAGGTAGGAGAGATGTGCTTATGTGATCTCTCCCTGGGAAAGGCTGCACATTGCCAACTGGATGATTTTTCCTTCCAGACTCTTTTTCTGTGTTTTGTGTTGGTAAGTGCTTGGAGGGATGTACCCTCTAAGCGCTTTGCCTTCGACCGTCAAGACTGTATTTACCAGATATGTAGCAGTGGAACTTGTGGTCTGGAACCTCTGTCTCTTACTGAAAAGTAGTGGGCTTGGGACAACTTTGATTACCTTCTTGTTTTCTTAGGCCTGCTGCTCTAGTGGATAAATGTAACGGAATGCCATAATTTGCACAGGGCTGTATGGCACAGGACAAGGGAGGGGTCGTGTCAGCAGCCTCATATATACCCTCTCATATTATAACCTTTGGGCACTGCCTGTGACCTAGGCTTGCTTGGCAGAGGACATGGAATGGAATACCCTTACCTTTCCAAATCCCAGCAAAATACTTATATGGATATAAATTAAATGAGCATCCAGAAAGGATGGGAAGACTTCTAGTCACAGCCAAAGCAGGCATCCTGACCTCTTCCTTCACAAATAAAGCCTCTGCCAGGAGACGAGGTAGGAGTTTCCCTGTGTTTGTCCCTAAAGGATAAAATAGGAGTTACTTTTCTGTTTCATTGCTAGGTTTTCCTCACAGTAGAGTTCACTATCTCTTTGCTCCTTGTTCTCAAATGGTTTATTCTGATGACTCTGGTATTACAGGAGACTGGCTAACTTTCCAAATCTTTAATCTGCTTTTGGTGTAATCTTTGATAAATGACTTCATAACTTTGTCTTCAGACTCTTTAGCCTTCCTGCACAACAGAAGTAACTTTCTTTAGTGAACTTTGAAATCTGTAGCTAGGCAGATCTGTTAGGTGGTGGGATACTTTTTGTCTGAGTTAATTTGACTGTGTCCTACTTCATGATGGTGATGTTCCCTTGTGATGCTTACTGTTGGTCAATCACCATGGAAAGGTGTCTCAGATGAAGTTTATAGTCTGTTCAAGCCTGCAAATGTAAATATAGCATGCTCACTGGTGGTGATGAATCTGATCCATCTGGAAGCTGACTAGTGTCCTTGCACAATGCCAATACCCAAATCGGTTTCTGTTTCCCATTGTACTCTTATGTAAAGTGAATGAAAAGATCCTTTTTTTGCGAATTCACTTCAGAGGAAAAGTATGTTCTGTCTCTTCCAGCCATTAGGTGGAATGGGTTTAATTATGTATTGTAGGGTGCTCCCTTCAAAAGCCAGTTTGCTAGTTTAGAAAACATTTGTTTGTGAGGCTTTTTTTTTTGTACTGTTCAGATACTCTGGCTCTTCTCAATATCGGGAGAGATACTGAAGTAATGACATGATGTGCTTAAATGATTAGTCTTATTTACAGCTTCTCTAGCCTACAAACAGAACTGTACCTCCTCAGTATTTATTGTAAATGTGTTTTGATGATGGGTCTGTATCACGCATGTGTGTCGAGGCTGGCTGGAGAAGTTAAGGGAGAAGACTTAATCTTGACATGTCAGGGAATGTTCTGAGCATGGGTGTGAACGTATTTTTTTAAAAAACTAAAATTGTCAATGGTCCTTAGGTTGCCTTGTCTGACTCCTCCCTTCTTCAGCCTACTCTCCTCCTTTCTGAAGGCTTCAATCTGTTGAGAGAGATGAAGGGAAGTTTTCTGTTGTTGAGCTTGTCAGTTGGAGAACTGCCTGGCCCTAAGAATGTCTTTGGTTGGAATAGAGTTGCTTGAAAACAGTGGAGTTTCTCAAAGTGATGTGAAGTAGGATCTCTGGGTCACTTCAAATGCTGTTTCTGTGTTTGGAGCCTTTCCATAATTTTCCGTGCTAGCTGTATGCCATCCTTCTTGTATGGAAATGAGCTTTGCTTACTCAATTTTTTCTTATAATTGTTTGGGATAACTTGATCTGTAAATTTATGGTTCTATGATTCTGCTGAATTGATTTTTCAGGACATCATAACTAGAACTTTTATCTTCAAAAGAAGTGAAGAGTGAAGCACACGTTTGATAATATTGGCTTGGTTGATCTTTTCTTTTTTTTGGATTGCATTGAAATGCATTAAACCGAAGAAATGGAAGACATGCATTTTCTCATCTCTTTATTTACTAATGAGGCAAGCAACTGTAGGGTGTGCATTGGTGGCTTGCATAAGAAAAGGTTTGTTTCCTGATTTCTTTTTTTTCCATAGGAGCTAATATCTAGAAATCTGTAGAAACCAGAAGTGCTTCAGCTTGAATACATTTTGTAAATAACAGCATCTGTTCTCCTGATCTAGCAGTTGCTAAGTCACACAAGCTTTGTTTTAGATGATGATTTTTCTTCTTTTTTTCCTGCTTCTTTTTCAAGAGGTAATTCTGGAAGTTGGCTATTCTTTTAACCTCATAGCTGGAGATGATCCTTTCCAGTCTACAGTCATGTATTCTAGCGTCAATGTAGTTCTTTGTCTTAAATTATTTTTCTTACTCCGATACTAATGGTGTACGGGTAGCAGTGATCCTTCCCCTCTCTGCATTGATTTTGCTAAAAGTTCTGCTCTGCTTGAAGTTGCCAAAAAGCCAACTTAGTTCTATTTTCTTTTCTTAAAAACATCTTATAATTTGTTTTCCCCATTTGGTATGTAAATAACTGTCTTCATTTTGGGGTGTTGGCATGCATTTGGATGCTTTTTTGCTCTCATATGGAGAAATTTTATGCATCTTGAGGAGATGTTCAACCAAAGTAAAAAGCACTAAGAATTTGGAAAGGTTTAGAAGTTGACATACAATATGCAAAGTATTAAGTAAAAAAGGAAGTATGGGCTCCTAGTATGTAAAATAATACATCTTCTATTAGCTTAACCAAAGTATATTTTTTAAAAGAAATTACATTGTCTCACTATGACAAGGGCAAAGTGAGCATTGAAGAAACACTGTTTTGTCATCTTACTCTTGACTTTTTCTTCAGGTCAAGGTTTCTTCTTTTAAAATAAACATAGTGGAAAAGTACTGAATATACCATTGCGGGACAGAAAAATAGTTTTGAAAGCTTGAGTATATTTTCCCGTGGATATTGAGTGTTCACATTTCCAAAACTATGGTTTGCTGTCAGTATGGTTTTCTATTCCAGTAAGTTGTTTACTGTTTAAGGGGAGGGAGGGGAAAAAAAACCCGACGACTTAGCTCTCTCTCCAGAAATCAAGTGAAACATGGAAATCTTCACTTGGACCTACATATGTGAATTAAATCCAAAAAGTTAAGTGGTGGTTTTTCTCTTGTTTACCACTTTCTTGATGTTTCCAATGACTTTTTCTTTTTTTCTGTGTGTTCTCTTCTGGAAAGTTTAGGTTAGGTTGCTGCCAAAAGTTGGGTTGAGAAAGTGAACTGGTGTAGTTCTATTTAAACCTAGTAAACAATTAACCATTTTCCTCACTCCAGCTTTATGTAGAAACCAAACTTGATGTTGCAAGTCATTTTGGGTCAAAAGTATCACCCAGTGTTGTGTATTATTGCCTGAATATTATCCCAAAATACATTGGAGTGGTATTTTAAAAACAGCGGTGATGCTAGAACACATACTGCTACTTATGTCATGTAATTGGATATGCGTCTTCCTTTTGTGCAACTCCAAAAACTTACTTTCAATCCAGGTATTGTACTAAAGGAAAGCACAGAACTTCTGAAGACATGCAGTTGTTTTTTTTACTGTAAATTGGTTTGAAATTGTAACTTTTCTTCACTTTTCTATGGTTTCTGGAGTCAGCAATAACATTTTTTGTGTTGCACGTCTTTTCTGGCCAGTCCTTTGTCTATCTAAATATCTGACTGGCTCTGTGAGCCTAAGGTTTAAGACTCAAGGTATAAGAACCTTTTAGTTAAATTTTCCTCCTTGTGATATTCTTGCTTCCTATTGAACTGTTTTTAAACAGTTGGTCTTCCAGAAGGGGTATTTTAGTGAAGGATTCCTTAACTCCTAGAGAGTAAACATGGAATAATATATTTGTTCAAAGGAGGAACAAACTTGTAAATGGAAACCTACTTAAAGCTCTAAAGCCTTTCCTGTGTGCCTTTTTTTTTTTTGGAGGAGGAGGGGAACCTCTTTTCTGAAAGATTTTTTTCCATTGCAGCTTGTTGCTGAGCCTCCACTGTTTCTGGTGTTTTGGTGCAACAAAACTTTTAACTTTAAAATGCAGCCTGTCTGCCAGCAGCACATTCCACTTGGATTAAACTGTTTGTTTGGATTTTCCATTTATTTAAATTTTAGTTCTAATCTAGATTTGCACTGATTTCTGTATAGAAAAAAGACTGAAGAGAGCAAAAATATTTTCTTAAACTTGCTATTTCTCTGAATTTCCAGTCAATGCTGAGTCCAAACTTATGTTCATTTAACAGTACTAAATAGTTGGCAGCTGCCATGCACATAACGTTTTCTGGAGCTCATCATGTTATGAAGATAAATCCTTATCAGAACAAGATTGCTTCTGATACTTGCCCTAACTTCATATGTGTCCATTCAGTCCTTCCTACTTTTGTTACAGAAAAGGTTTTGGAAGCATTGTAACTTTACCTAGATTCCTTTTTTTTAAAAAACAAACAAACAAAAACCAAGTATGTTTCTAACAGTTGCTTATATTTACCTAGAAATTAATGTATAAATAGTGTTCTGTAAGAGAAGCTTAATTCTGATATTTTTATTGCTACTGTTCTGTTCCAACACACAGGAAGAGCAGCCAAATGGAAATGTTTTTGTCTGACTTTTAGAAGGCATATTGGTATCTTGGCTTCTAGTGTTCTGCTTTTCTGAATATTCAGAACACGGCAACTCTGCTTGACTGATGTTGTCTGGAATCTGTCAGAAGAAGAGTATGTGTAAATTGGGAAGGTCAAATGTTGTTCCTCTTTCTTTCATTACTTGGTGTCAGGCCTTTCTGTTAAAGGATTGAAGTTATTGGGTGAGGTTTCATGAGGAATGAAAGCTGTGGTTTTTTAACAGAGAAGATACTTTTTGTATTGCACAGTATAAAATGTCTTGAATTTTAGATTCTAAAGGTAGTAGTTAACTCTTTATAGCTTATGCATTACATGAATACTTGATACTGAAGTATAGACTGTTTTGTCGGGGTTTTTTTTCTACTTTTTAGAGTTAGCTAGTAAGTCTGTTCACACTGGTAAAAGAGACTTGGAGGAAGTACAGTCTTAATACACTCTGAATTCAGGGTGCAAATCATTACTGCTGGGGGCAGTGGAAAATATGGCTGCTTCACAGTGCTTCCAGTACAAAAATTAACTTTATAGTGATAGGCCATTATGTGCATCCCATGTGTGTAGTTTATACCTATGTTCTTCCTCTCAGGGCCAGAGATCTGCATTAAAGAGTTCAGCAATGCCGTCTGTGTCACAGATTTGCATGTTTTGGAGGACTACAGTTCCTGTGTCTCAGATCTTCTGGGGTATGGTAGCCACATGGCTCAGAAGTAGTTCCCAATAGTAATAAATATTCATTCATGTGCATAAAACCATGATTCTTCTGAAAATTTCACGTGGAAGTTGAATGACTTGCTGTTCCTGCAAAAAATAGTTGCTAAAAAAATAATCAAGATGATGTCCTGAGGTTAAAGAAGCCAAAGCACTTTACAAAGAGTAAATTCAGATTTTAATACCATCTTCTAAAAAAGGTAAACCACTTCTAAACCCCCCTTGATGGGGTTAGAAAACTGAGGATTTCTCCAGATGTACACTCACAAATTGTCTATTGAAAATTATTTCAGGAATAAACATGTCTTCTAAGATACCAGATTTTATGTAGGGGGCAGACTAGATGGAGGAATTATTCTGTCTTAAGAAATAACTTACATATAAAAAGAAGTCCTTCCTTCCAGTTAGTGTGTTCATTCAGGAAGGAAAGATTCTTGGATTTTAATTTTTAATATTGATACACTTCCAAACAGGCCTGTAGTGACATATATACATCAGTAACAGTGTTATTTAAATAAGCAGAAATGGCCCTAAGGTCAAATACTGCTCAAAATTACAATGTTTTTTCCTCAGAAAATGTAATAGTTAACTGTAGATGAAAAACTTACTTTAACTGTAGACTCGCATGACTATGGAGGAAGAATTTGGACAAAATGGGCCTTTGAAGTGGACCGTTCAGTGTCCACACCTCAGAAACAAGACTTGAACTTTTCCCTGTCGGTTCAGACAGACAGCTCATCTCAGTTCAGCTCATCAGAAATTTCTGAGAGTCCTTGTAAATGCTTGTTATACAACCTGAGCAGCTTTCTCCGAAGTAAATGGGCAAAATGTAGACATGTCCCCAAATCGTTGTAACATCTCATCTTAATTTCAGGACTAAATGGTGTGCTATCTGGGGACTGTTTGGGACCTGTGTTATTCAGAGCTGGTAAACTAGATGCTTCAGTGCTTACCCTTCTTGATAAACCAGACTAATGCTGCAAATCCATTACCGCAGCAATGACAGCTGACTTTTCAGTGCCAGCCCCATGTAACCCTTGTTTGCAATGGCCTGTTTCAGTTGTCAGTTGTAACCACATTTGGACTTTATTGAGGGATGCTGGCATGGGAGGGCCAAAGCAGTAAGTTTCAGTGAAAGTCTACTACCTTGTGCTGCAGATATGGCTTTGGTGCAAACTTATCCCAGGTCATTCTTTGCTAATATAACCTGTCTGGTTCTGTCCTGTGTGATGAAGTCTGGTCTGTATGCGGAGATTCTGTAGTAGTAGTAATACTTTGCAGCTCTTATTTCCTATTTGCACACAGAAGTTGATAGGGAAAGTTGGTTGGGAGATAGAGTAGGCCAGATGCTAGAGTGGTAATCTGACAGAGCAACCTTCACTGTGTTCTCCCAGTCTCTCCGGCAGTGGCAGTCCAGCCAAAACAGAAATCTCTCTGACCATGCTAGTTCTCGACACTGTCTGGAAGGGCTTAAAACTTGTCTTGGTGCACTTGCTAAATACCTTGTTATTGTGGAGGGATGGGCTAGAAAGATACTTTTTCTGCTGTGTTACTAGAAAACATTTTCTGCATTTGCCAAGTAAATATGCTGTGGGTTGACCCCTTGGATGTCACAGTCTTACCTTGGTTGCACTAGGGCTGAACTGAATGGAACTATGTAAGTTTGAGCATAGGATTTTACAGTGGGCTTTGCTCTACCTTGCTGTCTAGAGCTGGGCAAATATGGAACCGAGACAGATCATCTGTCACTTGCTGATGGTGAAAGTAGTTCATTTGATGCCAGTTCTGTTAGGACACTAACTGGGTATGTATCATTTTTCCAAAAGACTATGTACTTGAATTATATCACAAAAATACTTTTTTTTTTTTCTTTATATGTAGTTGGTTTAGGCAGCTATACGGAGATACCTTCCTCATTCTGCAACAGAAACAAACCTACAAATCTGTATCATCATGTGAGTGATTTCATAATTTCAGCATAAAAATGATTACTAATCTTTCAATAATTCCTCTATTTAATACTCAAATATTTGTTTACAAATAACAGAGTAGACAATCTAGCTAGGTAGGATGATATGGTAAGAGGTAGGCAATCTAACAAAGAACTAACTCTGAATTATTAAGCCAAACATTCTTTATTTTAATTTGAAATAGCATGGAGGGATAAATATGTGAAATATTTTTTCCTGTAAGTAACAGAAGCCAGGGATAATATCATTTAATGGCCTCATTAGAGACAGGATTCCTTTATCTGATGCAACAGTAGATTCTGATCCTCACTGAAATCAAGCATTCTATCTCTTAGAGATTAAGACAGTCTTAATGTGAAGAGAATAATAGAATCTGTAAAATAATTTATCTTCAAAATGAGTGATACCTCTTATGTAGTTTATGCTTCTGAATGTTGAGCTCCGTTTGGGAAGTATTGAACCCTGAGACTTCAAGATGGCAAGGGGAAGCTTGTTCTAAGAAGTTACTGGAATTACTAACAATTCTGAAGGTTAGAATTAATAAAGAATTGAACCAGCATGCTGTGTAATATTCTGTTGCAACAGTCTGATTATTATAAGTAACCATAGAAGAGAAACAGCTATCATGTCCTTGTGGCAGTTGCTTTCCTTCACTTTATTAGATAGGATAATGACTCTTCACAGAGTGTACTCTGAGTTGGAAATACAGTCATCTGCAGGAGAGTATCCTAAAGGGGATACTGTCATTATTGAAGCAAATTATGAAGGTCTAGGAATGTCTTACAACAATCGTTTTTATTTCTCTCTTGTAGCGGAAAAAAGTCTAGGAAATGTGTGGGGCAGGTTATTTAATAAAGAATGGTCCGTGTCCCCCCAGCTCTGTATTTCAGCCAGTTCTTTGATGTGTTTTTAGAGAGTGAAGTTCAGGATTTGCTGGGATATCAGTATTTGCTTGATTGTTTCAAAGATGATTGGCCTATCAAATAAAAACTTTTTCTGAAAATGTACTGCTTTTGACAGAGTGCTTGCAGGGGAAGGCTTCCTTAGTAACGAGTGAAAGTCCTGTGAAGACTAGAAAGAAAAGTAGGCTTAGAATAGCCAAAAACTATGAGCATGAAGGTCACGCATTCCAGTCTGTACTTTGCCCCTCTCACAAACAGTGACTTTAGAGGGCAGTTGAATAGACAAAGTAGGTCTTCTCAAGCAGTAGAAATTGCATAAGTAGTAAATATCTTGGAACATTTCCCTTGGATGTATGAGTGTCCCATTCAAGCATGAGTGGACTGGACTGAACTGGAACTTGAAACTTGGTCTGCCTCATCTCAAATAAGAGACCTAACTTGGTCCTGGAGGTCTTGTTTATTGACAAGATGTCACATGGAGAAATAAGTACCTGAGGTCTTAAAACCTCCTCGAGTTAGGAAAAAATACCTGTTGTCCAGCTGCTGTGAAATTCATTTGTCTCAGTGCAAAAGTGCTTTATATTAAAGCCAAAGCAGTGAGAAAGTTTCTAAGGCTTTCTGAGGTGGGGTGAAGGATTTTTACCCAACTAAGTTGTTGTAGTATGGTTTTTAGATGAATGAGGTGAGCTGAAGAAGGATTTTGGTAAAGACTGAAACATGCTAAAATAGTTTTGAAAATCATAATGTTTGGTATTTATCTCCTGTTTTTTTAGTACACTTCTAAATATAAAAGCTTCAGAAAACTAGGATGAAGTAAGTGTTTATATGGCTTGTTTGAAGTTCAGCTAAGGGGATCACTTTTTGGAGAGGGGGGAAAAAAAAGATACATTGTGCTACAGAAAGAGGTCAGAATTTTCTTGTACCAAAAGGGCAAAGCATTTGTTCTATATTCAGATGAAAGGTTTGTATCCCTGTGTCCCTTATTACGATATTAAATAGATCTGTTTAATGAGAAGATTGTTGTGGATGGCTTTTTGGTTTTTGTTTTGTTTTGTTTTTTTCCTGAAGACTTTTAATTTTGAACTGGGGTATTTGTTGTCTTAGCAGTAATATTGTGGCCACCTCCTGTGGCACTGAGAACTGTTTACTGAGGGTAGTTACATCATTACCATCTGATGATCAAAGAATTATGGACGAAAAATAAACCAGTAGGCACTTCATTAAAAATGTTGTGTACAACAAGCAATTTTGACATTATCCTTAAATAATTCACAACTGCTTAAATGTTGTTACTGGGGGAGTGTTCATGTGTGATAAGTGATGCATACACGTGTTTACAGGATTGAGGCTATATGCTGGTTGGTTTGTCCAAAAGCATTTTGATACCTTGCTGCAGGATTCCATTTCAAAACATTATTAGTACTTCCTTTTATTATGAAAAATTGTGTGTTTCCTCTTACAGATTTCAGGTTTCCTGGACCTTTTGTGGTCATAAGGTTTGTGATCAGGTTCGTGACCACCTGAGGAACCTGAACATAAATAAGTCTATGGGACCTGAGGAGATGCATTCGAGTCCTGATGGAATTGGCTCATGTAGGTGCCAAGACACTCTATGTAAAAAGTTGTGGCAGTCAGGTGAAGTCCCTGGTGACTGAAGAAGGGAAACATTGCACCCATTTT
>Ga0181612_120161_pt1 | contig 14814 bp, 8 predicted proteins | sample HoacroProtozoa21_FD_119630 | JGI IMG/M metagenome (GOLD analysis project Ga0181612, IMG submission 119630) | Hoatzin crop microbial communities from Cojedes, Venezuel. Combined Assembly of Gp0051906, Gp0051904, Gp0051908 | reverse complement strand
TGCAGACTGCTATTAGTGTATCCAGAATCGTGGTGGTTTTAATATACATATTAAACACGACTGGACTGGCAGTGGTAAATTGGATAGCACTCAGAATTTAAACCTAGCCGCACCTAGCCTCCCACTCTGGTGAAGAGAGTTAGAACACAAGGAGGTTTATTTTCTGCCAAATTAACGCAACAGCATGGACACTTACTCTGCAAAATAGCCTGTGGTCTAAATTGTGAATAAATACTTCATAAATATATGTAGTTAAGTACCCACCTCATTAACAAAATGAACACCAGATAAATTTCCAACACTGTCTTTTGCTGTAAATCTAATTATCTTAAAGTGGTTAGCACCACTAATAAGAGTACATTTTTCTTTAAAACTCATTAGAAAAGCTTAAAAATTTCCCTTATGAAGTTTTTCCTTTGGTGTTTTTTTTTTTTTTTTGTTTTTTTTTTTTTTTTCTGGTTTTTAAATGAAGACATTATTTAACTTGTTTCAGTCAGATTGACTGACGTTTTTGAAATTAATCATTACATGGACTGTGCAAATGTTATGTTTTCCTGTATGAAAAACCTCCAAACAGTCCGCTAAGTAAAGATTCAACTTCCATTTTTCATTGTATAAACTTTAGAAAGGAGCCCCCAGCATAGTTGTAGCTTACAGCCCTGCAGGTGACCATCATGAAAGGGAGGACAAATGGGAAAGGAAACTAAAACTCTCAGAGCATGTAGAATTGGAGAAAAGGACTTTGTAAAGTGGAGGTGGAGAGGTGAGTCTGCTTACCTAGCTATAGGTAGAAACGTGTCAAGCAAAGTCGCTTCAAAGAAAAATCAGGAAATCCATTGGAGTTTGTTTTCAGAATTTTGCAAACATTCTGTAAGATTTTTGGATTGGTGATTTCCCTGATAAAAGCAAATTATTTGCTAGAAAGGGAAATTGTCTGTGTAAACAAAGTGGAGAGAGTAGAGAATGAAAAGCTATATAAATGTATTAAAATTGGTGTTTTATTTAACCTGTAACAAGTTTAATGATGATAGATTAAATCGATGACAGATTTAGTTTTTGTGTTGTACTTCTTGAGAATGGTAGGTTTCTTCCACAGGTCTCCAAGCTTATATATTTTTGCCTTTAGAAAGAGACAGACAGAAGGCCATGGCTTCTGTAATGCTCATATACTAGGAAAACCAGGTTGCAAGGAAATTTACATTTCTGACACTCTGAGAGTGCAAGAGGAGCAAGCTTTAGGATATCTGTTTGCAGAACTAGATGAAAGTGTATTTGCAATAGTTGCTTCTTTGTTGAGATGACTGATTGTTGTTTTTTTTTTTTAGGGTAGGTTTTCATTTAATAAGCCAGAGGCTCCTAAGCTGCTTGGCAGCGGCTGGTGTGCTGAGTACCACCTTGTGCACAGGTACACAGAGGCCAACCTTGTGCCAAGCTGCCGCTCCAGCTCTGAGCAGGAGGGTGTTACTGCTGCCCTGCAGCCTGGTCAGGCATCTCATGGAAACTGGAGAGCCTAGCTGATGTTCAAAAGGAAGGATGGATGAGTCAGCATTGTGTAGTGAATTGGTTGGGCTCCAGCACACTTCTTACTTTGAATAATGAAAAATGTTGCTTTTAATTCAGAAACTATACAGAAATCCCAAATTAAAGCAAATTATATAGATAGATAACAATACAGACCATGACTGATGTTTTAGTTTAATCTTTCAGTTTAAATTTTCATCTTTTGCCAACAGATTTTACGTGATTATTGGGAGAGTAGTGGTGTGTATTCTCTGAAAATATTTTGATTGCCATGTTTGATCCACATGGGCTGGAAGGACAGTTGCAGCAGAGGCCTGAAGGGAAGAACAAACAAAAGTTGCTCTTTTTATGGTGGTGCTGCTTTCAGGCAGGTCCTAATAGCTGCATGCCCAGGATGAATAGATTAGCTGAGGGAAGATCGTACGTAGTTAAGGTTGCTTTCGTATTCATGCATACTAAGCCTATATGTTTGCATCTGTGTCCTCTATACTTGTAAGAGTGCAGAGTGGGATGGATGCACAGCGGGATGTAGTTTCATTCATTTTGCAGCAAGAGGGCTTTTTGGTGTACCTGCTGTTTGGAGAGAATTTATTTTTTGTTACATTCACCACAAACTGAGAGATCCAGCTGTAAACTCTTTCCTTTGGGGACATCACCCATATGACATCTGCAGGTCTCGTATTGGTTAGTGATTTTTAGGAATTGAACCAATACTTTGGGGGGGCGGGGAAGCCTGTTGAAGATGTTTCTGTGTGAGAACAGAGGGAACTTGATTTGGACACACTGCCGCTGCTGTATGGCAGTAATGGTTTCAATAACTGAAGTCTGGGCATACTAGTTAGAGCATTTGATTGTGAAGAAAAATATGACTACATAACTAGAGTATGAACAGCAGAGCAAGCCCCACCTGCAGTAGAGCTGAAACAGTAGTGTGCTGGGGTGTCAGCTGTGGGAACTCTTGCAGTGAAGGATGCTGCTAGCAGCGGATGTGACTTGCAAAATTTTCTGTAAATCCAGAATTGCCAGTATTTCTGAGTGGAAAAAAATCTCACCTGATGGAAAGAAAAAGTTGTGCCATTTTTTTTCTCCTGCTCTGCGAGTTATGCTGATCCTGGTGATAGGAGAGGATTGTGCTGTGTAGGGGAGGAGATAAGTATACCTCCAGATGGTGAGTGGGACCCCAATTATACTTAAAATTGCCTTAATCCAACCTAAACAAAGAGAGGGACATTTGTGCACATTTGCTCTGATGAGCTGTGCCAAAAGAATCATTGCTCTCTGGGGAGTTAGAGATCAGGCAAAATTCCGTATTTAAGCCATGTTGTGTGATCCAGAACTGAGGCTGATTACCTTGAGGTTTGTGGCCATTGACCTGAATCCCTGTACGACATTTTTGATGTGCCTTTTGGGCATGTGCCACAGCTGGTGTGGGATCTTGATTAAACACCACTTTCTAGGTTAGGCTGGTTAGCTGGTGAGCTTTGCCAAATAGAGTTCTGAATGAAGAACAATTTCTGCTTTTGGTTTAGTCCAGACAAGAATTGTAGATTCATCTTCCTTACCTTACTGCCAAATTTTCAGTAAGAATATTCCAGTCCTGCTCTGCCCCTGCCCCTTTTATTTGTAGTGTTGGTTTTGGTAGAAACTGACCAAAGAGTTTAAAAGTGCCTGAAATTTGAGAAAAAGGGGAGGAAGGAGCAGACAGGTAAATACTGAAAGCTATTATGTAAACCTCACTTCTGTGGGAAACTACACTGCAAACAGAACTTTGGTCTCAATTCAGTTTGGATCTGGTGGTTACAATTAAAGATTACCAGCAAATTGTATTTTCTCCTGTTGTACTCTGCAAATGGTCAAAGTCTACAAGTGATGGTTTGTATTTTTTTTTTTGTAAAACAGTAAGCGCAATCTGTGAATTGGCTAACGCACTAAAATGGGTTGGGGGTGATAGTTGTTATCATATAAAGTAGGAAACAGCAGGATGAAGAGCCTGTCCATAACATGCTTTTCAAAGAAAGTGGGATAAGGCTGCAACAGACTAGATAACCCCCAAGTAATCTGTTGCACTGTCTTTCTCTTGTATAATCCTTGAGTGTCCCTGTATAAACGAAGCAGTAAAAAACCCAAAAGAAAAAAGGTGTTTAGAAAGGGATGTGGGTCTCATTTGTAGTGTTCATTTGATCAGATGCTCCTGGAGGGTGAGGGTGGCTATCAAATGGATTAGTTAGCGCAGTGTCACAAAAGGAGTGCTGAAGGAAGTGGTCGTGGAGACCCTTGAGATTTGCTGAGCTTCCTTAACAGGGAAGCAGATTCAGGACACTAAGGATAGACAGAAAGCAGAGAAAGAAGGAACAGATCCTCTTACCTTCTCATCTCTTTCTCAGGTGTCTCACTGCCTTCTTTCTTCCCTGCTTTTTGAATTTGCCGTCTTGGTAGGAGAACTGAAAGAATACTAATCCAACAGTAACTGCATGTTTCTAGCATGCAGGAGGAATATAGCTCAGGAGAAGTGAGTGTCTGAAGGTTGCTGTATAGCCAGTAAGTGCAATGTCCTAGCACATGGTAGAGGGAAGCAGAGTCCTTATTTTTGTCTGAATATGTGCCACAAGCATGTATGTTTCATGCTGTCATTCCCAATTAGCTGCTCTTTTGAGTAACATCTGCCTTTTATCCATATCAAAGTGCTGAGTGAGGTTAGTAAAGATGATGTGTACCATAACGATCCTGGCTCTAAGAAGCAGCAGAATTAGATTCATGGGCTATCAATGAATGTTAGCTTTCTCATATCAGTTGAATTTCTGTTGTTAATTTGTTGTTAAAACTGTTGCTACCTCTTGCCCAAGGCGTAGTCAAACAAGACACTACTGTAGAGTCCTCTGATTATATACAAAAGCATGCTGGTTTAATGTGTCTGTATTTGGATAGCTAATATTTGGTTTGGCTGTAGATTTACAGTGACATTGTCCTCTCTAGCAGATGTGCTGTGTGTTTTGTTTTCTAGGTAGTTATCACAGATTTAAGTCTTCTGTGCTTCAATAAGTTCTTGACACAGGCAGTGGAAACTAATAGTAATATTAAAAACATCAAGTGTAATATGTTGGACCAGAGCAACTTTTCATCCAAAGACCAAGCCAAGGCCAGTAGTGTTCCCATCTTTCAGAAAAACTAATCTTAGAGAATCTCTATGTGATTCAGACAGCAAAACTGGTGGCACAGAGTGAGTCTGAAACACAGCTCTGCCTCAGAGGAAAAGCATAGCAGTGGTTTACTCTGATTAATGTAGACACTTATTTTAAGAAGGGTAAGTTACATCATCAGCAATAAAGAGGTCTTGATGAACTTTATAGGCAGTAGAAGACCACTTCATACAAGTCATCCATAATTTTGTCTATACAGGCCTTTTCTGTGCTAGATTTTTGTTCATCTGCCATGGCTCAGGATAATGTATCATGTTAGATGCTTTCCATCTGTATGTTTGAATATTCTTATTTGGTGAAAGAGGCTTCTTGCTACAACTGGAATTAAGATCATGTATATTTAAATTTCTTGCAAATGCATTTCTCTTAATACAAAGATTATATGACAGCAGTAGGGAAGGTATGTTCCTAGTCTTTCTGTGTTACTTTTCTAATTTTTCTTTAAACTTGTCTTTGGACTTAAAAATATCACTGCTGCTTTCCAGAAATGAAACTTCATTACATTGTAAATATTACCTTTTTACTTTTGATTTTGGACTGTGACAGTGATAAAGTGAATTGAGTCAGTATCCCCTTGTTGTCTTCTGCTTTCACTCCACTCACAGCCCCGGTAAACTTCACATGGATGAAGTCACATATATAAAGCTATATATTTATTTACATATGTGTGCATGCATGATAGTAAACCAGAAGTGTCAGAAATCTTGGCCTGTGTTACAGTTGATGGTTCAATTTCTTCTGGTCCCTTCTACTTCCATATTTTATTGTCAAATCATTTAGTATGACAAACAGGTTCTTGCCAAGAAAGACCTAGAAGTCTACTTTGGCAGAAGTGGTGTCTCTGCTTAAGCTGAATTTACAGAAAAGTCAGCATGGTGACTTTGCCTGTCAATATCGCCGATTGACCTAATGTGAAGGTATGTGGTTTGTGACTACTTTTCTTGCACGTGTTATTACTGTGTCTGAAGTCCTGATATACCAGGTCAATCTTGTTACTGCACAAACACACAAAAAACTAAACTCTAAGCTAGCATCAGAACGTGTGTAATTTCTTCTGTAAGTGAAAATGTTACTTGGCAGTTGATGCTTTGCCATGTTTCTTCTGCTTTGATATTCTCAGAACAGATACGTGTAGAGACATAACTGAGTCCCATCTATCAGTCTGAATGAGAAGACACGCTGCCCTTGTCTTTCTGTCTGCAGCTGGACTGTAAGAGAGCGAATGTTGCTTAGAGCAGCATGAAATTTCACACTCTGCCTAGCCTAAAAGAGAGCGTCCACAGGGTACAGTTGGGGGTACAGGGTCCTGCTTAGTGGTCTCATCCTCTGGGTTTAGGCTGCCCTCTCCGTGCACCTGATAAAGCACTCTAGAAACAGACACGATTACATGCATTAATTGAAAGGCAAAGAGCTAAGATCTCTGTTACCTGAAAACACAGTTGTTTTAAACCAACTTTATTTTACTAGTATATGGATTTTCTTCAAAAAAAAAATAAAAAAAATAAAGTGTGTTCTTAATCCGAGTGCAGGGATTGCGGTATGAGTGGTTGTCATACTTAGGACATTTTTATTTAAAAGAAAAACTCGTGTCCTAACATGTAAGAACAATGTATTGATACATTGCAAAGGCAGCTGCAGTTGTGATAACCATGGTTTTATTTGTTTTTATGGTATACTAAAGACTGAGGTGAAAGTCTTTGGCAGTAGAATGATTCAGTACTGATTTCCTATTGATGTGGTGGATACCTGTCTTCTATTTTCAAGGTCTGTTTTATCAGTTCTGGCAAATACAAATTTGGCAGATATGTGGGTTGCAAATTCACACTGATGTTTCTGGAGATAACCTTAGAAAAAGAGGAGGTTCCTTACTGTTTTAATTTTCAGACAGAAGTGCGTCTGCAGTGGGTTTGTCCTTGTCTACAAACAGTCCGAAGCTAACAGCAAGCACATGTCACATTTTGGGATATCTGTTCAGAACCATGAATGCTGTAAACATACTTCAAGATTTGAAGCCTTACCACTTTACCTGGGTGTCTTACAAGCTGTGCATTTGACAAACAGATCTTGTGGGAAACTTTGTGCTACCATGTGTATGAATGCCTTTTTAAAAAACAAACAAACAAAAAACCAGCAACCCTGAGACTGAGGGCCTGATCTTAAGTACATTACAAAGTACAAATACTTCAATATTTGATGATGAGCAGTGGGAATTGTTAGTGTGCTGTGTGTCTATAATGCTGCTTGGTGAGCTGCTTGCTAAGCTGCAACATGAAGTGCTATAGGAATAGAGTAGTAAAAGGACTGCAGAAGAGTATTTCTTTAATGAAAAAATGTATCTAAAATGAAATATCAGGGAACCAGTCCACTTGTTGCTAAATGAATTAAAGTTTTTATGGCTAACAGTTTTATGTGCATCATTGTTATGCCTGTGATGGAGTGTAATAATTTCAGACTGTTTCCCTGCCTTTCCCTGTGTCTTGCAGGCATACAGGAGTTTCCAGAAAATATAAAAAACTGTAAAGTCTTGACAGTTGTTGAGGCCAGTGTAAATCCAATTTCAAAGTAAGTTTGTCATTTTTTGGATGGCTTATATTTTGTGTAAACACTGCTGAGTCTCAGACTTGCTGCAGACATGCTCCAAGCCTGGGAGGGAAGGAGCACAGTTACCTGAGAAGTATCTTAGTTAACCTCGTTGCACTGTGATACAGTATAGCTATGTCATTATGGTATTTTGCCCAAGTTAATAGGGTATGTAGGTAATCCTGCATTGCACCACATGTCTTTCTCAGCTTTTCAAAGTCCATCATTTCTCTGTGATAACAGAGAAATATGCAAACACTTTTTTTTCTTAAGAACAATAATTTTACTCCAAAGCCTGTACCACTGTTTTTCAAACTTAGTTGATGTGAGTAGATTTCACTGTCACCTTCTGTGGTGACAAAATTAATTTGCCAGAAGTAGCACTGCTGGTCATATAAACTTCATGCAGTGTAACTCTTCTGAGGAAAAAAAGTCTTGCGTAGGTTTTAATTTATCTTATCAGGTGTCAGGACATCACAAATACGTAGCAAGGCTACATTTATTGTGTGTAGTTTCTATTGCCTTTAGATATTGTCATCAATACATAAAAATAATTTTGAAACTAATCTGACAGATCAAGTATCTAGTGCAATTTTGTAGAAATTCTAGTACCACCTTCATTTCAATGTTATCAGTATTTAGGACTTCAATGCTATACTGATGTTTAAGAAAATATGACTTAATTGAAACAAAGGCACTACATTATTTTATTTCTATATAGGCTTCCAGATGGATTTTCCCAACTGTTAAACCTAACACAGCTGTACCTGAATGATGCTTTTCTTGAGTTTTTGCCAGCCAACTTTGGCAGGTAAGTTGAATTTGAAACTTAGTATCTACATTTAGTTTTAAATTTATGCAGACCAGTTTCTGCTGCTTCTCCAGCAAAATGTGAACTCGAGGGGAGGAAGTATGCCTTACCAATCCATTTATGCTGCATTTAATTACAGAAAAAAACCCTGAATCTTTATTGCCTTTTTTAGTTGGACTTTTGAAGGACACACACAATGCTTATAAAGAGCTGAGAAATAAGACTCATTTTTGTACTTGCTGCTTTTACAACACAACTCTAGTAAGTACACAAGACAATAGTTCTGAAATACGGGTTGGTTAACATTTAGTAATTGGAGTGAAGCAAATAATGACATTTGTAATTCCAGTTGTCTTTTCTGGATGCACAAATTCCTTCATGCACGTCTGTAATTCTGAATTGCCTTGTCAGGAATTTTTCTGAACGACTTAGCATATTTACAGTGTGCAGTCTAAGCAGAATTGTTCCACATAGTGGCTTAAATAAAAAACAAATACCAAACCCCTACCACTTCATAATGGATTAAATCTTGCAACCAAAAGTGAATGGAAGAGTCCTAGGTGAGCGTAGTTAATCCTATTCTCTGTATCATGCTGATGTAGCCATTTCTGCTCTTTTTCCCTCTCTTCACTCTTACTTCACACTCTCTTTTCCTTGATTGTCACTCTCCTACCCTATCCCAAGTCCAACAAGCCTCTTTTTCAGGAAATACGGCTATTAGTTAACAAGGCATATTGCTGTGTGGAAGCAATTGCCTTAGGCTGTATGGTTATAGTTGGGTCAGCACAGTTTGCAAGAGATTAGAAAAGCCCCCAAATGGAGGGCTGCAGAAGTTTGGCAGATCAGGAGATGTACAATGAAAGAAGAGCACAGGTGCAGTCCATTAAGGACCATTAGTCATCTGTGGTCAGAGTCGTTGTCCTGTTCTTTTCTGTCCAGTTACTAGTAATTCCTTGCTGAATGATTAAAGGCAGCAGATATGTTACATGCTCAGCTAACAATAAAGCTGCTTATGATGGAGGAGCATTAATTATCATGCTTGTTTCTAATATACAAAGTTTGTGTTTCAACAAAGTTTGTTAAGGTTGAAGATGAAGTATCTGGAAGACACATATTCTTTACTTGTTGGTGCATTTTAATGATTGCCTATACATTTTTCTGTTCTGTTTTTGAATAGTCTAACCAAATGGCAAGGTTTTCTTAGTAAAAAAACTAGCAATACAGATGAGATGTAAGACTAATCATATCAACATGAAGTCTTCAAAGTAGTTAATCTTGCCAGTAGTTTAAAAAAGCCTCATTATAATTTTTTCTTCATCAGTGTCAACTTCTGTAGTGCTTAATGGTTAGCGAAATGGTGAAGTCATTAATTGCTAACAGCTTAAGAATAAATTGATTACTGATGGCAACTTGAAAGCCAGTTCTCCAATGTAGTGTTTCTCTTAATAGCTATGAAAAATTCAGCCCCGTTTTTAAAATATCAGTAGTGGCTTGCAGCATCCTAGCTTGAAGCTGAGAGAATGAAACTGAAAGTAAGACTTTACTCATCAGCTGTTTTTAAATGAATTCAAAGTATTTATGTAAGTTTACCTGCTTATAATGGTATTGCACAGAATAAATGCTATTCTATGGGAAAATAATATTTAGATCAAATAAATTAAAAAATAATGAATTGGCAAAATGTTCTTTTAAAGGGAGGTTCAGACCCCTTTGACATTGAGTACATCTGTTCTGTAAGTGATCAGGCTGCTCTGCCACCCCACAACTTTACAACTAGGTATAAACACATGCTAGTGCAAACGATCTTTCTAACGTGCGCTTTAGGATATGGGATAACTTTTTTTAAAAAGAAACAAACAAAAAAGCTGTGGTAGAAGCTTTTGGGATATTTAGAACATTGTTGGTTAATTTCCTAAAGCACAAGCCTTGAACTTCTTCCAGTTTGGTGCATTAGTTGTTTTGTGTATGGCCTTATAGCTATTCCTTTTCATTACATGCAAAGGCATGAAGTAACTGAGTTCTGTTGCCTGCTCTTACTGGCACCTGTAGGCAATAATGCCTTCTAAAAACTAAGCCAATGCTATATTAAAGATAGAAAGGTTTTTATACTCCATGTATCAGGGTCTCTGTTCCAGCAGTTTAGATTAGAAACCTGATTTCCCACATCAGTTTCTCTCTGACTGTTCATATTCATTTGTTCGACACTTGAATTGCTATTGTCTCCCATAGGTGATGTCCCCTGTTCTCTCACCTGCTGTTTTTATAGTGTTCTCATAGCCCTCTCTTAGTTTCTTAGACTAAACAAAATTCTGTTTCCCTGTGGTATGGCAGGTTTTCCTTTGTATCTGGTGATATTAACGTATCTTGGAATGAGTTTCAGTTTGAATTAATTTTCTTCTTTTTGACAGAGGGTGACATGTGTAGCTATCTTTAGAATTCAAACGGAGATCTCTTCATGTCTTGTACAGTGTTGTGATTATCTTCTTGTTTCTCTTGAAAATGTCTGTGGTTATGCTCTAGTGTTCCAGTAACCCTTTTTGCAGCTGCTTAGTGTCATTTACCGCATGATTGACTAATGCATTGGACAGCTCAGCTAGAAGTGGCTGATGACTCTGTAAGGAAATTGAGTGCTTTACTTGGTGCTGTCGCATCTTGTCCCTTTGCTATTTTTTTCAGTCCTTAAGCTTGTACAGTTGTTTTTCTGTAGAGTCCTAATAATTCATTGTATTGTTTGTGATGGTGTTCTGTGGCACCTGCCAACTTTAACATTTTACCTACGCTTTATAATTGCTGTTAAAAAGTATTGAACAGCATAGGCCCAAAATGGGTTTTTGAGCACCCCTGTCAGTAACATTCAGCCTGCTGCTTAGGGAAGAAATCTTTGTGTAATGCAAACTACTTTTTAAATATTCACACGGAGTTTTATTACATTTACATCCATGCTTTATTCTCACCTTCCAAATTTGTGCTAAAGCTTTGCATACTATTGAGGTCAAGATTATCCAATCATTTTTCCCCTTCTTTATGAGTATTACATAGTTGCTGTCCTTCAGCAATGTTGTACAGGTCCAGCCTGTTAGACTTACTACAAGTCACCAGACTTTTGATTAAATGTGCCAGTTCCTTTGGAATTCTGAGGTCATAAAGTGGGTTTTTTTCTTCCACTCCCAAATTCTAATTTGAGTGCATTAATAATGGCACAGATCCCAGAGTTAGCCTTTATGCCAGTGCACAGAAATCTGACAATTGCTTATGCTTACCTAAGAAAATGGTATCTGTTGTATGTAAATACATCATGTATATTTACATTTAAATATAGAAAAAAATAAGCAGAGCATTCTAAACTTGAAGCTCACTGCATGCTAATTTTGAGAAAGGGCTTTAAAAGGGAATCATTATTTACTGATGGATGTTTAAGATAAGCCCAGAGTTTATATTCAGTGTCATTAGAAAAATTCTGAGAATGTTGTATATAATGGGGTATTGCGTCCAGAGACTTTTTACTGTGATGTTGCAATGAATTTAATTTTATTTGTCTTTTTCAACAATTTGCCAGTAGTATTAGCAGTAGTAGGTCTTTTTAGTAGTATCTACTTGGGGATAATTTTTTACATAAATGTACAGTGCTAATCAAATTTGGGACTTAATGCAACCTGTTGTAGGATACATACATTTCAGTCCTCTTGCCTTTGCATTTTAGTTACAAATTAAGAAAAAATATTCTGCATTAGCAAAACTGCAAAGGAGGTGGAAAATAAAGAACATCTCTCTATGAAAGATTTTTAGCTTTCCAAGGAATGACTGCTATTGAACAGTGAGTTTTTAAGTATACATGCTATGCATTTCTTTCATGTTTTTTACAGAATGTGTATTTAAAGAAATCAGATTTAGGAGGAGTATTGATCTTATCCTGGCAAGGTGTTCATGTAGAGATTTTGTTTTACTTAGAAGTTGAGCTAGATTTTAAAAGCAGGGAAAGTTGGTTACATTAAATAACAATACTGCAACAATAATTTTGCTGAGACTGTTACACCAGGCATACTTAAAGTTTAGTAATACTCTGTTACAGCTTTGTGTTTGGGTGATGTGTAAATATTTCTGTGGTGATGGGTTTTTACGTTTGAGAAATATTTCTCTATGAGTAGAATGGCACAGGAAATACATATTCTGCCACTATGACTTCTATTTTTCCTTTAGTATAGGTGGACTCTGTCTTTATTTCTTTTCCAAATTAAACCCCAGGTTTTCAGTTCCATTATAGCAGTTCAGATGCGTAGCATGAGTGTTTACACCAGCAATTTAAAGAGCAGCTAGGCTGAGTGTTTGATGTGCACTATTATATTAAACTTTAATTAACTCTTACAGTCATAATGGAAGAAGTGACAACTGCTTCAGTCCAATATTTCTCATCAATTGCTGCAAGAAAATTACTAGTTTAGACACAGCCTGTATCTGCCAGCCAAGAGAGTTGAAGAGGTTTCCCTGGTAGCCTCTGCGTAACTCTCTACACGTGAGAAATTTGATATTTGTGTCTCCAGTTTCTTAGGGTTAGCTGAGAGAAGAGTAGAATATGAAACAAGGTTACAAAGCTGTGAACCTTTCTGTTGCCAAAGCCAATCTTTGAGTTCACAGAATTAGCTTGTTGGAAGTGTAGTACAGTCAGTTCTGGCTAAAGTCAACAAAGTGTAGGAGTGCCTACATATAGTTTAGCATATGAATGGGGGTTTGCTTCTACTGCTTTCAAGTGAGACATTTGACTGTATATCGGTGTTGTGAAGAAAAGCTATGAACTGTGTAGCTATTTTTCCTGTCATCGAAGCAAAGCACCAATTGGAGCCTAATGCAGTGTTTGGCTTATTCTTGTGTTCGGAAGTCCAAGCCCAAAATGACCACTCAACTCTTAAACAGAAGATGCTTAAACAAACAAGTTCTGTTTCAGCACAGAGGGGTATCTTAGGATGCAGGTAGGCTGGGAAGGCTAGGGAGTCCTCTCCAGTTATATCCTAGATTGACAGCAGTGATATTACCATGAACTGTATTTTTATTAGGGTATTCCTTGAATGATGTTAGAGTATTGGTTTTTCTTTGAGAAGCTGGGGGAGGCGGTTCCTCTCCAGCAATTCTGCCAGATGGCAAGTACTGCTTGCAGTGCTTGGCTATGATGACCTCGACTCTGTTTCAAGGTGACTGTTATATTCTTAGGTTATTCGTAGGCGTGGCAGATTGCTACTTTCAAATGCATCCAAAAATGAGCAAATGTCTAGAGGAAAAAGAAATACTGTTTTCAGCTTTCTATTTTTACTCTAAGTATAGTTCTTACTACTTAATCAGAATTCACGTTTTTGTAACTGTCCTTACAACTTTCTCAGCTGATTACCTTCATGAAAGATCGGTCTGTTTACTAAGATCTTTTTTTCAGTTATGGAACTTAATGCCCTATTTTATGTTGTATGAGGTCTGTTAGTGGGTCACATGTAGAACTCTTGTCTTTACAACCGTGTCTGTATTTAAATCAAACTCAGTTTCTGCACTACTTAACAAAGAGATAGTCTTGTCACAGCAATCCTGATGCAGAAAATTCCTCTCGGGATGGTACATTGCTTGAATGTCAAGACTGCTTTGAACTTATCTTGGCCAAGCAGTTGAGTTTGGGATTTAGAGGTTATTTATCTTGCAACTAAGGAATTACTGAAAGAAAGGTCAAAGTGCCTTCCAATAGAAATACCAAAATGGATTAAAAAGCTGACTAGAAGGAGAATGTGGAAGGAAATCCAAGATGAATTTAAACGTTGTTTTTACCTTGTGCAAGACCACAGATACTCCTCTCATGAGGCTTTTTATATGAAGTGGTTTGATACATTGCCAGTATTAGAAATTCAGCATCTTAACTTGAGTGGACTGATCGTACCTTTCTCATATTAATTCCTGTGTACTTCTGTATATGAAGGTAACATGTACCCATAATGAATCCAATGAAGTGCAATAAAATCTTTGGGATGAAGGAAGACAAATGTGTTCAAAGAGGTGCAGAAGAGCAGGCAAGATCTAGTTTGTTTGCTGCTTTACCAAAATCAAACCCTAATGAATAAATGAATTTAAAATAACATGCAGATTTATGCACAGAACATATTTGTATTATTACAGAAAAAAATACTTCAAACTTGCAGATCTTTTTTTTGAAATTCAGCAATATAAAGAAGATCAGAGATTACTTTTGTTGTAAAATACAGTATATTGTGATAATTTGTTATGCCTTTCTGTTACAGATTAATTAAACTCCAGATATTGGAGCTTAGAGAAAACCAGTTAAAAATATTGCCAAAGTAAGTATGGATGACGTTTATTTCAACTACTTGGGAGGGTTTGTGTGTAGTTCTGCTAATAGTGGAATGCATATTGAAAGGTAGATCGCAGTTTTAAATGTGTGGCTAAGTAACTGGACTGAGTTCTCACAGGGAACTTTCCATTCATACTGCTGAAATTGTATCTCCTTTCAGACTGACTGGTCTGCCTTTTCAGAGATACTTCTTTTTTTCCTGTCCCCATCCAGCTCTGTGGATTTCTGATCCACCTGTTGAGCTTTTAAGTCAGCATGCGGGCACTTCGGGTGATCGTTCTGAGATGTCTGATGTTTCTTGGGCGCAGTGTTGTATGGCTGCCCAGATGTCTGTCTAGATACCATTCTGATGGCTGTCTGAGACGTAG
>Ga0181612_100477_pt1 | contig 14814 bp, 4 predicted proteins | sample HoacroProtozoa21_FD_119630 | JGI IMG/M metagenome (GOLD analysis project Ga0181612, IMG submission 119630) | Hoatzin crop microbial communities from Cojedes, Venezuel. Combined Assembly of Gp0051906, Gp0051904, Gp0051908 | reverse complement strand
CTCCCTTTTCTTAAGCAAAAATTAAATTGGGTTTTGATTTTGGGGTTCTTTACCAGCAGTAATTAATATTGTGTTTTTTAGCCCCTAAATTTAGCCCGAGTACATCCAAAAAAAAAAAAAAAAAAAAAAAAAAAAAAGAAAAAAAGAAATAAAAACCCCACAAAACAAACAACAACTAAAACACCGGTATGTGGACTTTGAACTGGTAATGTCAAAACTGCACTGATGGCAGCCTGCAGACTGTAACAAATAGCGTGGCATTTCATGGTAAAATTGTACAGTTATAATTATGATATCATTACTATGCTGCCCAACCATTGACTGCAATACTAAGCACTACAAGAAGACTTCACAGTGGAATCTGCAGCCGTGGGTGTGTGGTGATGAGCACCCTCTTTGGAACTGTCCTCAGAATATCACTGCTGGACTTCAGTTTATGTGATCAGGTTTCTCTCTTTTTCCCCCTATGTTTTTCTGAAAGTTGTGGTAAAATAAACAGTTATTCCTACAGTTCACTAAAACAAATACTTGCAGTTTACTATTCCATATTCTAGGTGAAACTTCATTGACTCTTTAATTTGGAATACAGTTGACCTAATATACTAACTTGTAAGATTTATTTGTCAAACCATTTCTCATTATCTTCATACAACTTATGCAAATTTATTTTTTCAGCAGTGTTTTCATAACTGTGAGAACCTGATAGAAACCATGTGCTCTTACTGGCATTTGAGAACAGGCTGTGCAGCTCCCTCATGCTGAAGCAGTATGTTTAGTGTAAAGAGAGAGAGCTTTTGAGTTCTTGTATGTTGTCCCAAATCTCTTTTCTAAAGTTCTTGTAGTGTTGCATAATCTTTGTTGTAGATTGAATATGCAATCCCGTTGTTGTTTGTTTCAGTTACCACTGAAAGAAATACACCCGTTCAGATTGTTGAAATAGGTACTAATTTAAGGATTGAAGTACAGAATTTCTTCAGGCATCATTCTGGCTGTGTACTGCTTATGAAGTTTACATACAGTAACCTATTCAGTTAATTTATTTCGTATTTTAAGTACACAATTAGCAACTTCCTTGTGTTAAATCTCTCTGAGATTAGCAGTTAGGTTGGAAGGCTGTTACTGCTATCTTTCACGCTGAAAGGCACTTGCTGTTTCCTGTTTGTTGTTCTGCTGTACATATATTTTCATGGATGTTTTAAATGTTATCTCTTTCTAAGCAACTTTGAGATCTTGCCATGTATATTTCAGTGAAGACTGGCCAAGCAAATTGCAATACGTGTACTTAAGATTTGTGCCTTAGAACATTTCATTGTATGTTGGCACATGCTCACTTCTTTTATGCATTGAGTGACAGATGCTGATAAGTGGAACAGTCTCTGGCGTTCTGTTGGTAGCATGTATGCATAAAGAAAGCCATGTTCCCTGGATGCTTTCTTTTCCCCTAGCAGGACCCTGAGAATTGCTACCTGTAAATCTGCAGCAGAGAATCCACTGAAAATACTATGTATTTCCACATTCCACACCTCTTTCCAGTCACCAAATGGGTTGTAAAGAACAGAGTTGAAGATCTGAGAGTGAATGTGTACAGTCTGTATGTCTTTTTGGAAATATCCGAAAGGAGTAATTTAGGGTATCGTCTTTGTGGATGTTGTGAAAATCTTGCTTGCATCTGCATAGAACTCTTTAAAAAATGGCAGATGAGGAAACAAAGAAATCTTTGCAGTGTGGATTCACTGATAGCAATCTTATTTTAATTTTCCAAATGGAAATTATTAAAAATAAGAACAACTGCTGGCACACTTTACATCCAGTAACTAAGCTCCGTAATGGTGTAATACTTAGTCTTTCTGTCAGAGACTGTTCACTACAGTATCTATTTAAATATTAAATCATGTAACTAGGCCGTTACAAAAGTATTAACCTCTGTAATATATATTTTTTTAATCAAAGCAATCGTTTCTGAAGTCTGGCAAAGAGATGCTTGTAATGTAAGACTCATGAAAAACTGGCCAACCCAGATATGTTCATTCTTTTTTTCCCCCAATCTTTACTTAAAGAAAAAATGACTTAACTTAGCTTGACAGACTGGAAGTGAAATTAATTAATAGCTTTTATGGGTAATTGAACATTCTTATTTGAAAAAAGTGAATCATTATGCCACTATATCAAATGGCAGATCAACCTAGTTAGATCTCCCCCTTTTAAGAACTCTCAGGCACATGTTCTGTTAATAACAGCGTGCTGCTAATATGCAAACTTCTTGTTTCAAGGTGACATTCGCAATCAGCCATGAGATGCAAAAGAGATAGCATCAGTTTATTCTTTCTAATACAAAACAAAGTCACTTGAGTTAGGTTAATGGTTTGAGCAACTTTACTGTGTTTTGAGTTTAATTTTATGAACTCTTAGAAAAAATACCAAGGTTGAAAAATGTAGGAAAAAAAAGTTTAAAGGAAAAAGAAGGATGACTTGCAAATTAAAGTATTACTTCAAAATAACTCTTAAGTCTCTGCAGGTATTTCTGTGTATTCTGTTTTTCAGTCAGTAGTGCTGTACCCTACTACTTTCACTGTGACAATAATTTGCCCCTTTTTTAAGCTTTTACAATATGTATTTCTGTTGCAAAAGATACGTTACAAGCTCCAATTTGCACTTCTGCCTTGTTCCTAGGGAAGAGAGGAAAGATCCCTTGTCTGCCCTAGCAAGAGAATATGGAGGATCCAAGAGAAATGCCTTGCTGAAGTGGTGCCAGAAAAAAACAGAAGGCTATCAGGTAACTGTAGAGCTGTTTAGTGTAGCATACTTCTAGCTGCAACACATCAGAATCTGCCAATGGCATAAACCAGGCTGCTCCACAGTTGACTGCATAGATTGCAATGGCACTGGTATGTACTGTACTCTCTTCTTGGAACACATGCTACAAGTCCTAACCTAACTAACATTAATAGCTCTTTAGTCACTTTGCTCCGTGTTGATAATAGATTTTTCTTAAGGGGGCAGCTGACCTCCTGTTGAGACACTTTAAAATAGCCTTTCACAGATTGCACTGTTGAAACTGTAACTGAAACTTCAGCAACTTAAGGTTTAAATTAATGTTTCCCAAATGCATTTAGAGTACTATTTCTTGAATTTCAGATATATTTTTTTTTAATAGGTAATGAGTGTAGTTTTATTTGGATCTTTCAATGTGATCCCATTTAGTCTCTATTGAGGGACAGTTTGTTTTGTGAAGATTGCATTGTCTTGCATTTTGAACTTGGCTTTCTATTGCAGTTCCAGACTTTTTCTTTCAGTTAGTCCAAATGTTATCAGAAGCCAAAAGAACTAACAAGATAACTATCCAGAGTTCTCCTGATTACATTATTTTTTCAAAAGAATAGTGGCTTCAGCAAGCTAAACCAGGATGTTAATAGTCTGACCATGATGTATTTGTTTGGTTAACTTGTACTGAAAGTGTGTGGAGTTCTCAACACAATCCTCAGTTTAAGAACTTTACTCTTTCCATGACTTGAGACTCACAATGCAGGAGGAAGTTGAGAGCCGCATAACAGGATGGTCGCCCATCCATAGGAAAAGTCGTCTTTCAGTACAATGGACAGGCTTGTGATATAAGCCCTTCCCCCTCTTCCTGTGGCACGTCTAGTGCTAAACTGTGCTATTTCTGGGGATAAGCTTGTTTGAGGAAAGGGCCTTTCTCCTTCCCCACATTTTGAAAAAGGCAGGATGTTATATTTCTTTATAAATCCTCTAAAACTGAATGCAAAAATATTTTCCCATATTGTCTTGAAATGAAAGACTGGACATCTTCCTTACCTGGTTAGGAAAAGTAATGGAAATGATTCCAAACTTTTCATTCTGTAGTAGTGTGCCCATGCAAGAGCATGCTTCTGTTTATATAGAATGCTGCTTGTAATTACTTGAGTTTTATAAAGACTGTAGAAGAATAGGTTTTGAGACTTGCTGAACTTGCTTCAACAACTGTAATACGGTTCTCCGCCTGTGTTGCTACTGAGAAACCATAGCATATAGCGTCTGTAGAACTGATGCATGCCTTCGTTTGAAAGAGTAGGATAATATCAGGAGGATATATTGTAAGGTTTTGGAGAAGGATGTCTTTTGTTTTAGGCACACTCATTTCTCATTTCTCATTTCTTTGCTGTACAGAATTTGATTATTTTCAGCATCCCCTGAAATTCAATTCTGGTTGAACACCGCGTTAGTGGTGTTTTAATGTTTTAAGTGTATCTGGCATTGTATTAATTGTAAATAGTGCTTATCCAGCTTTCTGGCATCTCAACAACATTATCAATAGCAGATAAGGATTTTTTTTTTTAAACTGAAGATTTGCTTGGTTTTAATTTTATTTTGAAACTACATGGATTCAAAATGGAGAGGCAGCAAACAAGCATCAGAATAACGAATGTCTCCTTTCCTCATTCAATCCTACTTAAGGTACTCTAGCCCTCTTGCTCCTTCCCTGTCGCCCAGATATTGACAGGATACCTTTTCTGACCTCCAGCTCCTCCTAGTATGTTACACTCTGCCACAATTCCTTTTATCCCCACCATTTCCCATCATTATAACTTCTGCTTTTCTTCTGTACCATTGTTTGCTTTTGTTTGGCTTAGCACCTGGGCAAGAGCCAGCACGCCTTTTGTAGAGCTACCTGCACGCTGACTGACCAGCCGTCTGCTGGCTCTGAGCTGCTGCGTGAGCCACACAGAGCAGAGGAGTCCTGCATGTCCCAGCCTTTTCCTCTGTAGCAGTAGCAGTACGTCCGCTTTCTATCTGGTCACCAATTTCTATCCTGTTACCAATTTAAGTCAGTTAGCTATTGTTTATTTAGTTACAAATGTAACAGGTTAAAGGAAAAATACTTGCAGACTGAGCCTGTAACAAGGTCTAAAATGACCTGCAAGAGTTTACCCCAAGGAAAAAAAAAAAAAAGTAAGTCTTAGAAGGCTTCGGGATAAGTCTTTTGTTAGTTTTGTCCTATTCACACTATATCAATTTGTTTCTACCTCAAATCTAATTAAACTACCAATATTTAAGTAAAATTCAGCCCTGTAAGCCAGTATTTTTCAAGTAAGTCTTTGCCAACATGGAAGGATGTGTTTTGCTTCTTCATCAATTTGCCGACAACAATGACCTTTTTGATCTTGTTTTCTTCCTCTCACCTGGAGGTGATGTCTCACAGCTTTAGGGTTTTTTTATGCATACGTGTATGTAAAATATTTGTAGAAAATTATTCAGCTGGTGGTGTTTCGTAGAGAAGATGGAACCATGCACACTGAGTTACAGCCCCATTTCTAACAGAGCCATGTTTGCTCCTGGCATTGCTTTTACCATTCATTTCTGGGATTATGATTTGCACTGAATATTGGAGAATAGTTGGATTTCTGGTTTATACATGGACTTATAAATAGTAATCACACAAATAGCCAGATACAAATTTTAATTTCAAGAATTTTGTTTAAAGTGTGCAGAGTTATAGGTGAGCTGCCAGTGGCTTAAAATGTTAAAACCAAGGTACGATGTAGTTGGCTTACCCTTATTAATGAGCAGCAGCATACAACTGAACATTATTCTCTTTGTAGTCCAGCTGTAGTTCTTGAGATGCTTTTTATTTCATGTGTTGAAAATACTAAAGACGAAAAAAATCCCACAAAACCACATCAAGGCCTGTACTATTTCACAGAGAGGAGGTTTCCTTTATTCACACAAGATACTTGTGGAGAATACAGCACTACTTAATTGCTTGGTACAACTAGTATTTTTTTTGTCTGCTGAAGTGAAATGGAAGAACAACAACTTCTGCTCTCCTGTCCCCCCTGTGAAATTACTTTCAAGCTTATGATTGGAAGTTTTAAGTATCTCTGGTTTAGAAACTTGAAATTTTGTGAATGCTAAATAATTCAAAGATGCTAGTGTGGTGAAGCTCTAATTTCAGCCCATTACAGTGGAAGGATTTTATTTAAAGCCCTTCACACACATTCATAGACATGTACACCAAACTGTGCTTTTCACCTCTGACAAATATATAGTTCCACATAGCAGAGTTTTTAAAGGTATCTTGAGACTTTCTCTTTTGTGAATGCATTATGATAAACAGCTAATAACTAACCCTGCTAAAAAACTATAATACATTACTTCATTGTGCAGTTTTCTTGATTTATTCAAGCAAATTTGGAAGGGAATAAATGAATAGATTTCTTGAAATGTAGTTGTTAAACAATATCTGTGTTCCAAATCTGATAGTTTTTTAAAGAGTACCTCAATAAAAAAAATAGGGTTCAAATAGCCAATGGAGATAAGAGAAATTCTTTCTGATGTAAAAAACTGTATGACTTTTTCTCTTACTATATTGTTGCTTTTGATATACGTGCTGTCTGCAAGTTGTTTGCAAGCAGAATTTCTCCTTGAAGCTTAGGTTTGGAGAATGGGGATCTGCAGAAGGTCATTGCAGAATTAATAGCAGGCAGGTTCTGTATTAACTTTCATCTACAGCCTGGTCAGTCAAGACAGTGTTGCACTCGCTAAGTTACTGAGTTTAATTATATTCAGGGCTGAACAGATCCCTAAGCCATGAAAGAGGAGAGCTGCTCTCTTAAGATAAGGGTGGGTTTTTTTAAGCAGTTAGCTAAAGGAGGAGCAAATCACCTTTAGTTTTCAAATGAACAGGCACAAAATACTTGAAATTTGATCATGTGTTAGCTTCTCTCGGGATCTGGCATACTGATTCAGAGTACAGCGCCAAGTGCTGCATTTTCTAGAAAGAAGAGAATCCTCCTGGCTCCTCTAAAATATGTGCAGTGTCATAAAACTGTCATAAATTCCAGAGATCTTCAAAGCATAAAGTAATCCAGTCCAGCTGTTGCAGAGCATTTACCCTAGCTGGAACACAGCTACTTTCATTTTGAGTACACAACTAATAAAAGTCCAAAAAGGGATGTGAGCATGCATGTTTCGTGTTAAGAAAGGGACCAATAAACATAATACACACATCTGTACCCATTCTTATCTACAGCAATATTTCAATTTGTTTTCCATTTTTGTCAGCATTCTGAGAGATAATTCACTTCCAGGAGTCTGAGACTAAAAAAGCAGTTGTCACAGCATAGCAGCAAGAATAGACTAAATTTTTTTTTTTAACCTTTCTTTAAGCTTTCCATGCTTCCTAGTTACAGATACACTGGAAGACCTTCTCAATGTTGCCTGTCCTCTAGTTCATGCAATGCTGCTTTTTTTTTTTTTTTTTTTTTGAAAGACTAACTAATTTTCACTTCCAATACAGATCAAACTACATCTTACAAAAAATTTAAAATTTATTATCTACATGGCAGCAGTAAACAATAAAATTGTTTAGTGATTGAGCAGTGTGATGAAGTATGAACGTATGTGTACCTAATGCTGTGCTGAATGCACCTTAAAATAAAGCAATGCTTGCATTTGTACTCAAGTGGTAATCATAGAGTAACAAGTTAAAGGTAAAAGATGGTTCGGGTTGCCTTTTTTTTTTTAAAACCTGTTCTTATGTACACATGTCTTTATCAACACTGTTAGATCATATTCTACTCAAAGTATTATACTGATTTTTTAAAAAGCACAAAAAGAGGTCAAGACTGTGTGCTTATGCAAACCTGTGTTCAAATAATGATTCCAGGGCGTGCGTGCTTTCTCTGGTGCTGTCTGGTTGATTCATCAAAGTAGTCAGGCTGCCAAAACACTTCTCGCTTTGGTTTAAGCTGTGATGCTTTAGCCAAAAATCGTTGAGTTAAGGAAGGACATGCTTCCTTTTTCTGTTTGGATTGGATTCTGATACAAGAGAAATGTCAACTTGTTAGACTTAATTACGACAAAATTTAGAATAAATTATGAAGCTGTCTGTATCTCTGGAGTGCTTCAGATGTTAATGTCTGAAGCTATTATTGGTTTTTTTTTGAGAATGACTGCTCCTTTTATGGTTCTTTTTTGTGCCAAAACTGAAAAATAATATGTCTTTGGTATGGGAAGAAACATTAACAGTAAATATTTAAGGGTTTTGTTGGTTTATTTTTGCCATTCACTGCCTTTTCAGAAGCTGGGACTGAAGAGGCAGTAGTTGGGACTGCGGTTAAGTGTATTCCAGAAATACTTTTACATTCTTGCCTACTGACAGAAGTACTGATAGCTTCAGCTTTAATCCATGATTTGAGAATCAGTGAGTCCTGATTCAATGGAGTGTGGGTAGCAGTTGTTTTGGAGTTTACATTTCTGATTTTTTTAAATGGATACTTTTGTTTGTGTATGTGTCTTTAAAAGCTTTTAAAAGCTTTTTAATAGTAATTTTCTGCCATGGGAAGAAGCCTGCCAAGGTCTATACACTTAAACCTCAAATCTTGTTTTAATGATTTAATATATTATAGTACAGAATCATATTAATGCTTTTGCTTTCTCATTTATTTCATTAACTAATACAACAGAGACGTAGACACATGTTTTTATTTTCTCCATGTCCTAACTCATTTGTGAGCCAAATTGAGTTAGGATGTGGGAACCTCTCCTTGTGCAAGGCAAGGGACAGAGAAATAGCTGCTGTGCAGTATGCTCCTCTGCTGAAATTGTAATATACATAGTTCAGGGACATTGAAGACAGCTGTGGATATGTCCACTGAATAGACAGGTAAAATAACTTTGTGCTTAGTTTGTAACTGTAAGTTAGAAACCATGGTTTTTATAGTTGGGGTGGGTTTTGTGTTTGCAGGGGTTTTTTAGCGGTGGAGTTTTTTGTGGGAGGAGGGTGGTGGAAAGTAAATTGAATCACTGGATTATAATAGTTAATACCTATTTCTTGCTTTTTTTAAAAAAAAAGGTATTTTCACTGACTATAGAAGACTCTCAGTTAATTTAGGATAATTGCAAAAAGCAATAGGAGACCGTTTCAAAATTAGCACTACACTGGTTAAAACCATTTTAAAATTGTGAATTCTAGAAGAGTTATATGTAGGGAGAGACCTTAGGCTGATGTTCTGCAGAGCCCAGTTAAGCAATCTAGAATGCTGCTAGTGAGGGAGATTCCTCCACTTCTCTGGGCAACCTATTCCGATGTTTAACTGTTTCATTGGGGAGACTTTATTTTCTTACATGCAGACAGAATTTCCCGGGAAAGAAATTGTGCCTGTTGCGTCTTGTCCTGTCACCATGTGCCCTTGTGAAGAGAGTACCTCCATCTTCTCTATAACTGCCTTTTAGGTACTGGAAGACTGATTACATCTCTCCTGAATCCTTCTTTAGACTAAATAAACCAAATTTCTTCAACCTTTCTTCATCTGTCAAGTTCTCTAACTATCTAATTATCTTGTTAACTCTCTGCTGGACCCTTTTTTATTCTTGAGTGACTGTTTTGAACTGGGGGGACCAATGCTCTGTACAATATTTCAGGTGTAGACTGACAGGGGCCCAGCAGAGTGTAAGACTCCCATCCCTCGATCTGCTGGCTATACTCTTAGTGATGCAGCTGAGGATACAGCTTGTCTTCTTTGCTACAAGGATGCACTTCTGATTCGTGTTCAAATCCAGTTCATTTACTGTTTAACCACTATTGTATTTCAGCCTAAGTTGATGGATTATTTTGTTCCTATTACATTTCAACCTTGTTTCGGGAAGAATGTTCTTCCTCTTTTATTTTTTTTATGAGCACAAGGGAATACTCATTTTGTGGTGATTGCTCCTACTCTGCACTTTGCAGTTCAGCAGGAGCTTGAGTCACGCTTGCAATATTTTTTGGTTGTGGATCCACCAGGGTGTTGCCCTAGCATCTTCTTTTCCCGTCTTTGTCATTTCTGTGTCTGTGGTCCAAAACCAGGACACTGCTTTTGTTAGAACTGCCTTTTTTAAAAAGTCTCCCCAAATACTAGAGGTGACTTCACTCCCATCCTAAGTATTAAACATTAATAGACAAGGACTGATAGATCTCCTTCTAGTTCACCCATCTCTAGAAGGGCTTATTCCTCATTTGACAATTTATCTGAAAGTATGTCCTTCATTTGCTTTAATACTTTGTGGTCTGAAATGGCCTGAAGAAGAATTCCAGATTAGATTCCAGCAGAATTATCTTAATAGAGCCAATTACTTAATAAAAGCAATAATAAAGAAGAAATTATGTCAGAATTTTAGGCTGATGTTCTGTTTACCGTCAATTCTTTCAGAAATAAGAGCTTAATGCAAGATTGATTTCATTATACTGACCAAGCTTTTTCAAAAAACCACAAGCAGTTAAAAGCATTTGGGAAATAAAATTGTACTGTATTTGAATGTGCCAGTTATGTGCTCAAAGCCCTACATAAAAAATTAAATTTTCAGTTTAAATTACAATCTGTCCAGTTTCTAGATTTGATTTTTAGTGTCTGACCAATATTATACTTTTTTAGTCTGAGAGGTAATAATTCATAATGCTCAGAGCAATTGGAAACAGAAACCAGTCCCTTTTAATTGTTTCCTTCCGTTGTATTTAATTCAGCTTCTCTGGATACATTAAGATTCTTGGATCATGGGTTTGTTTTCAGCTTGTTGTCTTAATAATAAAAGCTAGACCCTACAGGAAGATTTAGAATAATTGGGTATTCCAAGTTCTTTTTGAGAACCAACCAAATTTGTAGGTGAACTTTTTTAAGTGGCCCTTTTTCCCAATGTTTATATTAAAAATTCAACGTTCTATGGATGCTACTAATATTTAAAGTGAAATTTTTAGTTTATACAACTATAATGTTTAAGGGAAGATTACTTTCTCTTGCTTAGTTTCATTTACCATTTTTGGCACAACTTTATTCTGGTTTTCTTGCACACATGTTGGGGTGAGGGAATATACTTATAAAACTATGAAAAATGTCTCTAGATTTTGGAGGTGAGTACTCCTCCTGGTTTTTAAATCACGTGAAGAGTTCTGTCTTCAGTTCCAGTTGTTCTGTAAGTCTATTTTGACTGTTTTGATACCTTGCAATTTCTTTCTCCATACATTCTGAGCACAAGTCTTCCTTCTTCATCCACAGGTGAAACCTCTTGCCTGTTATTGTCCATCCTGACTGTTGCAAAGATCACTATTCCAGCTCATTGCTTTAACAACATTGTGTTGTTTGCTTCTCCTCTCTCTGTGCTCCCTTGTTTTCAATATATGCTATTGTTCTCACATTGAAGGCCGTGTACCCTTCCATCCCTCTTCCAGTACTAAGATCTCATCTTAGTTTAGGCTCAGACTCTTAAATTTTCAAATAAATATTGCTGTGCTTCCTCTGAAATGTGTGGAGTATCCTGGGAGAGGAAAAAGACATTGTAAGCTCCATGAGACACGGTACTATAAAACTTTATTTGTGCAGTGACTGGCTTTAATGGACTATGGTCCATAGAGTATATTCTGCAATAATATCAATTCTACAGGTACTTGCAACTATGTCCAGCATTAACTCACTAGATTGGAAACCAGTGTGTTAGAAACTGTTAATCAGATTCAGCAATGCTTCAGCATTCCTCCTTACTTTAATAAGGAATATTGTATCTGTACTATTAGTCCTGTGACTTAAAAATTTGCTAATGCTTTTCAGTAGATTTAACTAGCACCATTTATTTCTTTTAATAGTTTGGCTAGATGCATGCATGTATGTCTGAGCAGATCTGTGTTTAACTTAACTGTGACAGTGCCAATGGACATCTTCCTCCGCCCCTTCCCACATCACTTGGCCATCCTGGGGAAGGAGGGAGAATATTTCAGCCAAGGGGTGAAAACCAGGACCAAGTTTTTCTCCCTCAGTGGATTGTGTAGCAAAGGAAACGTGATCATTCACATTTGTTTTTTATAACTAGCTTGCCATAGATGACTGTGACAAGAAAAAGCCCCTCTCCCTACCCTTATCCATCTTATTGATGCAGATGTGATCCAAGTCATTACTGGTTATGGGGTAGGGGGAAAGAACTTTTCAAAAAGTAACTTTCTAAACAGACACAAGTAGGAATGTATTGACTTTAACAATCTGATATTTTTTCCATTTTTTTCCTTAAAGCCTTGTACTGTGTGTTGCATTTGTTTGCCTAATTTAAGTAACACTGAAAAAGTTTTAACCAAGCATTAATTTAAATCCAATTTCCTGTCTCTCTTGAGGAGAAAGGAGGGAGAGCTTCATTTTTTTTTTTTTTTCTTTTGCTTTTAAATCTTCCCACCCCTGTGGCTTGAGGAAGCTGTGTGAAGAACTTGTTCCCACAGGCTGGGGGTCTCCAACAATGACATTTCCGTTTGCAAGCAGGCAGCAGGACGGCAGGCGAGGCTCCGACCACTGCCGCGGGCATTGTGAGCCTGAGCACGTACGCTTACATCACCAGAGCTTGAACCTGCATTTGGTGAACTTTTGTATAAAATGTGCTAAAGCTGAGCAGGAAATCGAGATTTCCCTCACATTCTTCTAGAAATTGCCTTCAGTTTTGTTTTTTTTCCTCTGTTGGAGGCGATTGCAATTGTTTTCCATTTGTAATCCAAATCTTGGTTTGACAAGAAATGCAACTGCCTTCGTTCCCAGCCCCCATGGCACGGTAACACTGATTCTGGGTGGGGTTTTCTGCATTAGAAATGACAAGTTTTAGTGTTTTGACAAAGACAGATGATGACTGTGAAGTTGCTGTCAGGTGAAAAGGTTGGCTTGTGTGACTGTGTTTCTGCAACTCTCTGACTGGAGGTTATAGTTCCTGCTGCAGTAAAATTTAAAAAACTAAGCAGGGGAGCTGGTTAGCTTCTGCTTAAGCCCAGTTCAGTGAGTTAGATATTAAAGCATATTTATATTTCTCCATAAAGGTCTAAAACATAACCTGTGAGTTGTTGTTACTGGTTGTTTCTTAATTAAAGTTTAAACTGACTGCTATCCACTTAGCGTCTTTACCATTGTTTGACTGCCAACAGCCAAGTATACAGTAATTTAAAAGGTCACTGAGGCGTCTTGTTCATAACTCTTTTAGACCAGGCTGACTCTTTTTACAATAATGCATACAGTCTCAGGAGATGCATTTGCCAGTGCCACTGACTTTCCTACTGGAACTAAAAGATGGGGAGTGCAAGACTGCGTTTTTCAATTTCAGCTGCAATCCCAAAGATAATGATTCCCTGCCACTGTCAGTGTTAAATATGATTATTTCCAAATGAAACTTAGGTTTTTTTGGTGATCTTGTTCGCATAAGTTTCTGTATAGAAATCGTTTGTTTAGAAGAGAAAAGACTTGTTCTCATCAGTTAAAAGTTTTGTCTGGATATTAATGCAGTAGAAGCAGAAACGTAAAATCTTACATTAACAGCCAGACTCACATATGGTCTGTTTCAGGGATTTTAGGCATACAGCTCTAAATTGTTTGCTTTTCTGTCTTGGTGTGTACAGTTGTACCAAATCTATACTCTTACCCTCTCTAGCACAACATTTTACACCTTTTAACACATACACGCACACACACATTTTGCACAGGGGGGGAGAGGGCGGAGCTTAAAATTACCTGGAATTAATACGTAAGATATCTGACTTTCTTATCGCTAAATTTTTTTGTTGTTCTCTAGTAGTAGGTTTTGGTTTCTTACCACAGAACTTTAGTATTAGTCTGTTCACTTTCTCTGCTGATTTCTTCAAACGTATTAAAAAAAACCAAAACAAACCAACACAAGTGTTGGCGGATTGGTAGAATTAATGCTTGTGACATTATGATTTTAATATTGTTTGGGTTTTTTTTCCCTTCAAGAATATAGACATAACAAACTTCAGCAGTAGCTGGAATGATGGCTTGGCTTTCTGTGCAGTCCTCCATACTTACCTCCCAGCCCATATTCCCTATCAAGAACTAAACAGCCAGGACAAGGTAAGACATTAAAAATCCCATTCCTGGGACTGCGAGATTTTATAATTAATAGGAGTTAATAAAGAAGAATGAACAAATTAAGAGTTCTAAAAAACCCCAGTATTACTAGGAATCATAATTGAAACACTTCAAACTACCTTGCTGCTATTCTTATTACAGCCTATTAATATTATGAGATCAATGGGTTAAATGGAACTTTGGAACAGATATAAGAAAAAAAAATAACAGAAGTTCATAAATGTAAGTCTGAGGCATTTTGTTTAACCCAGGCAATTGGGAAGTGTTTTCAGTTTGGATTTTGGAAGCCAGGAGTGTTTAAGCTTAAAGATTTTAAATCCATCAAAAACATTGTATCTTGACATGTTTTGTTAATCTCTTTCAATATCACAAGAATGTTGTTTCATCCGATTTTCTCACACTGATAAGTGACTGTGATGCTCCTTTCAGGTGATATGTATCAAATAAAGGTAAACTAGCAGATGTCAAGACTGTAGAGTAGTCTGTATGTATTCTAGTATGCTATAGTTAATATCTACTGGTGTGTCATCTGGAGATGTATTACTAAAGAAAAAAAAATCCTAAAAAAATAGAAGAATATTTCATTAACACAGGAAGAAATTTTTTATTTATGCTTTTAAAAGAATAAATAATTTATTCTTTAGCATTTTATATCTCAGGCATTCTTCACTAACAAGTATTTTTCAGCATTATCTTCTGAATGAGGAATTAATAAAAATTTTCTGTAAATTTTTGGACTATATGAGGACATGTTCATTCCGTGGCTTTTTTTAAATTACTATGGTCAAGTTACGGACTACTTTTGAAGCAAAAGTAGCAGCATTAATATGAACATTCTTAACAGCACTTTATTGTGTTCAAAGTAGTATTTCCTTGGTTTCTAACATGGTTTTGTATCTCATGCAGAGAAGAAATTTCACTTTGGCTTTTCAGGCATCTG
>Ga0181612_154152_pt1 | contig 14815 bp, 10 predicted proteins | sample HoacroProtozoa21_FD_119630 | JGI IMG/M metagenome (GOLD analysis project Ga0181612, IMG submission 119630) | Hoatzin crop microbial communities from Cojedes, Venezuel. Combined Assembly of Gp0051906, Gp0051904, Gp0051908 | reverse complement strand
TAAAGGTCCCTTCCAACCCAAAGCATTCTATGGTTCTACGATTCTATTACAAGACCTTTGGGTAGGACAAAGGGCCAGGGATTTTAAAGCCCTTGCAGGTGAAAATACTGGAGGGGCTGATATTGAGTGTCTTTTGAGCAGGTGTCTCTGCAGACGCTCATTCGGTTTCCAGCAAACCAGGCAGAAGAGTCGTGAGAGCTTCTTACGGAATACCTACGTACAAGCGGCATCGTGCCTCACTATGTGTTTGAACAGTCATTACCACGAAGCGTTTGGCTGCTGCCACCCCGCAATTAAATCAGGGATGAAATCAAGTCTGCCTGATTTCACCATCATTATCTGCCGCCATGTTGGGATGGCAGTGCTTCTGAAGTCACCTCTGTTGCTCAGGATGATGTTCTGCCAGGTGGGTGGAACAATCTCACCCCTCGCTGCTGCTCAGAGCAGAGCCCCATTGCTGGAGCCCATTCCCACGTGCCCCCTGGGCCGACCTCATACGCTTGTTGGGCGCATCACTGCGCTCGGCTCACGAAGGCAGCCAGCAAAGCAGCCCACCTCCGTTGCTGCTGTGTTTGTCAGTCTTCGGCCAGCTTAGTGAGTGAAACTGGCTGGGTGAAGAGACGCGCTGCTGGAGCCGAGGTCGCACAAGCAGCGAGAGCAGCTCCTGGAAGAGATGAAAGGTGAAGAGAGGGTGTTCATGGTGGTGAGCCATCAGGATGGCTCAGTCTCATACAACTCTCACCCTTGCCTAGTGCCCTCCTGTCCGCTGTGCTGTGGCTCACCCAGTCAGTGACAGGGTGGGTCGGGAGATCAGGTGAAGTGATGGGGAGGTTGCTTCTCTTTTTTCCTTTGGGATACTTGCAGCCAAAGCCACTCCCCTGATCTAGATCGCTGCATGGCTGTATGAAGAGCTGTGTGGGCAGACACAACGGTGTGGGAAGGCGCAGGGCAGGGGTTGCTTAACCCAGCTCTGCTGTTAAGAAATGCTCACTGCATTGGAGCCTCAGGGACCAGACTTGAACACAAATTGCAATTTTCTAAGAGGGCAGAGCTCTCCAGTAAGCGCTGATGTTTCCTGCCGAGCCAACGAAGAACAAAAAGAGCTCTTGGAGGCTTCCAGGTCCTGTTCCTTTAGGTTTAGATGTCTACACTAGGTGGATTGAGTTTTGCAGAGTAAACAGCAAGCCACAGTAGTGGTATTTCCGAGGTGTGCACGGTCATGTTACTTCCAAGCGGTGGCAGTAAATACTGCCTCGCTTCTCAGTACTCCGACGTGAACGCGGGCGTGTGGCTGGTTGGTTTCAGCTGAGCCACGTGTGGAGTAGCTGAGCCCTTATGGACTGCGCGCAGCTGCTTCACCACTGTATGTCCAGATACGTGCCATGGCCGCAAATATTGACCCCCGTGTAGCCAGACATCCTGAGGTATGATCCAATGCATACATCCACTTCCACTGAATGCCTGGCTGTGTATCTTGTCTTGGCTGTTCTGGTGCTAAAAATACATAATGTGCCTCCAAAATACAGCTGTAACTGCATCAAAAGTTTCTTTAAACTGATTGTGACTTCCTTAGGCTATTTGCAATATTAAGGGATGTCCCACTGAAAACCAGACCTTTTCAGTACACAGATGCCATGCTGGTTGTCTGTCCCTGACTAGTTACAGATTCAGAGAAATTCTTTTGATATTACTGATGTCTGTTCTGTTTATTGCTCCTGGATTATCTGTAACAAGAGGCAAAAAACACTGTGCCTGGAGGAAAACATAGTTTTGCTGCTCTAACCTTGCAAGGTTTTGAGCATGGCTGGCGTTTACCAGGAGCGTGGGTCTTTACAAGACGGAGCCTTGTTTCCCACAGTACGGTGAGCCTGCCGGCCTTGCTTTCTGCCGCTGACCCTAGGTGTGCCATCCCTCCAGACAGCTCCTGAGTGCGGGGTCTCAGCTCTGCCACACCACTGGGTACCGGCTCCCAACACCTGCAAGAAATTAAAGAGCATGAAAATACTCCCTGGTGCCGGTCGCTCATCGCACAGCCAGCAGAAAAGTCCAAATTCCTTTCACATGAGAACACGGGTACATCTGCTTGCAATCATCGTTCTCCAGGCAGCCAGCCTGATGAAGCAGAAATGTGATTCTCCACACTTGGACTAGGGAGCGAGCGCCCAGCAGACGCCCGCAGCCGAGGGGCTGGGATTCGGGAGAGGCAGGATAAACGCGCCTTTCACGCCCGGTGTCCCTGGCAGTCCCGTGGCTCTCGCGCTCGCAGCCTTGGTCGCTTCTTGCCCTGCTTGCAGGAGGCAAGACGTGCTGAAATAAAAAGAAACTTGTTCTGTGGCAGGAAAGTTCATTTCTTCTGGCCAGGCATTTGGGAAGGAGACAGGAAGCATATTATTTTGAAGGTAAACTGATAAAATATTTATTTGCTGGAGGAAGGGGAGGAATGTCAAAAAATGTGCCAGTGTTCTTTGGAAAAAATTATTGTGGCATCTTACTCCTGCCCTGACAACAGCTGCAGGGTGTTGTAAAGAAATGTTTTAGCCTTCAGTGCTCTGTAGCCTTGTGCAGGGTGTTTTCCTTGCTGGAAGGACGCTCTTTGTCCATCCGTGCATGTGTGTGTGTGTGCGTGTGTGTGTGCGCACAGTGGTGTGAATGCACGCTCCGCAGTGGAGGAAACGGCTGGATACATCAGAAGTAAAGGACAGTGAGTGGACAGAGAGGAATATTAGCAGAGTTTCTGGTAACGCTATTGTTTGTTTCTTAATATTATCTTTATTGCAGCTGACCAGCGAGGAAACAGCTAAGAATCACTGCTTTAATGACAGCTGCAGTTTGTAGCACAGACGGGTTACGCTATACATACTTCTGTAAATTTGTCAGATTACGTTTCAAAACTTGCCTTTCATGCTGCTTTGCAAGAGGACTGAAAAAGTAATTTATAGGTGCAATTAAGAATGCCATGTTTGGGGAATAAAGGGAAAGTATTTTTAACAAAAGCAAGCTCGACGAGTGAGCGCCTCAGCCTCATTGTGATTCTTGGAAGCAAGCAGAAGGCAGTGGCCACAGCGTACTTTTAATCCTCAGATCTGATCAGCAGTTAATACGTTTGTAAAGGCTAGGGTGCCTCCTTCCCAAGGCTGGTTTTTACCAGCTCATAGTCCAGATAGCCTGGTCTGCAGCAGGCGAACTTTGCCAGCGCAGCGATGCTGTTGCAGCCACAGTGTACCCAGGGCACGCGTGTCCCAGCCCAGCCGCAGCATCCCTCCCGTGGGACCAATAGAAATGGTCAGAAGTGACAACTCGCCACATTCCTGACTAACGCAGCCGGGCGGGAGAACACTGTGCTGGCAGGCCGGGCAGGGGGACCAGGGCAAGGCAGCCTGCTTTGTGTTTGCTGTTTGGAGGCATGCAGTTAAATCAGGCATGGATTTCTCCTAAACTCATTGAACTGAACTTTTACCAAGGTCTTTTTTTTAGGCCAAGCTCTATTCTTGGCCTCAGACAAATGCCTAATAGAGAGGAGAGTTCACCTCAATAAGTCTGACTCTGGGCACATTTAGGTATCTAGCTGGCTTACGGAAGTTCTTAATATGAGTAGGGTGGAAGAACACTGTCTGTCCCTTAACAAGGGCAGGGGACGGTGATGGACAGACACTGTTTTAAAAAAATTTGGCACGCAGGTGTCTGTTCACTTGCCTGATTGTTTGAACACTGCAGTTTATTCACCTGCATTCACGTACGCATGCAGAATTTTAAGGTGAGAAGAGAATGACTTCTGCTAGTGCACGAAGATTCAAAGGGAAACATCTGTCATTAAAAAACAATAGGAGAAACCCATTTATTTAGCACAGGCTGAAATATAGAAATTGCATGCTGTGTTTGGCTTGACTTACTGTAGGCAAGACTTAATGATGTACAGAAGGGTTGTCTGAAAGAAACTGTGCAGGGTCTGATATTTTCTGGGGCTTCTCTCTGTTGGCTGCTCCTAAATGTTCATTTAGATGTTACAACACACTGGCACTCTGTAATAAATCCACTCGGGTATTATTTAGAGGTCTCATACTCAATGCCTTTGTTTTTAATGTGACTACATTCCCTGTGAATGCTAATGTGGGTATACGGAGATGAGGAGCTTTCCGATGAGAGGCACAAATGGGTACCTTTAAGGCTGTGTCGACCGCCTTTGAAAATATTGATCGCCAAGCGCCGTTACTGAGAAAAGCTGCTGAAGCCTTTGGAACTGAACAGTTAGCAGAGCCTGGCTCAAACCTGGATTTTCAGTTATAGGAAGGGTAAGCCCTTATTCCAGTCCGTCCCCGTGGCAGTCAGCCGGTCTGATGGCTGGGTCTCAGTGTAGCGATGGGAAAACGCACACCTTTGTTACTCTGCTTTGTGAAGGCCGTGCTTGCAGACAATATTCTTACCGCTCGCCATGCAGCTTTCATCCGCAGCAGGAGGCACAAGCACAAGTCTTTGACTTCTGGGAGAAAACATAATTTGTCAAGGCCTTAGAGAATCGGGTCCTGCTCTTGCCCCTTGGTCTTTCCGACCTGTTACGCTACCGCCCTTTGCCTGCTCTGCTGCTTACCTGCAGCTCCGCTGCTCCTCGTAACCCTGTCTTCAGCCGTCGTCCTTTTTCACATATTGCCTGAAGCCCCTGCTGCCGCCTGATTGTTGGGAAAATGGTAACGGTTAGGCTGAAGGAAACCTGGTTTCTGCTGACATTTCTGTATAAATTTGGAGCAATCAGTTTCCTAGGTGATTTGTAAATGTACAAACTCTGCACTACCACCTGTGTTTTCCTTCCTTTCACATCGAGAGAGGTGCATTGATTTTAAGGCTAGAAGACATCACTCTGGGCTGCCCACCTGCATAATTCAGATCCTCTGACATCCCTGTACAAACTCATGTTTCAGGATCAAGAATAGTACTTGTGACAGAGACTGCCTTCTAGGAAGAAAAAAAAAAAATCCCCTTGAATAAGAAAGATCCACACAGGCCAAGACAACACTTCTGAAGTTGTTCCAGTGTTGTCCCAGAAAAATGTCTTATACCTTCCACGTGCGTGTTAACACCCATTTGATATTTCTCCTCTGGAGTTAGACTCTGAGCCCATTACACATCCTATTAGGTTATGCGCACTCCAGAAGAGAGGCTGCTTCCCTATCTGTACATGCATCGTCCGTGCACAGAAGTCCAATATTAGTAAGGAAAATATACATGTTTCACAACAGTAATTGTTCTTGTCACAAATTCAGCCTCGGATCATTTTGGTTAATTTATTCCTGAAGCTGCTCACATAGCCTGGGAAGCGAAAAGGCAAATATATTTTCCAATATACTGCTATGCAGAAAATGTGCTTTAATCTTTAAGCAGTATTCCTGGTTTCTATTGCTTATTTACATATGGGAGTTTAGTTCTCTGTGTGTGAGAGCTTATTTTTAAATGAAAATATGTGATGTTTAAGCAGAAACCAAAGATGAATATGGGAGAGAAACCTCTGATAAAATAAGAAGAGGTGGAGTATGTCCATAACCAAACCAAAATGAAGATATTCTGTCAGCCTTTGTTTTATCTGGTTTTTCTTTCAGCCTGGCCTGGAGTTGTCTGTGTGCTTGCAGCAAAATCAATCTGTGCCTTGGGCAGCAGGATCTCTCCCTGCCTAGGGGAGACCGATTGATTGTTTCACATATTGAGACTGTAGCTTTGATGGGAACTATAGGAATGATGACACTAGTGGAGATGTGAGGGGTTTGGCTTCTTTACTGAAACATATACCTTACAACATGTGCTATTTTTTTTCAGATAAAACGTCCCCTCTCCGCTATGTATTTGTGTCTTCTTGCTGCTGTGTATTTGTCTGCATTTTCCTCTCTAAACATTTCAGGATGGCTTCTTTTAAGTACAAAACAAATTAAGAAGTCTTGTATGGTTAGTAGTATGGAAAAGCTTTTCCATAGGCACATTTAGTGGCTTTGTAGTGATTCAGTGATTTTCAGTGATTTGGTTACACTGGGCTTCTTTTTCTTTTTTTTTTTTTTTTTAGTGTAACGCTATTTCTTATGAAACTGCCTATCCAAGCCCCACGACAAAAATTTCATATGAAATGATCAGGGGTGAAGCATTGACTTTACTAAACCCAAGGACAAGCATTGCATTTGAATCATGAGGACCAGGATTCTTCTTGTGCAGGTGCCTAAAATTTGCTCAGCGGCAGGCCAGGCAAGGTCTCTGAAAAATGTGCTCCCACATTGGGTACTGCATGCTTCAAAGTATGACTGACCTGAGCTCCCCCAGTTTTCTCTTCATTGAAAAAAAGACAGAAAGCCTCCAATCTGCTGCTGTCTCCTCCCTGCTGCCCAGGGCAGTGGTGGAGTCACCATCCCCGGACGTATTTAAAAACATACAGATGTGGCACTTCTGGTCATGGTTTAGCGGTGGACTTGGCAGCATTAGGGTTGTGGTTGGACTTAACCTTACAGGCCTTTTTCAACCTAAGTGATTATATGATCTTACCTTCTGATTAATAAGAGATTACGAACAGCAAAGTTACACCACATGTTGCATGCTGTCCCTGCATCTGCATTAATCAACATCAAAAGCAAAAGTTTAAATGACTGTCTTTAATATGTTCCTAACCCAGTTGTTACATGAGTGAAAATAAACAATCTAACAGCACTGTGTGGCCTCTCCTGACCTATAGTACAGTCATTACTGTGCTCGTGCCATTTCTGTAAGACACAAGCAGTCCTCAAAAGTTTGTCTGCGTGTTTACTCACTCCTGTATGGCTAAACACCAACCCAGACACATATGGGAGAGAAAGACATCAGTGTCACCAGAGAATCACCGTGCAATTACCCTGCTCAGGTCCTCCCTGGCTCTGAATAGTGTTCGGCTAACACGTACTAGACTTCCAGGCACTGCATCGTTGCTAACAATCAGCAGGTGGAAGCACATCTTTCCACTGTGGCCATTAGGTGGTAACATTCCCTAATGGAAAGGCAGTCACCGGCCCGCTTAGGCAGAGCAATACAGACCTGCAGCGCAGGGAGATGCTAAACCAGGAAAATGTTCTTTAAAGCAAAAATCACTTCAGTCTTCTTTAAAACAAAGGAGTTGGACACAAGGTTTATAACGGTAGATGTTGAGAAAGGAGGAGGTGAAAGACTTTTGTGTTGGTTTTGGTAGAAGTGATTCAATTGCTCACCCCACCTTGAAGAATTACAGCCTCAGAATTCCTATTTCTGAAGCAGATTAGCTTTCTGCTGAAAGTGTATACCTGGTCTGGCCTGAAATGGGACTCTCTTGCCCACCAGGACATTGTGCTGGAGAGGAAACAACATGCTGGAGATGGACGGCAGTGTATCATCTCCTCTGTGCCCCAGCCATCCCCCATGGCAAGAGCTCCAGGGCGTAAAAGCTATTATGCCGATGCCTGGGGGAGCTAGCAGGGACTTCAGAGGCCTGTCTACATCAAGAAATGCGGGCAGGTTCCTCCGCTTGGATGAAGGACAGCTAGCTTGGGTTCAGAAGTTGTGCAGCCCTATTGGCACGGACGGAGATAGCGGGCCCTGCTGTGAGCTAGGTCAGGCCCCGTGCCGGGCTTTGGGGTCAGAGGCCAGTGGCGTGCCCCTCTGCCACTCACCAAACACAGCCCCAGGAGGGGGGGGCAAAGAGCTCGGGACGGAACGTCTGCCTTTCCAGGGGAGCCATGTTTCTGTACGACGGCGTTTCGCGAGACCCAGGCACAGCAGTGGCAGACTGGGCTTCAGCCTTTCTGAGATAAATGGGATTCTGTGGGGCTCTTCTGATTAAAAATGCATGTGTGCATGAATGCTTGCAGGACAGACGCCGAAGTGATCACAGCAGGCAAAAATCTCCCCTCAAAAGTCCACAGCCCGCAGCCGCCGTGCTGCCAGCTTGGCACTCGCGCCCTTTGAAGTCGCTGGCATCCAAGCACAGCTGGGCACAGTGGGGCTTCACGGGGGAGGATTAAAGATGTCACCGTCCCTGACTCAGCAGCACAGAGAGACCACAGAAAGTGCCTTTCCCTGGAAACAAACCCAGCCGTACATCAGAGAGGTAACCCAGCGTCAGATGAACAGAGGCACGGGCCTGCTCGCAGCCAGGGCTTCAGCGGGGCGTTGGTGCAGCTGCGAAGCACGGGTACAGAGCAGGGCCAGCGAGAGCGGCCACGGAGCAGATCAAGGGAAGTGCAAGGTCACACGTGGTAACGCCAGGAAGACAAGTGAGGTTTCTGCTCCGATGACCTGAGAATCGTGCTCCGACCTGGCACATGCTGCCTGTTCTTAAGGCTCCCAAAGGCTCGTGCTGGACCAGAGGAGAGAGCAATCACCAGTCATCTGCTGCGGGCAGCTTTGCCGTATTCCAGCTCTTTGGGCAGACGTTTTGCGTGCCGAGGGCCTGCCTCAGGCACGCTGGCCATGCTGCTGAAAATTTCAGCCCATGTGATTTCTACCTGCCTGGGAAGGCAGACAGGGAAAAGCAGGTTGTTCTGCCCATGCTAAAAATGCCTGGCAGGCTTCAGGCGATGTTCCAGCTCCCGTGCTTTGAAACAGGGGCTGCAGGGGTGACAACAGCTGTCAGGGATGCACCTCTTCTCCTTCCCCATGAAAATGCACCTTCTTTGTCCCATTTCAAGTTAAAAAAAAAATAATTTCAAAGCACATGCTCAGTAAGCACATGCTGTGTCCCTTGCAGGTCTCTGAGGCTTACATCCACGCTGGTGAGGTTGCAGTGGAGATGCGCAGGGCTTGCCCTGCCGCCCAGGCTGTCGTGCATGGCTGCTGGGGCTGAGGGGACTGGGGCACAGGAAAGGAAACCTTGGGCACAGCTAACCCGGTGCTGTCTCAAGCCCTTCGCTCCTCAGCAAGCAAACTCGTTCTGCTAGGAAACTTCCCTGCGCAGGCAGAAATGCACTCTGGCAGAAATGCCCAAATTTGACAGGCATCGAAGTCATCGCTAAGGGGTCATGAAGACATTGATTTGCCCTGCAGAAACCAGGATTAGGCATTGTTAAAGCCTCAGACATAAGACAGGAGGAGGAAGCGATCCAGCCGGGGTGCTCAGGTGGGATGGGATCAGTGTGGATTCAGATGGCCCCTCTCTCAGCAGTGACCTGCTCTGGGGACAGTGCTTACTGAGCATTGAGTGAGCCCGACCCCAGTTGCTCCTCAGGGTGCATAGTCACAATACCCTCCTCCAGCAAAAAGGAGAAGTTCTGCTTCACCAGTTCTACCCCATTCCCACTTCTGGCCACATTCTCTCCCACCTTCTTACTTGGCCCCTGCTCTTGCAAACCACCTACCTGAGCCATCACAGCTCACTAAGCCTGAAGATAACTAACCCAGCAAAAGTAAACTGGGTCTGATTTTTCAGCAAACTGAATTGGCTCCAAAAAGTACTAGAGCCATGCTGGTAAGAGAGGGGAGGGTGAGGTAGCAGGGTGCAGAGACATTTCCCCATCTTGGTGGTAGCAAGCCACCACATTGACCTGAGCTCTTCAGGGTAAGGCAGCTGCCTGAGGAAGCACAACGTGGTTCCCAGCCATCCTCCAGCTTGTGCTGGGTTCATCACGAGGTGCTGAACTGTGCATTGGAAAGGCTGGCTCCTCTGGTGATGGTCTTTGCAAGCGAAGAGACTCACATGTGCAGTTCTGTGAAGGGCTTTAGGGCTGCAGGTGGTGAGGGGAGGCAGATTCCCTGGGCTGTGATGAAGGTGCCCAAGTGTTTGAAGGTGGCTGGGCTTGCAAGAAACTCCTTGCAGCTTCCCTGGTCTTGCAGTGGCTGATGTGGTGGTGCTGTGTCCCGAAACCAGCTTTCTGGTGAAGCACGAGGGAGGAACTAGTGCTCTCGTGATGAGGATTTGGCTGGGGGTCCGGGAAAACGGGGAGACCGTGGCAGCTGGGAGCGGGCAGCTGGCGGTGGTGTAGGACACTCTTCAGGGAAGGGCTTGATCACCATGAATAGCGCGTGGTCACTGATGGCACAGTGTAGCACAAGGTCAGACAGCTTTTTTTATTTTACGAAAAACACCCATCCCAGGAGTAAGCCCAGAGTTTTGGGGAAAGAACAGAAATGTGTACAAATCATTACGACAGCAATACCGTGTAGGGAGAGGAATACTAAAACCAAATTGCTACAGTTAAGATTTTTCAGAATTTGCATTTACTAATCTTTGAGTAGTTGCAGCCTGTTTGTTGGGTGGAATTTTTTTGTTGTTTCTTTGTTGTTTTTTTTAAGAGTGCGTGTGCATTCTGGATGTGAATAATAAAATAAGGGAATGAAAGCAAGTCAAAAATATCTCAGAAATTGTTCGGAAAAAATGTTTTGAAGCGTAAAAAGAAGACTCCTGAGAGACAGCAGTAAAAGAAAGAATGATTTGACTGAAATCAGGCTGTGGTAAAAAGACACATTTCAATGTACTACTGTCCCTCTCCATCTCCCTTCCCATTTGATCTGACTCGCAGACTTGCTACATACTTCCAGATTTATCCTAAAAATATACTGGAGGCAGTGGAAGAGAAAAAGGAGAAGGATTTCTTGGAGACAGAATTTTTTGTGTCCCTCTGTGGAAAGGAAGCAGCCTTGATCAGATAACATTGCCAAACTAATCTGCTTCTCACTGTGCTTATCACGAGAGCAATAAGGTTAATTCTGTAGTAAGGGCAGCAAAGAACTGTCAGTTAGTGTACAGAGGAGGATGGACAGACAAACAGACATCATTTCTTGTCTGACAGGGTCAGCTAGAAGCTGCAAAAAGTAGTAGTAGCCAAGCCCAGGGGAAAAAAAGAAAGACTGTATTTTAAGCTATTGTCTATGGAAAATATAAACATTAATATTTATTAATAACATGGACCAAAGTAATGGTGCGACCAGTTGAGATGCGATGGATGAAGTGTGTCCCAAACCGTGCATCAAGGCCAACCAGACTCATAGCCAGCAACAAATAGACTTTCCCTAAAGCAAAGGTGTTTGTCCTGGGACTTGGGGCTGGTCCTGTCGCTGTCAAGAGGACTCTGGAGCCGTGGAAGAAATAGTATGAAACTCAAAATGTTTTGGAAGGAACTGACTGAAGACTTAAACGTTCTTCCTTCTGTCTGGAAGAGAAACACGACTCCTGTGGTTTTCCTTGAAAAGGCAACAGAAGACAATCCGGAGTGCCAAGTGCCTCTGTCCTAAGGCTAGCGACCAGGCCGATAGAGCTGGAAGATTTTATAAAAACCTCATTAACAGAAAAGTATCGTTTTCTGGATGTTGGGAACACTGTTCAATGCTGCCATGATCTTGATGAAATGGGTTGTTTTAATGGATCATTAAAGTCTTCATGGTGCTTCTTTGCAAAAGATGAAGTGTCATCTGCAATCCTTGGCCAATTTCCAACCTTTCTATTTGCCTGCGAAGTTAGTAAGCTGATGCCAGGTCTCAGTATTTTATTGTAAGTCTTACATTTGGTGGGGTTTTTTTCCTTGAAAATCTAGCTTTGGGAGTCCTATGATTATATAAGCGTTTAATCTACACTACATTTAAAAATGTTATTGTGTTGAAATGCTTGAAAACACGAATATTAACAAAGGAAGAAGGAAAGAAACCAAGATCAATCTTTTTAACGTGATTTTTTGTGCTTTGAATTTCTGAATATCCTTGAATGGTCATTACTGATACTATCTCTCCCATTTTAACGAACATAACACAGTTCTGAACAGCTGCTGTGATGAGATGCAAAAGCAGAGGTGTCTCTCTGCTATTCAGGAATCTCTCTGCGCTAAATTTTAGGAAAAATGTACAATAATAATAAAGGAATTCTGACACTTAAAAAGTCAGTGATGCTTCAGGGCTGAGATTTTTCCCCCGGTTCAGTTCAGATCAGTTAAACAGCCACACATGCTCACGCCTCTTTAAGTAGTTTTAAAAGCCACAGGGCTTAAAACTACTATGTGTGAACTCAGAGATCACACAGGGGAAATGTGGTTGCCCAAGCATTTGCCAAACAGGCAGTGAGTTGCAGAACTGTTTAAAAGATCAGCTGGAATCTTGTCTGCTTACCCCAAAAAACGTGCACTAACTCTTGCAGGCTCCAAAGACACAACGCTGGCCGGCAGTAGGCTCAGCGACTGGGATTCCTCTGGCTCCAGTGAGCTCTTTGCCTGCCTCCTGCCCGTTGTTTCTCAAGGTCGGGGTCAGGGTGGCTTTCTGTTGGATTGATCCCAAATTTCTGCCCTGTTCACTGCTCCTCATCCCGGAGCTGTCTGGGGTGACATTAATTAACATCTTTCAATGAAGTTTCGACACCAAGAGTCTACGATTGTCACCAGTGGTGATGAAGGACATTTAAGCGAATGGGGTCATCAGCGCAGAATTCCTTACGTAGAGCCCTTGGGGATGCTGCACAGCCGTGCCGGCAGAGAGCTCCCAGCAGTGGCACGCCAGTGGAGGCAAACCAAGCCCTAAGACAGGCCTTAAAATCCTCCCTGCTGAAGGAAAGGACGTTTTAAAGAGGGCGATGTCAGTGCCTATGCAGGGAACCCAGGAAAACACATCAGTACCAGCTGCAAGCACAGCGGCTGTGTTTCTGCATGGCAACCCGCAGGAAGGGGCACCGCAGGCGTGTCCGTAAGCATGGATACTCATTTGGAGGTAAAAACTTCTAATAACAATGCAGTAGTCACGAGCTTAGCAGAAAAAAACATGTCTTACTACAACACCAGGGCAACGCTGCAGTAGTCTTTAAAACAACCTGGAACAGAAATAAAGATTCCTACTGCGAAAATACCAGTCACCTTTCACCACTGCCTTTGAAAAGTAGTGGTGTTTTATTTTTACACAACTTTTTTACTTTATGTGAAAAACTTCTGTCCCCTGAACTGAGGAAAGTGACCTCTTCTGGGAAGATACTGCACTCAGTTTAACCCTGAGCATTATAGTCTTCTGTCAATCACTTCTCCCACCGCTAGAGCAATGATTTTCTACAATAACCTTGCACTTAAGTCAATCCATTCTCTGGGTTTCACCAGACAGCGTTTTATCTCAGCGGTTTCTTGAGTCATCATGATTTATTTGGTATCTGAAGGAGGTTTTATACTTTATATTCCCTTGGCCCAGAGGCACCAAGTACCCGAAGTTCTGCAGAGCCTCAGCTTCCACGCAAGGCTTGTTACAGCCTCACCAGCTGAACAAAACACCCTTTGCCATTACCAACATAGCAGCAGACCATAAATATTCATGAGTTATCGCCCTGGTTTTATAAATTATCTACATCACGGCTGTTTCATGTAGACTTACAAGCATACTCTTCACTTCTGTCCCTTCTAGCTCCATTCCGCAGCTGGCTATCCAAAAACCTCAGGTGGTTTTAGTCACGAGGCGGTCAGCGTCGCGCTCGTGAAAGGGCACATTGATCCCGAAGAACGGGCGCCTGCTCCAACACACGGCGTGCAAGACCGCTGACGCTCGAAGCGTGGGGGCCGTAGGGGAAAACCACCCAAAAGCAGTGACAGATGGGACAGACTGGTTTTGGTTCTTGGCTGCGCGGGAGTTGAGCTGGGACACCGGTCTGCTGTGGGAGAGCTTCCATCACCCACGGCTCCGCGTCTTGTCACAGGGAGCTGCCACGCCACTGCCCGCCTCCCTCACCATACATGTACAGAATTGTATTTATACACATATGTAGTCAAGATAAATATTGATATACAATTACAATACATACAGTGTATGTATATAAATTCATCTGCAACGAATCTCGAAACAAACCTTGGATGAGGGAGCCGAGGCCCCGGCGCCTGCCAGATTTCTCACAAGTAGGTTACAGAGACAGCCCGGCTCCCCCTCGCCTCCCCCAGAATCCGCCCCGCACTCCTTGCTGGGCCACGGCACAGCTTCAGCGGGAGGCGAGACGCCCGTAGCCGTCCCCTGAGTGCCGTGGGTCTCTGCTGCGTGGGAAGGGAGAGGTTTGTGGCCGAGGACAGGGATTTGGCTGGGCTTCGGCGGCGGTGTTTCTGGCGTTTGCAGGGGATGGAGCTGAGAGAAGCCGACCCCACTGAGGGGAGCTCAAACCCCCATGAGGAAAATGCAGTGGGAGTTTAGCCAGCGTTACGGTTATGGTTCTGCCGAGAAAGGGCTTTTAGTTTGTGGGTTTGGCTTTTGGTCCCTGAGTTCTTACCATAAGCTGTCTATAGGTAGAAAAAGAATTCTGTATTATTTTTAAAGCTGATCAGTCAAAATGTGTTGGGGTTTTCTGTGGACTTGCGGGGAGTGGGAGGAAGGGGCAGAGAGGAAAGCCCTGAACTAGATCACTTTTGGGTGATTCTGATTCATTTTTCCACCAAGACAATCTCTCAGTTGCCATCTGCCGCTACTGGCCCCTGATAAACCGGTAAAGAAATGTTAAATGGCGTGCTACAGCTGTTCATTTTTTTTTAAATTCCCCTGCAAGAAAACCCTGCGTGGGTCACCGAGAGGCCTTTGCTGGCTGCACCGGATCACATGCAACCCCCGAACCAGGCACCCCACACCGACGGGAACGGGGGGAAGGGGAGGACCATGGGACCTGCTGCCCTCACCCCTTCCCTCGGGGCGCGGCGTGGGGCGGGCATGCACCCATCTTCCCTCTGCTCCAGCCCCAGCTCCGGCCCCATCCATTGGACCAGGCTGCCCAGGGAGGTGGTGGAGTCCCCATCCCTGGAGAGGGTCAGAAAACGTGTAGATGTGGCACTTTGGGACATGGTTTAGCAGACATGGTGGTGTTGGGTTGACGGTTGGACTTGATGATCTCGGAGGTCTTTTCCAACCTTAAAGATTC
>Ga0181612_102735_pt1 | contig 14816 bp, 10 predicted proteins | sample HoacroProtozoa21_FD_119630 | JGI IMG/M metagenome (GOLD analysis project Ga0181612, IMG submission 119630) | Hoatzin crop microbial communities from Cojedes, Venezuel. Combined Assembly of Gp0051906, Gp0051904, Gp0051908 | reverse complement strand
TCCTTCCTTCCTTCCTTCCTCTCTCCCTTCCTCCCGATCTTTTTTCTTAATATTTAAAACTTCAGAGAAACTATTATGTTTCACACTAAAAGTACCAAAACCACCAAAAAGATGTCTTTAGTAGAAATCTGCTTCTCTACCAACTTGTGCTGTGAAATCTGTAAAGTTATTTAAACCAACAAGCTGTTCCCAGTTCTTCAGAGAAAATGTTTAAGTGACTTCTAGTAATCAGAGTCTTAAGAAGGGTTTGAAATTTCAGTCTTTTCTTACCCAACCAGAACAGAATACACTTTTATTAGGACTGTCAGAGCCCTGGTCCCATTATGTGACCTGTTAGTTTGACCCGATGACCTCGTGTACAGACTTATTAAACTTGAAAAGTCTCTGCATTTGAGTTTCAGGGACTTCTAGTAAATGTGCTGAAGTCTGAGGGTCAAACTCTGTATTCCTTCTTGACAACTACTAGAAGAATTATATCATCATGGTTGGCTCTGCTCATCTTGGGATTAAGGAGGTAACAGCAGTACACAACTAACTTGTACATGGTATCAAGAAATTTCTCTAGCGTTTTGAAAGAAGGAAGGAGTAACTGGATGAAGACATTTAGAACAGGAAAAGAGGACGATTTGGAAGAAAGGTTAGTATGTTCCCTTGGATGGAATCCAAAATTTCAAACAATTCAATCAGGAATCAATAGAATGCGTATTTGTTGTGTTGAATTGTTTTATTTTAGTAATGTCAAAGAATTAGATAATGAAGTGAGAAAGCTTAAATTATTTAGTTTAGCAGTTTGCCATTGACATTTTTCCCTTCCAGCACTTTGATTTTGATGAAACTACATTTAATAGAAAATGTACTGTTCCTCTCACCTTGCTTTGTTCCAAAATAGCCCAGATTTGTAGCCTTCCAGGTCATGCTGTGTAGTCTTTTTTTCCCTTGGGTGTTTGAATATGAGTTGGAACTGAAAGGATAAGAAGTTATTGGAAGAAGAAGGTATCTGATCTGTTAAATTGTCTGTGTTCTTAAAGCTTTATTTGTGATATGTTTTTACCTTAAATCTAATATGGACAGTCAGAGGAATTATGAATCCTTTCCAGTATTTGTATATCTATAATGTCTAAACAACCAGATAACGCTTGTTGGTTGCCATTATGTCCAATCTTCTTGATCTGTCTTGCACCATCTCAAAAAATAGGGGTGAAGTGCTGAATTTCTGCAGCTTTATGTAACCCTGAAGCTGTGGATAAGTGGAACTTGCAGCCTGACACTTGAGCTGGCAGAAATGCAATTATTTTACCATGAGCCACAATTTCCTATGATATTCTCTAACTCATTAAACCAGTTTGTCATTAATTGTCAGGATAGGCCTGGCTCACTTTATAGCAGCAGCAATGCCAGCCCAGGCGCAAAAGCAGAGCTCAGTCTCGCCAGTAGTACCACGTATTTCAAGCGTAAAGGCTACATGGAGAGTATTCTTCACTAGGAAATTGTTCAATAGACTTAAGTATAATGAAATGAAAGCAGAAAAGCTGTGCATGTGGTGGCAGCCTGTTTCGCACGTTAAAAGTCGTTGTGCCTGTGGCGTGCCAGCTGCTGCTGAACCAGAACACCTCTCTGTCTTCTCATATCGTGGCCTGTGGCTCACAAACCACAAAGAAGCCTCATGCTTTTTACGTGACAAGCCAGAAGTGTGAAACGATCGATATTTCTGCCAGAATACTCTGTGTTAAACCTATTGACTAGGCTTAGAAAAATCATAAAAATGCTAAGTAGTATTTGTTAGGCAGTACCAGACTTTGAAGCTTTGCTAGAGCTTTCCAACAGCTAAGAGTATCATTGTTCATAAATCATTGGAAGTACTTAAAGTGAAAGTCAAAAAGAAGAAATGGATGAAAGCTCATTATAGAAAACGAACAGCCATTTTCCACTGTTTGTGCAGCTTGATATCTATTTACATACCATTTCTAATATTAATATCACTGTGGTAAAATAAATCAGTCCCCACACTTTTACATTTTTAATTACATTTTACTGCACTACTTCTTTTGTTTACAGTTAGCCAATGAAATATTTATTGTATCTTACATATAGAATAGGATTTCACTATTTTAATCAGATTTTCCACATAATCTTCCCCCCACCTTCCTTTACTGTCTTTTTTTATGACCCTAAACACCACAGGATGTTGTTTTGTAGAAAATCTCATTATTTTTTAATGAATGGCTATTTATTAATGTGTTGTGTATATAACACACTATGCATTTCTTTGCATTGATGAATACATTTGCATCCACTTGAGAATAAGAATTCCCTTAAGGGCCAATCTCACATTTCTCTGGGTATGCTGCCATAAGACTATACTTCTGATGTTTTCCTCTTTTTTTTGTGGTTTGGTGGGGTTTTTTTAACAGGCACAATGGGGTATGTTCTGATTTGCTGAGAAGGTCTTTCTCCCAGTGAACACAGATCATTATTCATTTTCTGAATGTAGACCTGCATGTGCTGTGACAGAGATAACTGAACAAGGTGCCCATATCTCAGCTGTGTTTTAATAAAGATGTTCTGAACTGTTCTTTCTCTCACATCACTGTGTTGCTAACACTGGTATTTTTCAGTAGTATGTAAGCACCTTTTTAGGATAACAACTAACAAAATATTAAAGTAAAAAAGTTTATTTGAACCTCATGCCTTAAGAACTTAAAGCCCTAAAAAAATCCTGCCAAAACCAACATGAATTCATCATATGAATTCTTGACATGAGAACTGGGTGGAAGACATCGGTCTGTGGCAGTACAATGCATTTAGTAATTTTCTGCATTTAAGATAAAATGCATTGGATGAGGTTATTGATGAGCTTTTTTGTACCTCAGAGACTTTAATCAGAATTGAGAAAATTAATCTTGGTGATTATTTGCGTATTTGGACTTACTTATTTTTCTCTTATTTCATTCTTCATTTGTGATAAAAGATGAGCCAACTCCAATTTAACTGTGTATTGTTTACCAAATTTCTGCAGACAATTCCTTCTTTTAATTATCAGAGAGTATTTTGTTGTGATTATTTAATAGCTGAAATTCCGCTCTCTTAACAGTCATCTGCAGCAACTTTTCACCCCATGTGAGTCAGGAATAAATAGCCCTACATCTCGTGGAACCTTTGAAGAGTACTTAGTGAATCATCAAGTCTTCAACAGTCACTGTGTACTATGCAGAAATTCATACTTAGGGCTAGTAAGCAAGAACAGGGACCAAAAGAAAGATAATACTTCTAGAGATTTTTGTCTCTGTAACTGAAAATGGTCTTTAATTTTTGGGGCATAAATCTACAGTGTAAATGAAGAACAACATTTTCCCCTTGTTGCACATGGAACTCCCATAATCCCACGGTGGGATAATGTAGCAAAAAATCTGTTCTGTTATTTTGAGGTAGCTGTGAAGGGTGAGGAAAATGTTCCCCTACTACTTTTTAGAAACCAAACCAATATGCATGTGTACGTAATTTTTTAATCTTCTAATGCACTCAGATGACTCCAAATTAGATTTATCCAAGACATTATTATGTGCTGGATCTCTGTAACTGCTCTGCATGGAGCCTTTATGGTCTATTGGGTAAATAATACACATTTTTAAACTGATGTAAATACTTATATACAAGAGAAATCCTAATGTTTCCAAAGAAGTGTTTATGCTGAGTAAATAACATGCAAATCTGAAATTTTCCTCTTACAAATTTATGCATACTGTATCATATGTTTGCGTTTGTGGGCAAGATTAATGAAAAGCTGCTCTGTTCCTGATACATTATGATATTTTTCAGATGCTTTTAATTTGTTTTAGCTACTAAACACGTCCTCTTTCCTGCTAGATATATTTATGTATTCCAGCAAAGTTAATATTGTGAATGAAAAAAGTACATAAAAAGTTAGACTGACTCAAACCTGCACTTAATTCAATTTTTCAGACCCATGCAGTTTAAGAAATGTGTAACAGCAGCTTCTCATGCAAAGGTATAATAATGAGTCCAGTATTTTAATGTGTTTCTCTCATCAGTTTATGCATCCCAGGGAATTTTGGGATGTGTAGACTTCATTTATGTTGGCTCATGCTGGAAAGCCTTGGCAACTGTCATTTTATAGAAGTAGATGGAGTAGCATTTACACTAATATTTTCTGTTCGTTTTTCTGTAAAATATCAGGGAATTATTTTCATCAGCTTAAAGATCCTTAAGACCTTCTGCATATATGTGACTTTGATTCCTCCTCTGCATTCTGCAGGACTGGCTTATTATAGATATGGCCACTAATGACTTACCTAGACAGAGTTGCAATCCTTCAGTGCACGTGCCCGATTCCTGACTATCATCAGAACATTTTCTCGATTCTATTAAATATTTTTCTTCCCTACTGTCAGTCCTTTGGCTCTTATTTGAGCAATATTTTTCCTTTGTTCATAATATTATCTCATTGTCATTTAACCCTGTTATCCTCTGCCTCTTGAATTTTCACTTTTCGAAGTAAGGCTCATCAAATTCCTCCAGCACTGGCAGCAGCAAACTCTTCAATAGCTTTTTGTTTTCAAAAAGAAACAGAGTTGTTGAAGATGCCGGTTGAGCCAAACCAAAACCTTTTATATGAATACATCGGCTGCAGTCAACCAAGAGAGGGATGATAGCACCCCACCAGACTGAAAAGATTTTGTAACTCTGGTTTAACTTCCCCCTTGCAGGCTCTTCTCTCTTGAAACCTGTACCAGGAGAATCACTGAATGCAACACACAGGCACCACAGATCCATGAATCTGGTCCTCTTTTTTTCTTTCCCTTTTTATAAAGTAAGAATAATTTTGTTGTTTATGGTTTATCAGCATAGTGTTGTTTTCCATTTATTATCAGGATGTTTCCTTCTAAGCCACTATTTACTGTGGCTGATAACTGATTTATTGGAACTTCTCTGGGCTAGACATTTTACCAGGATGATTAACTCACAGATGAGAAATTACACAGTGGTAACATCCAGCTTGTTAAGTATTTGTAAAGATTGTTGTTGAGTAAATAAACATTAATAGCAACCATGTCAATGTCTCCAAAACAATATTCGAGGAAAGTTTATCTAAGATGCAATTGCATTGTGACATAAACTGTGTTCTTAGGAAAAGCAGTATTGCTTAGAATATGATCTAAAAATTTTTTTATATGGTTCCAGGCACTAAGCAGCAACAGACAGAAGTACAGAACTGGGGAAGATAGGCATGTATGAGAGTTTTCAGAATGAAAAACCTGGAACCAACATTCCTCTTCCTGTCAACAGCACAGATATTTCAGGAAATATGACTTGTGCCTGTGTTCCTGTATTTAAATTTCTAATTTTTACCAATTATCTTTTAATTATATGCTTAGTCTGATTTCACAATTATTCTGCACAAACATTTCCTATTGAGTTCAATCAGAGTGTAGATGCTGGGTCAATAACAGGATAGGGGTTATTAGTCACTATTACAGAGACATGCAGACACATTTGCCCATGCAAATAATTGGATATATCCAAATAACTAGTGAGGTTGAAAATTATTGCCATTTGTTTACTCTGAGTGTCATACCATTAGTGTGCATCATTCCAAACAATATGTGAATTGTGCCAAACGAATAACAAAACCTTGCTCCAAGACAAATTGAAAGGCACAAGCAGGTAAATATACAGTACACCACAGAACAAAACAGCATGTTGTCTTCACTGGGGCAGTGCCTCAAGAATGAGTACGTTCTCAGAAATTTTTCAAGAAGAGAAACAGAACTTTGCATACCTTAACTGAAAACCTGGTGCATATTTTCATGATAGTGATAATAACAGTAAAATAAGAGACTTTCAAGAAAAGTTTCGTGATTGTGGATACAAGTTGGACAGAATGAAAATATTTCCTCCATGATGCTAGATCATCCCTCCTCCAAGGCAATCTCACAAAATGATAACAAACCATGATTACAGCATACTCATTAAACTGGGGGATGGATCTGACACAGCTAAGTGGATATAGCAAAAATATTGATATTTCAGAGGTGGCACGCTATCTAAATTTCTGCCTCTCGATGAGTCTAGAGCACAGTAAGACTTGACCTGAGACTAGATATTGAATTCGTGTTTAATGACTGTAAAAATTTGCAATCTAAGCCAAGCTGAAATTAGACAAATATAGTAAGTGCAATTAATTACCTGAGGTCCCATAATCCAGAATTTCCCACTGGATTTGACCAAGTTTCCATCTTGGCAACCCACTAATGCCACATGTAAGCTCGTTAACCCAGACTATCTTCCTAGGTGGGAGAGAGATGAGTTGGTTTAGGGCATGATTAGTTTCATCTATTTGAAACACTGAGTTGAAAAAGAAACAAACTGCTCTGTAGAGTAACCTATTTTCCTCCATTGCTGATAAAAGGAGCCTTGAAGACTAAAATGTCTGGTAGTCCATGTCTATGGTTATGTCTATGCTTGATCAACTAAATCCAGTCCTGAGTATCTTTTCCCATGGTCCAGCTGACTTGTTGAGACGTTATTACTCACCCAGTTTTATCCAATTTTTTCTTTCAAAGAGCTGGTTGCTCTGATGACAAAACAGGCACAGATGGGTCAGGATGAGTTGCCTTGTGATCACTGAAGACTAGAACCTCCTACAACTTCTTCCTGATTCCTGTCATATTTTCTCTCTATTCATCTGATGTTGTTGACATGTCATCACTAGCCCAAATACTATATAAATTTACTCCATTTGCTGGCCCTGTCTTGCTTATGGAGCCTGGTCTGGCGGGCACACTCAAAGCAGCTTTTCCAAGGGATGAAATAAAGGGTTCACTTGACAAAATGAAGCTCTGCATTCTGGTTTCTGCTATCATTAATTATTGTTTTTTTGTTATTCATTACTCTTAAGTACAGAAAATAGAACAGAGAGGTGAGGAACACTGGGCCATAATGTCATTTTTCACGTTCAGTTGGCTCAGTGATGGTTATTCTACACATAATAGAAGTTTCAGTAGGACATATGGAGAAACCCCATCTTTGATTACTTTTACTAGTATTTAATACATTAGCAGTCTCTGGCTACAACATTTCTGTGGGACTTGTGGGCTCAAATCACCTGAGACAGAGAAGGAAACTGAATGCTGATCTTTTACGTGCTGTATGAGAACTCTAAGCATGATTTGGTAGGTTATCTATCTCAGCTACTCTGCTTTCGTACTTGAAGGGGCTGAAGTAGGCACTAGATTTTAGAAAAGTATTTTAGGTAGGAACATTGATGTGCCTGACAAGCTAAGAATTTCCTAATGCCGGTTTAGGTAGTGTATTCCTTTCATAGAATATAATGGGATTCAGTGTACATGTTCTGGGAATTTAGATTCTGCTATGGACCAAACTGGCAAAAGTGTAGGGAAATAGGCATGCAGTACCTATGTTCCTGTAGCTTTGAAATCTCAGAAACATTCTCTTCTGTGCCTTTTAATATTGAAAGTTGGTCATAGTGGGTCCTGCACTCGTAGCCTCCAGATTTATCACAAGTTCTGTGAACCTGGGAAAGAAAATATGGTCATTCACCAGCTTCAGTGAGGTCAAAAGCTGAATAATCCTTTCCTCACTACTTTCCTGCCTTTCTGCCTTCTACCCTGCTTGCCCTTCTGCCTTGCTTCCTTTATTCCTTTTAATTTTGTTTCCAGTGGGGAAACAGGATATTAAAAAAAAAAAAATAAAAAATCAGATTTTATTGACATTTACTTCAAGGAACCCATATATGAGAGTGAATGTCTCATTATCATAACTCAGGAGCTTTCCCAACATATATGATGCATTGGAACATGAGTATCACATGTATTGAGGAAACATGAGCTCTTTTTACTATTGACCTTCATCAACAGCATTTTTAAGGTATTAACACAAAACTGTATCAAAATTACCGTGTCCTTTTTATCAACTCAAACTGCATGTGTTGCCACCTGTTAGAAAAGATCAAGCTCCCGCTGCAGTCAAGGCAAGAATTCTGATCCCATGAAGTGCACTTACATGAATTCCCCCAAAAAGAGAGCATTTGATTAAAAATAAAAATATTGCAATATATTTGTAGAGTACAGTCAATAAAATAAACGATCCATGTAAAAGAGAGAATTCCATGTGTTCCAAACATACTGTATTTTCAAAACAAAGAACACACTTATGACTAATTCATCACCTGTACCATCAGTAGGCCTGAAAGGAAAACAGTGCACCTGCTTATTCTACCAACTTTAGTATTTTTGTGTTCAGGGTATCCATATAAGAAATATTTTGGACATGCGACAGGTTTTCAGTATTTAAGTTTTGTTTTAGGAAAAACTGGATTTTAGTAATATTTATTTTTGGAGTGATCACAACTTTTGCAATAGTGAAACTGTATTTAAGGAAAAGAACAAACTTCCTTTCTAGCTGTTATTTTACATGATGGGAAATTCCTTAGGATCTTAACCTCAAACTTTTCATGCTTGCTTGCAGTCTCTCACTGGAACCTGATCCAAAGCTTTTCTGACGTTTAATTTTCTAAAAAGTTCATTAAAAAGAGAAATTTTTTTGCACATATATTTTCCTTTAAAAATGCAGAGGAATTAAAATGCATGTCATTATATAGGGGTGAGCAGAAAAATGAAGATCAGAAGAAAAAAGTGCAGTAATTTTAATTCACCAGTAGTATACTTTGATAGCTGTAGTCTTCTGACTCATAATTAGAAAAGATTATGGACTGTCCTTCAAGTGTCTTAGTCTGATTTGCAGGTGGAAAATTAGAGACAAGTTTATTTCTGAATAACAGTTCTTATCTCCAAAGTTCAAAATGCAGCTCTTGATTTTGAAATGTGAAGTAATTTTAAAAACCAGGTTTTGCATGTATGAAATTGAGAAGCTGTCCAAATGCCTTCCACAGACTAAGAGAAAAGTAGTTAGCCCACTTCTCCAGCTGGTGAAAAGATCACAATTTCTCACTCAAAATGGAAGGATTTTGTGTTAGCCACTGAAGCTATGCCTAGATATTAGATGATACCAAATACAAACAGAATAGTAACCATTACTAAATCAGCAGTGAAAATATATGACACACTGTAAGGCATAATATGAAGACACTTTGAAGTGCTCCCCGTAAAAAACAGAAGAGAGTGTAGAGTAGGCACATGCCCACCTTGCTCATCATTCACCATTTAGGGTGGCATTATCTACCAAAAGAGGCACCATGCAACATGTCATCTAACTGAAAAGTAGAGTAGCACACCATCCCTATTTCACTGAACCTGCAACAATGTTACAAAAAGACCAGTTAGTTCAAGAGTAGTTTGTGAGTCAGTCAAATATTTTCACTTTTAATAAACCTTCAAATCCTAAATTGGTGTTATATCCACTGGTTCTGAGACATTGCTTCCTGTGGTTGGAAGTGTTTATGCTTCCGTATGACAACTTTCAGGCCTGCATTCGAGATTCTTCACAAGTCCCCGAACACAATGAGGTCTAACTAACACACTAACACTATTTGATACACACTGTACAATTACTTTTTGTGTCTCTAATGATGCGTAAGCACCCACAAATATACTGTTGATTGAGCCTAGTGCATGGAAATACTGCATTTTGGCTTTATTGCATTGCTCCCTGAAAAAGGGAATCTATCCCTATTCAACGTCTAAAGTAAGACATGCAGTATGCTTTGTTATCAATGATACATGCTAAAATAACAGGTGGGGAGATGTGAGGAAATTTTATCCTTGTTATCTTTACAATGTAAATGATTCTTTTGACAAAACCTCTTCATTTGATGCAATATTAAAAATGTATAACCTGTGAAACCTGTAAAGATTTTTCGGAGAAAAAAAACACAGAAAACACTGAAGAGTATTTTATGTTGTGTACTTTCAGGCTTGTTTGTGCAGTTCTAGACAAACAGTGTAAAAAAAAAAAATCTTTTATAAAAATTCTTTGACCATGGTTTTTGCCATGTGAGTGGTCATGGTTGATTGGAAAATCAATGAAGTGCTGTGAGAATTGCACCTCACTGTTGCAGAAAAGCCACACAAAAATCCAACTTTTCACATGAGATGAAGATTGCCTTTGGTTCATTTACTCTCTTAAGGTGCATTAAAATCAAATCTATCACCCCATTTGGCCATCTGTCAATTCTCACTACACGGTAAATGAGTAGACTTTGTTCCTTGATAACCAGAATTGGAGGATGTTTTGTTGTTGTAATAAATGGTTGTAGGCCTTAGAGACAGAAATAAATCAATGCAATTTACAAAGTTGGGGTGAAAATGTTAGATTCGGTTTTCTAAAATACAGAGAATTATGTATGGATGACTTGCAATAAATAAAGCACAGCTTTAACGTCTTACAAAAATAAATAATGAAGATGAAGGAAATTAATGTATAGTCCTTTATTTTGGAACATTTTAAAACACAGAAGTAGTACAGGAGTAAATGGCACAGCAAAAGTGCAACTATCTACACATTTCATTTTAAATTGTCAGGCAAAAAATAAGAGAGTACATTTCCTTCTCCTCTTCACCAAAACTTAGGTTTCCGAGTACAAAATGAACTAACAACCGAAATCACATTTCCTACTGCTTGCTCAGTTATTGTTCTGCTATTTGTCTCCAGAAGAATTATTTTCTAGAACAGAGTACGAATTTCACTGGAAATTTAACTTTTGAGCAGTAGCTTATGTTGAAGAGAAGTGCTTCTGGAAAAGAGCAGTCATGTTGGGCTGGCGCTCCAAGAGTCCAGGTGTTCCAGTCATTAAAAGCCTACTCTCAAGCTCCAATCAGCATACCATCTTTTGCCATACCATCATTTGCACTCACTTCTTTGTTGGATGGCAGAAGTGTTGTAAAACTGAACTATCTTGTAGGTAATTAGCTCCAAAACAAAATGTATGAAAATACAGAGACTAAACATCTGGCAACAGCCATTAACGAAGTCATCAATTCCATATCCCAGCAGACTACATTGGTACAACAAAGTTATTTTCAAGAGAATAAACTGTCAGTTCCCAAACAGTGGTCTGTAGCCACAAATGGTCTTCAGTGGGTTGCAGAACAATACCACCTTTGTACAGCTTTGAATCAAAAGCATGATGGCAAGCATGCATATTTCAAAAGTTTGAGAATCACTGAAATAAACCATCAGTCACAGATTCAAAATAACTGCTGCAATAGTAGATGCAGATTTTTTTCTTTAACCTTAGAAATTGCAGAAAATATTAAAAAATACAGATATTTAGTAATACATGTGAAGAAATTCTTCCATGTAATTACTTCTTTCTTTTTCTTTCTGTGTTTTTAAATCTGAATGGAGGTTTAGGAATTGTTTTGGTTGGAGCACTCAGTTTTGCAAATATGGTTCTGAGTGAAGTAATTCAACAGCACAGATTTTTGAATGTTGTTGACTATACACATACTGCTGAATCCAATGGCTTGTTATGCTAGAGGCTAATGATCTGATATTGTGTATACTTCCCTTATAAAATTGTACAGGTGCAAGTACTGACTCAAGATACTTTCTGCAGAAGCCACAGTGACTGAAGTGTAGCATAGAAGTATATTAGTTCCAGCTTTAGAACTAGTTAACATGCTTTAGAACTAGTTAACATGCTTCCTCCAATCTAGCTGAGATAGCCAGAGTTCAGTAAAGGCAGCTTTTTTTATTTTTCCTTGGAAAGAATTTGCACAATGCCAAGTTCCAGGTGGTCCAATTGTGGCTAGCCTGCCACCCATATGCAAGCTAGCAAGGTAAAAGCAAGCTACAACTTAAGTGTAAGTGTATACCAGCCAGTTCATCCAAATTCAATGGGATTTTCAGTCCAGACCCATTTTGCACACATAGAGGAATGGCTGTAAGTGCTTAGAGTTGTTTTGAGCATGCTTTTATTCTCACATGGCTGAACTACATTCTAATCCTGACTGTGATGATCCTCACAGTACAAAATACTCATGTGCTGATAGTCTCCCAAAAGTTTTTCTGTGTTTCTTGTGGTAGGGGAACAGCTTTGCAGCAGTGAATTTATTGATTAGAAATTCTTGAGTATCTCTGCATAAGGAGCTGAGAACCATGTCCCCAGACATACATGAGTAAATGCAAAAAGGAGTGCACACCAATCCAGATTGATCTACTTTGGAGACAATGTTCCTTAGAAAAGGTGGTGATTACTTGGGCTAGCCAGGTGATCTGTAGCTAGCTTTCAATGCAAGATTTAAAAATGAAAGGCAGCACTAGCCCTTGGTGAAAACCATTTTGAACATCTTTATACCACCCTACTATTCAGTACATCAGCAAGTGATAGAAAAGAGTCCTTGTAACGAAGAAGCAGAAATGTGACATCAAAGCTAAAAAGCAATAGTACAGAGCTTGTTTGGGAATGATGAACCTTGCACTGTTTGCCAGCCTGCCATCGTATTACTTAAACTGTTTCTTTTATTCTTTGGAGAAATAATATTTTCCTTTTAAAAGAAGAAAAAAAGTTTGACCAGCATTCTTCAAGAAATAGCTTTTATTCAGAGTACTCACAGCATTTATTGACAGGAGTTCTGTCAAAAGCAAGACCAATATAAAAAATAATAAAGCGCTGACTTTATTTTATAAAACTAACAGCTATTTTTCTTCTTGCACTTTGGCTCAAATTTTTAACACGATCAGTCTTCCCATTAGTCTAGCACAGGGATGGCAATTTTTTCTATTGCTGCTCTGTCAGCTAGAATAGGGCAGGAAAGAAGCTGTGACCTTATCATTGAACCTACTTTTGCTGTCTATCCAAATCTGGTAAACCTTTCATTCTTTGGAGATTTTTGTCTTTATTTTTTGGTTCAACAAGGACAGCCGGGAGTGGTAAAAAGGCACTACTCTACAGAGGACTCCCCTCCATTTACTTATAGGCCAGTTTTTCTCTTTGCAAGGAAGGCCCATTACAACAGCAGAACAGTTGCAAATGAGAGTCCGTTTGCTCCCAACTTTACCCCTAAGTCTTTAGTTTGTTGCTGATTTCTTTTTCTGTTGGTTCTACTTTCTGCACAGAGCCTGTGCAGAAAGTTACAAGCGGGGTACATCTGTATTGTGGCATAACCTACTTGGCTCCCTGGGAGAAAGCAATGAGTTGCTCACGAGAACTTATATTTAGTGGTCTTAATGTCACAGAAGAAGCAGGCATTACATTTATCACTGCCATCCCTTGACGGTACTCCAGGAAAATGAGGAAAGAAACAGAAAATCAAAGTAGTCTATGTAACCCAGAAAGACACAGAGGGATCCTTTCTACAGAAAACTGTTGTCTAGCTGAAAATGATGGAATGTTTTTCAGGACAGCATTAAAAAACTTATACTGATGGCTTCACAAGGCAACCAGGATTATGTGTAACAAGGATCTCAAATGAGAAGCCAAAACATCCAGTTTTGTATTTCATGGTGGGCAACTCCACTTGCTTCAGTACTTGTGTTATCTTTTCCTGTGGTTGCAACCACACACACACAAAGGAGTACATTCCACTGTGAAGAACATTCCACCTAGCAAGAGTACAAACGAATTAAAAATACTAAAATGACAAGGTGAAAAAAGGAAGTGTCCGTTATAAAGTCTCATTTTAAACTCACAATCATATGACGGAGACGGGAAGTAAAAAAGGTACTGTGATGACTACTGAAAGCAGTTTGGTGTTTCAATAATATGTCATTACATATAATAAATTTTGGAGCACTATGTGAGATGGGTAAAGAAAAAGTTGTCACAAAATTGCTGTTTTCCACTTAACACAACTGCTTAGTTACATATTGAGTGTGTAGTACAAGCATGGCTTTCCAGAAGAAATACTTTTTCCTCATGAAGCCAAAAGTTTGGGTTAGCTGCTGGGATTACCAGGTGGTTGGAGTGATAAGCAAAAAGAAGTGAAATGTTCACAGTACTCATTTCTAGGTTTATGAAGTCATTTTATATCTTTATGCCTTAGTTTTTCTCCACGTGTAATGGAGTAATATAGTCACATCTGCCCTTTTCCAAGCATATTAAACCAATTCGTATATTTTTGAGCACTGTTGCCCAGCCTTTCACAGACTAGAATCCTCTGGGAATTTCCTTTCAAGCAGCATATACAAAATAATCTTTACTTACTGGCTGAATGTCTAGGCAGCGTGGTGATTTGACACTTCACAGTTATTAGTAGTCGTACAGCAAGAGGAAAACAGAGTTTTTGAAAAAGTGTCATTGAGCTCTAGGTGTTGCAAATCTGTGTTGATCATCAGAACCAAAACCCAAGCATGGAACAACTCAGCACAATTAGAAATTATGTCACAGGCGCGATGTGGACATAGCATAGACTGTGTCTAATTTTCCATGTGACAACTTATAGCAGAACAGGTAAGCAGCTGCAGTTTTTCTGACTCTTAATGGAACTTGAGAGCATACAGTGTTGTTAGTACTTGTCTGGAGGATAATATTATTTTTTCAGTCTTACCAGATCTGAACTAACACCTTTATCTATATGCAGTGAGAAATTTTGTCTTTTTATTGAAAATTAAAAATGGCCAAAATATAACTTTTTGAGCTTCCAATTTTTCAAATTGTATTAATTTTTACATTTCTTGGTCACTAAAAGCTAGTGAGGAAAAAGCATCTTCTAACAGCTGCAACATTAATTTTAATTAACAGTAGGATTGACAGCAACATGGGCCTGTTATAGTTCTGTGGGAAGGATGGAGTTGAAATTCTGAAAGAAATGTTCTTTACTTTTGTCATCCACTCTCCTGTAACTTTTGTTGGGTTATGGGTGTGCCTTCATAACTTT
>Ga0181612_166773_pt1 | contig 14817 bp, 8 predicted proteins | sample HoacroProtozoa21_FD_119630 | JGI IMG/M metagenome (GOLD analysis project Ga0181612, IMG submission 119630) | Hoatzin crop microbial communities from Cojedes, Venezuel. Combined Assembly of Gp0051906, Gp0051904, Gp0051908 | reverse complement strand
TGCCGGGATGCCTGCCTAGACTGACAGAAGGGCCGCAGCACCGCGCTCAGAAACAGCCAGGGCACAGGAGAAAGGCCTGGGGTAAATGGAGATAAAACAGGCGTGAAACTGCTACCTGCATTGAAGGCTTCTGTACGGCTACCTTCTGCTCTGGAGTGGTGGCATCTCTCCTGCCTCTCCAGCATCGCTATCTTGATCAGCTCTGCGGCAGGAATGCCCCAGCCCTCCCCGTCAGGCGTGAAGGGTTGCAAATGGAGGGAAGGAGCAGGGGCTGCCTCTGCGGCAAGAGGCAACTGGATCGCAGCATGGCTCCTGCACTGCCCTGAACTCCTGTTTTATCCCCTCACGGACCTCTGTCGATTCCGGAGCTCGCCCTGATCACAGTCAGCCCCTCTGCTCCTTCCCGTACCTGGCACTTGCTGGCAGTGCCCTTTTCTTCTCCCCTTCACCCCTTCCCTGTTCAAGGGAGACCGAAGGCAAAGGTGTTGGATTCTAAGCCACAACCAAACCTTACAGCTGATCCACCTAGGACTGGCAGCTGGGTTTCTCAGAGCTCTGTCAGGCGCTTCCCTTTGCCAGAGGTATTTCCAGCCCTAGAAGGCTTGCCGGGACCCCAAACCTAAGAGGTCTCCGGCCGTGCTGGGAGCGGGCAACCCATGGCCCAAGCCCAGCCTCCCTCCCTCGCTTTGCCAAGCTCAGGGTGGCCACTCTGACCGGTGGTGGGGTGGTCAGCCACAGCTTTAGGACGCAAAACAGAAAAGAAACTGCTGCCAAACGGGGAGGCCAGAACGCTGGGTAGAAGGTCTAGACATGTCTAGGCTTTATGCAGCGATAAAAGAAGTGTTTGCTTGGGGTGGGCTAGTTGCAGCTGTACCGCCCAGCCTGAGGGAGTGAGGGGCCCATCCCATCCAGGCCTGCCATGACAGGATTTACAGAAAGCCTGACCCTGGGAGCCTGCTGAGGCCTGGGAGCTGAGATGTCTCCAGACCTGCCGGGAAGCTCTGGTGTATGCCTTGGGGTGCCCTCACATGCTAGCGGGGGCGAATGCGGCCGCCCAGCAGCTCCCTGCCGCTGGGTGCAGCCGGTAGCTGGGCTGAGCCTCCGTTCCCAGTACGCGTGCACATCAACACGCACGTGCAACGTGTGTACCTACATCTGTGCACGTACGTGCCAGCCACACGGGCCAGCGGACAGACACACTCGGCACTCACACGACCAGCACCAACAGCCTCCTCCTGCCCCCGCCTCAGGTTGGTCACGATGGAGATCCACGGTGCGTGGCATGGATCCCTCCTGTAGCAGGGCTGTTCAGGCTGCCCAGCGGCTGCCACTGTGTCTCCCGGCCCCCCGTTGCTGGCACCAGGCATAGCAGCCCCCCAGGTCACAGCCACACTTCAGCTGCTGGCACAGACCCCTCACTCACAGACACACAGACGCACACAGAGCTCTGTGACAGGTGCCTGGGACTCCCCTGAGCCCTCTGGTAGCCCCCCGATCACTCTGGTAGCCAGCTGATCCTGTGGGCTCGCCGGCAGCTGGCACCCAGATCACTTCGCCTTCGTTTTGGCTACTGATCACAGGCTCGTTCACACGCCCTCACTCGCTCCAGTCGGTTTCACTCACTCCAGTCTCTTTATTTCCTGGCATTTCAGCCTTCATTACAAAACACACGCACCCAGAATAGAGCGTCCTTCATGCCAGAAAATAGTTAGAAATGGAATTTAACAAGAAGACAGGACAAACGGCACAGAACAAGTGGAGGGAATGGCTGGACAACCACGCTGATCAGCAACCTGTCTATATGCTACCAGCTCCTTTTATCCCTTTATCTATTTTCTCACATTTGTTCCTCCTCAAACCACCTAGATCCCCCTCTTTCCCTGCTGTTGGTTCTTCCTCTAAACCTCACATAAATGTAGTGCAATCCCCAAATGCTCTTCTGCATCCCACAATGGGTCCTGTAGCCCTAGGCAATAACTACCTCCCTCAGAAGCTGCTTCTGAAATCCTCTCCCTCTCACTCATCTTGATGGGCTTTCCCCTGGATCCTGGGGCTGAGGTTCTCCTGGAACAGCCCTGGGAGAGGCCCAGACAGGGTGTCCCTTCCTGTGAGTCTGTAGTTTGGATTCCCACATGCCATTGTCCCTCTGTGCACCTCTGGGCGTGTAGAGATGGGCCTTTGGTGGGCTGATGGATCCTGTGATGGGACAGGAGTGCTGTCTGCATTCCTGCTCCTGCCATTGTCTCTCTGTGTGCTTTTGTGAGAGCGCAGATGAGCTTTTATCGAACAGCCTAACATAATGCCCTGCAGATGGGAGCCAAATGATCTGATCAGAATTTAACACAGATTCAGCTCTACACTTGTAGCTCATGAATTCATCATGGTTAATAGTAATCACAATTAGAAATAAATAATTGAGCTCAGTGAGGCCAAATGCGTGCATGTGCTTGTCAAGAAAATGAGTCAAGAGGATCACAGCCTTGAAAGGTGGTTGTTGTCATGCTCATCGTAGCCATGTGTTGCCTTCTTCTAAAGCCTGGCTCTGTCTGACCTCTGTGCTCACCTGTGTAGTGTACAGTACAGGAACCTCCTGTTTCTTTAAAGTTCCCTGCAACTTTACTCAGCCTAGTCAGAGGCTTATGGGGGATGCTATTAAAGCACTTTGTTCTAATTATCTTGATGGACAGAAACATGCTTCAGGTGTGAAGGGGTAGATATGCCTTGGTTCTTTCAGAAAGAGAGATCTTGCACAGCAGAAAATGAGAAGATATAAAAGTGTGGTGGACACCAACTCAAATAGCATTTGCTTTCTGCTGCTTTTCATTTCACCATGTTTAGCCTTTTTAAGGGACCAGATTATTTTTTTTGCATTTGAATTCTAGCTGGTGGGTGTCTCAGGCTTCGCATTCATAAGAGCCTACATGCCTCCTGCAGACCTGTGTACGTCAGAGCACAGTATCCCATTTGTACCTGGGAAGTGCAGTGACTAACCAGTGTAAATGTGCTAGAAAAGCCAGTTGTTTGCAGATGTCTGTAGAGAAGAAATTTGCTGTAAAGAGTAAATAAAAAGCTAAAAGCTAATGAAAATAGAACTACTCACATTCAATGGCACATATTTTAAATAGACTGTATTTTAAATAGATTGCTGAATTGATCCCAGGAACTTTATGGTTGATCATTATGGGGACTGTATTTCTTTCCAGATTCCAAAAGGCTCAGTTTTAAGTACAGTGCAACCTTTTCCTCCATGACATGGAAGCAAATAACTTTTAACAGAGTTTGAGGATGGCACAAAGGCTGAAGGCAAAGTAAATAGCAGTCTGGACAGAGCAGTCACGCAGAGCATTCCTGGTTACTTGGTTGACTGTTGTCAACAAAGTGTGCTAATTTGTATTTAGCTTCACTTTTATTGCAATTTAATCTTATTTAATAATATTATTTTTTATTAATTCACTTTTATAATTTTTATGTATTAATATTTAATTTTACTTGATCCTTTAAATTGTATTACAAGGCATGCAAAATCAAATGGCACAGACTCTGCTTTTGAATGGGTGGCAATCCCAGAAAGCTGTGCAAAATGCATAGAGATCTGAGTGAACAAACAAAGAATGTGAGGATCTGCTGCAAGGTTATGGCACGATGGGTTAATGTGATAAGGAGCAGCAAGTAAGTTTTAACTTTATTAGCAGAATGAGAGCAGTCCTGCATTACTGTGTGTGCTTTTATGTCCACATTTTGAAGAACTGAAAAAATTGAGATTTTTATCTTTTAAAAAGAGACACAGGTTTATTAAGTGGGCTGGAAAAGTGCTCTACAGTAAGAAACCTAAAGACCTCAGTCTGTTTGGTTTGTCAAGAAGAAAAGCGAGTGTATGAGTAACTTTCCTGAAATGTAATGGCAGGTATTAAACAGGTCTTTAATCTTGCTGAGAACGGCAAAGCAAGGGCACCAGCAGCTCTAAGCTGATGCCAGACCAATTCAAATTATAAAGGAGAAATGCCTTTTTAAGTGATGATGGTTTAATATTGGAGCAGGATATCAAAAGAATTGGTTCTTTCTCAGTCACACATTAGATGCTTTTTCCTGGGGAGCTGTGCTTTAGCCAAGCATACATTATGCTTGACAAAAACACAAATAGCTGGTCTTCATATGGAGATAACTGTGTGAAATATAATAGTTGATGATGTGCAGGTGGTCTGATTAAAACCAGAAGGTCTAATTTAAGGCTATTGTGACCTTAAACTCAGTGATTCTCCTGTATGCTGAGCTGAGTTGGCTTGAGACTGCTAGAACAAATTGTAGTGGCACTCAGAAGCCTGACCACATGTGTTCCCACAGGAAACGAGGTGATTGCAGTAGACTGGAAGGGACTGAAAGATGTGGACCAAATCAATATGGACAGCACCAGTTCACTGCATGGCAGCAGCTTCCATCGACCTTCCAATGAGGTGAGTGCCTGTCCCAGACCCACTTACCCAGGGGGATCAGAAAGTTTCAGTTCTTTCTGAGTTCAGAAATGAGTGTTGTGCATCACCGGGGCATCATCTGGGAGAGGACCAGAATGCTGGTGTGTGCCCACGGATCAGACTTTCATAGCTGTCCAGTTTGGCTTGCATTGAATAGAGTTGAGTCACCTGCTTCACAATATCCATAGTGAGTAAGAATTTGCAGATGAAGGTGCTTTTGACCACTCATGACTGGCGTGGAACAGAACATGGGAAAAACTGTGGCGGTTCTGACAAGCCTGTAGGTCTGCGTTCCTTGAATAATGGGTTCATTCAAATGCCCAGCACTATGTCTGTCCCAGCTTCTGCAGCACAGCCATAAAATCTTTTGAAGAAACACTTTTGCCTCCATTTTGATTTTTAGGGCTGCATTCACTAGTAACTTGCTGCCAACTGATTTACCTTGCAGTATCTCAAGGGCTTGTTCATTTGCTGTTCTGAATTATTGCAGCTTCCGCAATCTTAGATACCTGAATTTTCAGCTCTGTGAGGTTAAGGGTATGCGGTCATGATTAAGAAAAAGATCAAAGCTATCTTAAACACACAATATTTGAGGGATCACAAATAATGTTCACAAATAACATTAACAACATACAATTTGCAAAATCTTACAAAATGCTAATGTTATAGGTATTTTTATTTCCTTGTCATACCTTGCTGGCTTGGAATGTAACTTCAAGAAACTTGCAGTTTCACGGAATCCTGGCGGAAATTGTGGGGCCAAAACTTGTATGGAAGATTCAGTTAAATCAAATGCAGATCTAAAGGTCAATGAGCATAAGCTGTACCTCAGTGAACATTTTGATTTGGTGTACGTGTAATTGATTCATTTAAATTTTCCTGAGTGTCCGCATCCCCAAAACCAAGGTGTGAGTCCTCCCAGCTGAAGGAAATGCACTATGAATTGGTACTGTAATGGCTAATATGGGAAGTGGATCTGGTTTGCAAGGGGAAAGTGGGTCAGAATGGGCAAACTGAAAGACTACAAAAGAGAATAATTTCAGCAGAAAATAATTCTGTAACTTGCTGTATTATACTCAAGATACATAGGTAGTGTAGCTCCTCCTGGTGTTAGCCTCAAAGCGATGCAACTCCCATGCAGGGGTGCCAGCATTGCAACGTTTAGCCAAGAGCTGTTAGAAGGGGACCATTATGAGAAGGTGTTTGTTTCTCTCTCTCTTGCTCTCTAAAATCATAGAATCATTTAGGTTGGAAAAGACCTTTAAGGCCATCGAGTCCAACCGTAGACTCTATATCATCCTACTTGCTACTGTACCTTCAAACGCTGTGATACCTACAGACACCATAATCAACAGCAGGGAAGGAAACCATGTTGAACAACGCAAGTTTTTTTGATACATCAGATAAAGTAGTGACTGTTGATTATGGCAAACTACTAAAGAGATGCATGGCTGTTTGCAACTGGTTTGTTACACTGACACGATGTCCTCCTTTGCTTTCTTTAGCAAACACGGACAGATTTCTCCTGGGATGGTATCAATGTGAGTATGTGCCACACCACTTTTCAAATTTCTAGTCATCTCTTCACAGGAAGACCAGGATTTGTCTGCCATTGGATACAGTGGAGATTGGAATGGAAACATGACTGAAAGTCTTTAGTGCCACTGAAATTCTGGTAATTGTCTAAGATTCAGAGGACGGTGATGAATTTTTTTTTGCCTCTGGGTCTTTTGCTGTCTGGCAGGTATTTAGATCTGCAGGTGGCTATTAAATTGCCTTTGTCCTCTTTGGGACAAATGTGTGCCATTTTATATGTTCTCTTTTCAAGATTTCTGGGTGCTGCTAGATAAAAAAGGTGTCTGTCCAACAAGTTTAAAAAATCAGTAGTCTTTGATTAGAGCGTCATTTGATCTCCAGGAGTTTGGGAGAAATGTATCCCTTGTTTTCAGTTGCATACACGAGTAAAAGAATTCTTAATGTCCCCTGGGGCAGATGGTCAGCACCAGTTAGCTTCAGTTAACAAGTGGAAGAAGAAACAAGCAAACAAGTAACATATGTTCCTTGTTGCTCTTAATACCTGTGCTATGAAAAAATATGATTTTATTTTTTTTCTTTTTCGCTAATACAAAACCAGCGTCCTGAAAAGGGAGTAATGCATGTTAGTGCTACCAGACTAATTTTTGTGCTCTGGAGGCTTAAAAGGCTTGGAAAGGAAAGATAAGAAATTGCATTTTTGGTAGTATAAGCTTTTTCAAATTCCAGATACTTTCAGACCTTTTAAATGTCTGTCATTTTCTGGTTCTCTGTGGTTTGAAAGCACTTGGGCCACTGAATATCAAGGGGACATATTTTTAACTAACCCTTACCCTACTGACATCTCTCTCATTGTGGCACTTACGGCTTGGGATCTTTTGCCTAGGCTCAGTTAGAGAAAAAAATTGTGCAGGAAAATTATGGTGCAAGGAGCAACTGTCTAGAAGAAATTTGTCAGGTTTTTCCTCACTGCACTTATGTCTAGCTGAAACCAAGGTACACAAAGCCGTATTTCCTTAAAGATAGTAAAGACAGTTTCTTTACCCACAGTTTCTGATTTTCCAACACATTCTGAATCCATGCAGCTCTTTCACGATGCAGCTCTTTCTCTTTCTCAGTGTAGTTCCATAGATCTTTGGTATCAAAGCTGACTCATGAATTTCCTTCCCTTCCCATTGATTCCTGCCTTCATGTCATAGCTCTCCAGCCTCGTAGTGGTAGAGAGCTTCTGCAGTTTACTTTCTTTTCCGGACCATTTCCATGATGTGGCTCACAGCACAGTCCCCAGGCTGCCTTGAATCAAATGGGTGGATACAGAGAACAGCAGCACCCAGGCAAGAATGACCAGTGGGGTCATAGATGGGCATTCTTCAACCACCTTCATCACCAAAGGAAATGCATAATGGAACAAGGACTGTGTTCTCCGCTACACCTTTCACTTTTTACAATTCTTCCCCTGCATTCTGATTTCTTCAGCTCACGTGTTACACAGAGACATTCCTGGCTCCAAAGTTACAGGATGCCTTAGCTGCAGCATTTACACTCAATTTCCAGAGAAACTCACCTCATATTTTGGCAATTGACTGCAATTATATGCAGTTCAACATCTTTACAATGCCTTCCTTTGCCTCCAACTATTTGACTGTCTAGCTATTGCTCTTCTCACATTTCATGAGGCTTGTACCAGTGACCAAATGCTTGCTTCATGTCAGGATTTAAAATTTCCAGTGTCGTGGTCACTACTTTTGAGTATCTTTGTGTTTGAAACATGCTGGACTTGATTTTCAGAGAGGTTGAAACAAAGAGCAGAAGCAATGCTTGTTTAGCGCTTGTGAAAATTAAGCCTTATATGCAGAGCCTGGCACTTCTGAAGAAGCCTGATGAAATCATCTTGATGGATTGTGTTTTATGGTGACATTTGTGACTGCTGCCTGTCCCATTAGTTTCCTGTCCTTGTTATTCAGGGACTGAGGATGAACACAGAGAAGAGCGTAAAGGCAGTTAAGTCAAACTGTAGACCTCATTTCTTTACAGATAGTTGTAGGTGCTTGAAAGAGGATGCATGACTGATACAGTCATGTTCATTTTATTAAGACCATATGGGAAGAAATGAAAACCAGAAGTAACATATAAAAATTAATATCTGTAGTATGATGCATATATGATGCATTACTGTGTCTTGCCTGTCACATTGTCAGCTCCCCATTGTAAGCTCCCTGAACTGTCCATCAGCCATGTCTTGCATCTCTAACACAGAGTTGGGAGCAGTCCAGCATGTCTGTGGAGGACTGGCAGAAACAAAGGCGGGCTTCTCACAGCCTGCTTCTGCCTCTCCCACTGACCTTGCCTCACTCAGTCCCAGTGCTACGCAATAACCAGTCCTGGTTAAATAGCCTCTGTTTTTTCATGCCCTTCTTTTGTTATTTTTCTTGTTGCTTGCTTCTGCTCCTCATCTTGCCCCTACCTTCTGGAATCCCTACTGATTTCTCACTTCAATTCACTTCCTTTTCTCCTTCCTGTATATTATTTCTTCATATTCTCTCTCTTTTCAGCTCTCCATGGAAGATACAACCTCCATCCTCCCCAAGCTGAAACGCAACTCCAATGCTTATGGGATTGGGGCTTTGGCTAAATCATCTTTCTCTGGTGAGGTCCTCAAAATTTGTGTTTATCCTTGGCAGCTTCTCTCCACAGGCCTTTTTGCTTCTTCCCATATCTCTCTGTTGCTCTCCCAACTGCTCCTTTCTAACTCGTGCCTTTTTTGAGGGCTTAGAGGAGTCTCCACCACCATGGTTCTAGATAGGGAAATCTCTTAGCTGTTGCCCTTTCAAAGAACAGATTTGTCTTACTCCTGTTGGCTTCTCAACATGCACCCCACCACAGACATCTTCAGTTGCTTCACCTCAAACAGTCTTGGTTTAACCCCATTTTCTATTTTTTAGTTTTTTCACTTCCAGACTTCATCCCTCTTGCCTAGCTCTGCCCTAAATGGAATCTAGGCAAGGAAGGAAATGGCCTTTCATATTTGGGGTTTCCCTTTCCCCCCTTTTGAGAGCCTGTCCAAGGAGAGATGGAGAAACTCTCCTGGAGAGTGACAGAGTGAAAGGTGGGAGACATCCAACCCAAGGCATGAACCCTGTCAGGAAAGCAGGGGAGAAGCTCCACTTCCGAGAGGTAAACAGCGTGGCAGACAACCCTGGAGCTGTGTAATAGCCCCTCCTTGTTTTCTAATGTCTGGCCCCTTAGGGATATCTCGCAGCATGAAGGACCATGTCACAAAGCCAACGGCTATGGGCCAAGGCCGTGTGGCACACATGATTGAATGGCAAGGCTGGGGCAAAGGTAACAGCCAGCAGCAGCAGCACACGCACGAGATAGCACGCAAAGACGCTGATGCCTACTCAGACCTGAGTGACGGTGAAAAGGAGGCCCGGTTCCTTGCAGGTAGTGCTAACTTTTTGACATGTGGATTGGATTGTTTGGGATGTCACAGATCAGAATCCTTGAGAGATCAAAGTCCAGGAACCTGAAAAACACCCTCAGGAGAGCCTGTGGGTGGTTCAGATGGCAGAAGGAGATGAGAGACTGTGGTTGGAGTATTGCTATGTGGTTGGAATGCAAAGTGGAGAGGGTGAGAGCCAGCTGGGTGATGGGTGTTGCTGAGATATGACAGGAGTGGGACAGCATGACCAAGAGATGAGGTTAGAGAGGGTGGTGAGAAGTGGAGACTTTCACACATCCTTGCTTCCCCTCCCTGTCTCCTTTGGCGCAGGAGTGATGGAGCAATTTGCTATTTCTGAGGCAACTCTCATGGCCTGGTCCTCCATGGACGGTGAGGATGTGAGTGTAAACTCAAATCAGGAGAACCCAGCAGGCAACTACTCTGAGAACTATCAGGAGCTAATGGAAAGCCAAGGTTAGTTCCAGTGCCTCTTGCTAATCTTGAAACACCCCTTTCCTGCTCTTGTTGTCGTGTTGCTCTCTTTCCCTCTACCCTGTTTTATTCTGTAGGCTCAGTTTTTGGGTTTGGGATCTAACAGAGGCATCACCTTTTTGTGGAACTTTCCAAGGAGTCTAATCTCAACAGAGAGGCTCCAAAGCCCAGTTCCTTTGTCTTTTTAGGGCACAACTGTGGAAAGCTACCAGCTCTTGCAGTCAGTTGTAGGTATAATCAAGTTCATCTACCTGCTGCCTAGAACTGTCTTTTCTCTTCACCCTCCTCCCCTCTAAAGGACTTATCTATCTACCCTGTGCCGTACAGTGCCACGCACAGCCACTCCAGCTGTCTATCTGAGTGAGCCAGCTCGGCCTAGAGAAGGTGTCTAACTGTGTGTTGTTTCACTCCTTTACTTGCAGAGCATATGGCCCAGACGCAGTATGACAGCTGGCCTCATTCCTACGTCTCGCAGGGCATGTATTGCTTAGGTTCGTCCGACGCCTGGGAGACCAGTGACCAGTCCCTCATTGCTTCCCCAGCAACTGGCTCCTACTTAGGCCAGAATTTTGACGACTCCCAGACAAACCTTCAGGAAAGCATTTTGATTCAGAACAGCCTTCTCCAGCAGCAACAGCTGCAGCAACAGCGGCAGGAGCAGAACTTCATCCAGAGCACGGGGCTGGTCCACGTGTGGCCCTTGCAGACTGCTCAGAGTGGGGGTGGGGCTGAGTCCAGCACATACATGGAGGACCACATTGAGGATGAAGGGAACCCACGGCTGGAGAAGGCTCCTCTCCTAAACAAGAAGCCCTCTCCAGAGGAGGATGATGCAGTGTGCCGGGACCTGGAATCACTGTCTCCTCGAGAGGAGATGGAACATGCTGCACTGAGCCGCAAAGTCTCAGATGTCACCTCCTCTGGGGTGCAGTCTTTTGATGAGGAAGAGGGAGAAACAAACAACTGATGCTTTCTGTGATGTTCTCATCACTGCTGAACAAAGAGAGGGGTGGCAAGGAATGAATTGACAGGGATTCTTCTCTCCAGCTCCCCATACTTCCTAGCAGACATACCTTCCATTCCTGACATTTATTTTTTTAAACAAGAGGGAAATGTCAAAGTGATTGACACATGAAGACCTCTTCTTCCCCTCCACCATGGACATACAGTTTTAATTTTCATTGCTCTGGGCAACACATGTGAGGTGCTTGCAGAGATCTGGATTGGTAAATCATTTGTAAGTCTTTTTAATACAAAGTCTTGACTGTGGATACAAACTCTTCTGGTACTGGGGATGTGGCTGATGAGAAAGGCTTGGTATAGGGAGCGGCTATGTGGCTAGAATCCGTCTTGGCAGAATGGATGTTGCTCTGTGGACACGGTCCCCTTTGATATAATAGATGAATATAAACTGGTTTAAAATGAAGATATGGCTTTACAAATGTAGATTGCACTAGTATTGTGATTGTGGCTTATACAGAGGATAAGGCTGTGTTCGATACTGACTGTACTGAGATGAAAGATTTTCTGTGTAACCAGATCCTCAGTACCACCTTGGTATGAAATTGTAGCCTCGATGGATAGAAACTGCGCTCCATGGGCACAGGCTGTGCTGCAGTACCGATGGGGTGGCTCTGTGGGCACAGCTCTGCTGTGTCGTGGAAGAATGGATGCAGATATGAATCTAACCCTGCACTCAGATATTCAGGCTTTGGTCTCTTTCTAATCTTTCATTTATTTGTTTCTCTCTTTGACATTTCTACCTTCCCAGGAGCTGGCAAGAGTGGTGTGTCCTTTTGGCATGGGGCACTGGATGCCAGTGGAACGGACATTTTCAGCTATGGAGACAGTCATAAAAAGCTGATTCTTGCAGGGGGCTTGAGAACATGTCCATGCTGGTGCTGCTGCTGTATCCTTCTGTCTTTTCCCTTGCCAGCAGTGTGGGGAGATCCAGAGAGTAGGCAGCAGATCCAGGAACAGCGTGTACAGCTATGAGATCACAGATATCCAGTTTACATTGAAGTTTCGAGTTTTTGGTTTTTTTAATCTTTTTATATTGCTGGGTAAGTGTTCCAGTCAAAGCGGTTAATAGTGTGAAAGGCCTGTACTCCAGTCATCACTTAGCAGAAATACTGCACCTTTCCCATTTCTGCCGCACCTTCTTCAGTGCCAAATGTAGCTGGAGGAAAGGGAGTGAGAGGAAGTTTTGTCCTCCTGTTTCTTTCTTCTTCCTGCCTATATTTTCTGCTTTTATTTTCGTACCCTCAAGCAGTGTAAATAATGCTCAGTACTTGGTGTGTTTGCTTTACCTCCCATCTCTTTTCTAGGAGTGGAGAAAGCTGATTTCAGGAATTTTCCCTATTTGTACGAGTTCTGGGGTTTTCTTGTTAAAAAAATATGGTTCATTAATTGGGGCGAATCGGCTCTTGCAGTTCCTTGCCTGTTTCTACAGACCTTTTTGGGGGGAGAGGTTTTGAAAGGAAATTAAACAAACTGTCTCCTCTCAAGGTCTCACCAGAAAATAAACAGGAGGAAAAGCAAAAGGAAACATTGTACAATGCTACTGGTTTTGCTGGTGGTCTGAACAGAACCAGCAGAGATTTACCCAAGTGCTGAGTTTTAATTGCAATACCTCTTGCAAGGAAGCATCAGCAAAGCATGGGCTTAGATCAGATGCTAGATCTGATGAGCTAGAGAAAGGAATTTGCCTGGACACTGCCACAATGTCCCAGGGGCAACTCTTTCTCACTGACTCATATCTACTCTGTTTAATTTAGGATACATTTGTCTCTTCTTTGCCTCCTCTTCAAGCTTGGTGTATTTTTTGTATGACAGGAAGATGATATATACTTCTTTCCCAATTCAGGTTTAGATGCAGCATATTTGCAGGGAAGAATGTCTGAAGGGAATAAAATGTGACTGAAGTAATGTCATCAAGTGTCAGAATTCAGACAGCTCCTGGCAAGCAAAGCAGATTATCTCCAGGAATTATGAAAAGTACGAATAGGACTCTCAGGTAGAACTTTACCCCACTCGGCTTTCTCCCACTGACACAGGCAGCTGCATGAAGAGGGTCTCCTCTGTGAATGCCCACGTCTTTCCAGCCAAGTCCACTTCAAGTGGATCTGTCTTCTCTCTCCATTGCACCTCTAAAGGAAAGACCTTTAGGATATTTAAGTAAAACTGGTAATTTGGTGTAGGTAAGAGATGAAAAATTTTGTGACCAGCTTTTTTTGCCCATTTACTTGGGCTTGCTTACATCTCTTTAAGGAGGTGGCTCTTCTCCTGAATGATGACCTTTCAATGTCTCTTTAAAGATGTTTACACATTCAGGTTATAACCTCCCCTGGGCAGGAGAGCTTGATAAAGATGATCTCCTACAGTTCTTGTAGGGCCAGTGCTAGCTCATTGTCCTGAACTGTTTTGGGTCTAGCCATGGAGCAGGGCCTAGGAAATCACACTAACCAGAACAGGGAGACAGGACAAGTGCCAAGAGCACCTCAGCAGATGACTAATGAGTAAGTCTTAGGTTTTTTCTTATTTCTTTTTTAAAAAGCCTTTAGGGAAACAATACTGGTTGAGTATGTTCCTTTGTGGGAGAAGATTTGGGTGGCTTGTTGCTTTTTGTCCAAACTGTTTTGTTCCCACGTGCCTCTCCAGGACCAATCTGGATGTTTTTGGTAACTTTCAGAGTAGCTTCGAATGATCCCTCTGTGCTGTTTACAGGATTGGGACAAGTGGGTCAGCTTGTCCAGGGCTTCTTTTTCCTTTAATGTGGACATGTGATACATTTACTAAGATGTCTGATCGATGTCTAAAAGATGTACATGGTCTCCATACAAGGCAGTGACAGGGAATTATCTGCATGGGAAAAAGTGTGAAAAAAAATTACCTTAGAAAATTCTATGGATTTCAGTAGGAAAAGAAAACCTGTCTGTAGAGTTTTCTAACCTATGGAATGGGATAGAGAATTATATCCTGCTGTATAATTCCATAACCTGATCTCTAGAAACCTGTAGATACGCTCTCTTTCTCTGTGAATTCTGGCTGGTTTGAAGGCTACTCTCTAGATAGACTTTCAAACTTACTAAATTCTATAAAACTTCTTCATAAAGGTGTTGACTTTCTGTGAATAATAAAATTTCAGCCTTTTTCTGAAAAAAAAAAAGAAAAAGAAAAAGGCTATTTTCCCTGACCTTTGCACAATCCAAAAGAGACATGTATTTGTCCTTGCAGTTGCCAGGAGCTTGACAGGAGGGGTCAGGTCTGCCCATCAACCTTCGCGACCTGAGTGAGCATCCTGAGCTGAACTGGAAAGGCAGTTTGAATCTCTTAGAAAGTGGAAAATGGTTTGTATAACCTGGTCTGTTCTTATGTAACAGGCCTGCTGCTTGTGAGTGTCCAATATCAGAGAGAGAAACCTGGAACCTACTGTACATTTCCCAGAAAAGCCATTATTATATAGCTACACCTATTCAAGCATATGGATGGCACAGGTGCTCTGTGAGCAAAATTTGGCTTGCAATTCCTTTATCCTGGTGAGGAGGGATGAGTTGGAGAGAGTCCAGCCAAATATTCAGAGCCCAAACTGAATTTGTGAGGCTGAAAATAAGAAGGAAAGGTAAGCTCAGTATCCCTGGTCTACGGTTACTAAGAAACTGAGCCCTGCTGTTCATTTACATGAATCCTTTGTAGAGCAGAGCTGCACTACATAAAAATTTTGAATTTTCTTGAAGTAGTGGAGGTAGAAGATTCCCATCTTTCCCCCCCAGCCTTTGTCTTCAACAGGAACTTGTTGAAGTTATTGTGCTGAACACAAATGAAAGCTTAATCACAAGTGACCCTAATGGAAAAATATCTCAGGTTCCACTGCAAGAAAAT
>Ga0181612_151580_pt1 | contig 14817 bp, 14 predicted proteins | sample HoacroProtozoa21_FD_119630 | JGI IMG/M metagenome (GOLD analysis project Ga0181612, IMG submission 119630) | Hoatzin crop microbial communities from Cojedes, Venezuel. Combined Assembly of Gp0051906, Gp0051904, Gp0051908 | reverse complement strand
TTATGTATAAACTACATATATAAACTATACATTTATAGCTTAAATATCCACTCAGAATGCAAGTCTATCAGCTGATCATCTCACAGTCTGATCAAGGCTGTGAGGCACGTCAGGTTTAAGTGATGTAGGTTAATGATGCTTTTCTTGAGGCTATAGGGCCCCATGGAGAACGTCTGGATGCATCTGGGTACCTCTGCATGCAGCAGTTCAAACGAGTTGTCCCCTGGGGTAGCAAGCAAGGTCAAGTCAGCAAATCTGCCTTGCAGTCAACTGGTTAGCAGACTGAAGACAAGGAAGGTATCAGATGCAGCCTTTTTGGACTGCTGGACAGGACTACTTTGTCCTTTATATATCATCTCCTTATAGAAGCGAAAGTGATAGGAGGGAGCCACGAAGCCTGGGGCCCTTCCCATGGAGGTCAGGGCTCACAGTAAAGCATCGCCAAGGTGCCGAGCACAGCAGAGGGACAGCACCATCCCACAGGGCATGACGGAAATAGGTTGTATCAGGCTGTGGTCAGGGACAGGTTGTGTTTTCAACAGGTCTTTTGACTGGAGTAAGTGAATCTGGTTTTGACTGAAAGCAGGAACTCTGAGATTTCTTTTCAAAACTGAGCAGGTGATGCAAGAATTCAGTAATTAGTGAAGCTGAGAGATACAAGACCTCATTAAGTTGTCTTCTCCCTTTGAAGAATTTCAGCCTCCTCTGTGCCACTTGCACAGAGGATGCAAAACTTGAAGGCTTAGGTGTATGGGTTGTCATTGCTTTTAAAATGAGAATGCAACATGGACAGGTTAAGGGCTGATTCCTCTTGAAGCCAACAGGAGCCTGTAGTCTCAATCACTTAGTCTGTAAGCTGACCCCGGCCTCTGGAAGTAAAACAGCTCAGAAGGAAATTGTGTTCTTTCAGAAAACCTGTTTTCTGTTAAAAGTCTGGTTTTCATCAAAAATAAACTCTTTGGCCTTCACAACTCATTATCAGTTGGATAACCAGTGCATAACCTGCCACTCAGCTAAGCAGAAATAGCTTCTGTCATCACTAGACCAAACAGACATGACAGCGGATAGAGTGGGTAGATGGACTTCCTCCTTTGGCTATGCCAATAAAACTGCACAACGTGAACACGGTCTGAGGTGAGAACATCTCTGGGGATTTCTCCACTTGTACGTGGTCATCCTTTCCTCACAGCTCAAGTGCTTCAGCCCCTAACCAGCCTGGGGCTCCTCCACTTAACTCGCTCCAGCTTACTGAGGTCTTTCTTGTGCTGGGTTAGAGTGGGGGGAGAACTGGATCCACTATCCTGAATGCAGTCTAATAGGTCATGTCCCTCAATCTACTGCTTGTGACTGCTGTGCAGCCCAGGAGGCTGCATCCTTGCTGCCAGGGCACATGACTGGCCCATGCTCAGCTGCCCACCAGGGCCCCAAAGAGCAGCTCGCCATCCAGATCCCCCCAGCCTGGCCTGCTGCAGGGGTTATTCCTTCCCTGGGGCAGCACTGGGCATTTCTGCTCTGGCATAGTGTCCATTATAACTGTCTGTTAGATAAATGGTTGAGCCATAGAATTGTGAATGACAGGACCAGACTGAAAGTTTTGTGTACATCACTTCATATCAACGTCCTTTTCCTCTTATATTATTTATGAATAACAACATAAACCTGTTAAAATAACTCCACATTTATAAGAAATAACTAGCAGAAATCTCTTTCTATATAAACACTATTATAAACACTAATTACTTTCTCTGTGCATACATATACCTTTATAACATCCTTCAGTTTCTTTGAAGCAGCACATAAACAATACAGCTGGCATGCCAGAGTATGTCGCTTTCCCCTATGTCATACCTAACAAACATACCAGTGGTGGATGAGCCCCTCAGCCTCCCAGAGGTGGTGCAGGAAGAGCCCTTCTCCAGGACTTTGTCATTGAAATCTCATTTTCCATGTAAGAGCACAGCAGAGGTTTAGAGAAAATGAAGTGTGTTTTCCATTGTCTTCTGCTAACCCCTGCAAGGTTTTCTCAAATCCCAGCTATGCTTTTCCAGAGCTAGGTGATGTGGTCTCCGCACTTCTTCATAGCACAGTAAGATCTCAGACACCACTTTCTGAAGGGTGGTGATCTTAGATGGCATGAGTTCATTTTTTTCCTGGAGAAATGAGAGAAAAAAAAAAAAGGGTGACCAAACCTTTGGATGGTGTTAACTAAAATCATTCCCCACAGATATCTCACTAGAATCCATTTGACAGCTTGACACGGGCAAAGGTGTCTCTTCAGCAAATCCCGCTTGGCATCACCTGGAAGCACATACTGAACATTGTCTTATATGACAGGATTTCCTTTGGGAAAGAGGAAAGTTACTACATGAGAGGAAGATCAAATATTCAAAAATCTGCACACTCAGAATGAGGCTCCATCTAGTCTGGTATCAGAGATGTCAGCTTAAGAAAAGCTAATTAAAAGTTAAGCAATTACACAATGTTTCTTCCACAAGAACCCCTCCCTTTCTAGTAGTTTCAAGTCTAGGAACATTCTTAGCTGGAGTTTACATTTGGATCCAAGAACTTAACAGGCACTGCTGAACATTTTATTCATGAATTTGTCACTATTAAGTCATCTTTATTTGTTGTTTCTGTAACTTCCTATTGGAATGAGTTCCACAGTTTAACTATGCTTTAGATATGTGAAAAAATATTCACCCATAGCATTTATACAGAACCCCACTGTCCACAGTAACACAAATATAAAACTTCTTCTTAAAAGAGAAGCATAATCTTATGCTGCAGTAGCATGGGCAATATTTTCTTCCTTTTTATGATGCAGATAACTGTATGTGTTTTATGATGCCAGAAATGGAAAAGGTAGAAGTGAGTGTATAATTTCTATCGGGTAGCTCTCTTTTATGCTTGATGCAGCACACTAGCATGTTTGTATCTTTCTAGCTGGAAAGCATCCATTAGGAGAGGCATCCAGATGGAAGAGGGGCCTGTAGTCAATTCACTGGCAGCTGTGGGCAGCCGATGGCCAAGCAGAGGATTAACCTGCTGCAAAAGCAGCAAAGACCCCGGCAGGACATCACCCACTGCAGACGCAGCACCAAGCTGAAGCTGATGAATTGCTCCTGCAAATGCAGCACAGTTCAAAAGTGCCTGACTTGTTTCCATACCTGGCTTAGATCTGGAAGCAATTTTACACGTCACAGACTTTGATAAACATCCTGCAGAAGCTCAGTCAGATCTCACTTCCTCAAGCCATAGGCTTATCTGTGAACTCTCATCAGTTCCTTATCTTTTTCACTTCAAGCAGCTGACCGTGACTCACAGGGATGCTCAGGGCTGGGACACCCCAGCGCCAGCTAATTTAGCACAGGGTGGACATATCTGCATGATCCCATTCGGGTGACTCCTGGCACTCAGGGCTGCCCACGGCAGTGACCACTCACAGCCCGTGGCGTGGGGCATCACCATGCAGGGACACCACATGACTCCTGCTGAGCTGCTGCTGCCTACAGCAGGGCACTGCCCGCCGTGCCCTGTCTGGGCTGGTTCCTTGGAAAATACTCAAGCGTCTCCCAGTGCACACACAGGCTGGATTTAAGCATTTCCATTAAGCAGGAGATCCCCTTTCCCCACACAGTGAGTAGTAGACTATATATGCTTCCATCAGAGAAGTTCATGATCAAACCATTCAAAAACAGCTGAAGACAGGAGTTTTAGTCTTAGCGCTTGGGCCTTCTGGTACTGACTTCTGACATGGGCTTTGGCTTGTTCTCCTGATCTTAACTGGACCTGAAGAATCAAGGCAAATCTGAAGAAAATATGTTTCAGAACTAGTAAGACTATGAAATAACCATTTCTAGTAGTTTTTGTGTTGTTTGCACAAGGTTGTATCATTTAATACGTTTCTAAGTTGTGACAATGAAAAACTTGTCTCTGGAAGACCTATAATTTGCTTGGAATAAGCAGAATACCAATCTATTAGATAAACTAATGGAACAGAACAACCAATTTTTAGTTCAGGCACTGATTCATGCACAGTCTGTGAAGATTTCTCGATCTCACTCCATCCAGACTGCAGACAGAGCTTCTACTTCGCTGAGCCTGTTCTTTTCTGGTTTTGCTGGTTTATTATTTTTTTCTGGTTTATTGTTAATTCAGATGTTTTTTGTTAAATATTGGGAATGCTGAGACAGAGTTTTCTTCCCACTGGCACATGGCACATAGTAGTTAAATCTGCTAAAAGGGATGTTGCATACTGCGAGAAATGAAAAGAGATCATTGACAGCAGCAGGGGTTAGTGTGCAAAATACATACACAAAAAATTCATGAACAGTTATGCTAATTAAATTCATGCACTAATTAAAATGAAAAGTGACCCAAGAAGAACTGATCAGATAAACCAGCAGTTGGTTACGGTTGTTATTTTCTGGAGTCCTTCTATTAAACATTCATACGAAAAAAATTGATCATAACAATTCGGCAGCTATTCTTGTATGAGGACGAGAACTCCTGTGTCCATTAAAGAAAAGGAGTTGATTTTTCTTAGGTATGGAAGAGCCAGGTGCATCAAGGGTCTGAGCATGGTTCCTGTGTTCATCATTCTGTGTTCACCTCTCTTTGTCCTGGTATTGGCAGTCTCCACAGGTAGTACAGGGCTGTGCCATGCATGCAAAAGTGTTTAATTACCTGTCACAAGTCTGGAATATGGCTCAGAAGTTCATCTGGGGACTCAGCAGACCTAGGCGTAGGAGTTGGATATTTAAATCAGCTCACTGTCACCATTGTATGGCCTGGGCACATCTTGATGTCTTGTGGTCTTTAATTGATAAAAGCTTCAGACCTTGCCCTTGATATAGATGAATATTACATCTGTTTCAGGAGTAAGGCATAGAGGCAAGGGATGGGCTTTGATTGAGAGGAAGCTGGTGACAGAGATAAGATCAGAACAGGCATTTTCTGCGGGAGTGGTGCCCCTTTTCACCATTTCAGAAACATTTTCAGCTCAGAGGACAGCTCTGGCCTTGACCTGCCAGACAGTCCTTCTTCCCTCACTATATGGATTTTGCATCACTGCCTGAGCCTACTATTCATCTTGCAATGTCAGAAGGAAAAATTTTTAAATAATCTTCCATATTTTCATATTATCAATGTCTTTGGATGGGATGAAAGACAATGAAATTACCAGACACAGATGCATTATTCAGCAAAGTGACTGCTCCATCCTAGAGGCCCATGCCAGGATTCGCGAACCACAATGGCAATAAGTGGATGTAGATCCACTTAGGCTGTGTTTCCTCAGCGTACTTGGTCACCACGCCAGACCATTACCATTCCACAGGACATAGCAAAGATAGTTGTCCTACAAGTCTACCTATCTGTAAGTAATAAAAGTTTTTATATGTGGGATTGCAGGACTCATCCAATGGAGACCACAAGCATGTTTGGTTTCTCTTGTAAGTAGTGCCAGAGAGCAGGAAGGAACTGAGGATACTGCAGCAGAAAACAAGAAGTCCAGCTTATCTCTGCTAATCAAGCATAGCTTGTCTCTAGATGAGACAGGGTTTACTCATGAGATCACTAGGAGCTTGTGAAAACTCTGCTAATAAATGTGGGTACTTTCCAATAACCTTTTCACATAAGTATGGCAGAAACACCACTAGCTGCCTGGTGAAATAATAGCATTAATTTTTTTGTGGTAAATGGTATCAAATCCTGAGGCCAGTTTTATCAATAAAATTTTGTTCTGCATTCAGTGCAGTGATTTATTGCATTTTTTTACAACATGAGTCACTTGGTCTTGGCCTACGTGCAGTATGTTTTAGTTTTAATGAGTGTTCAGGTAAATTTGGAATTCTCGATTCAGCTGGTATTAAAAACATCTTTTCATCTTTTGTGAATAAGGTTTTTGAGAATGGTGTCTGTGCTCAGGTAAGAGTTCAACTTGTAATGGCCATATCCCAGTCTGAAGAAGTAAGTCTACCGATAGTTTTCCATTAACTGATCATAATGGTTGCATCCTAGATTTTAAAAAGTCCACAGAAATTCGATTACCATCACACAAGTAATCAGAATATTCTTCACACCGCTATGTATGGTAACAATATTTTTGCTGTAAACAGGTTCCTGGACAACAGAAAAGTACAATTTGTAGTTATGTCTCTGCTCTGAACTCAGGTCATTAGGGCATTACTAGCACAACAGTTTACAACTGGTACCTCTCCCAGTGTGGCCAAAGCGATTCTATTAGAAGCCGTGCTGAGAATAGCAATGATTTAGCAGTAGATAATCAAGTTATTTTTAATTTGGTGCTAAATACGAACAATATAACACATTAGGTGTTCCAGGCTGAGCACGCAAAGTAGTTACAAATTTTATTATCCAAATCATTACTAAGAGATTTGCATTTTGCACCATTTACTTTTGGTATTTCAATGTGAAAATGAAACGATCTTCATTTTGGATGAGTTTGGTTGTTTCATTTTCTCTGTGCCATGTAGATTTGAATCTATCGCAGCATAAATATAGGTGTCTAATATCTTTTTCACAAGTTTATAAGGTTACTTACCTCGTTAGGCTGTAGAGTATTCAACAGTATCTTCTTTGGTCTTTTTGCTTATATTAATTCATTATATATGATTAACCTTTGTAAATAAATAATTTGTAATTGAATTGACATAACAGAAACCGAGTGTAAAAAAAACTTGGCAAAGTGCCCATTTCAGTATATTAATTCTAACAAGTGAGCTGATAATAAGATTGAACTGGATTTGAAAGATTAGAGAGACTTGGCTTAGAAGGACGTGAAGGTTAGTTCCATACAGTTTTTCGGCTGCTTAAGGAGACCCAGTATTTGAATTTTTGTCTATATTTTTGTGATTAACTCCTTCTATAATCTTCAATGGGGAAAAGGGTACCAAAATTAAAAATTAAATAAAAATAGCTGATGATTTAATTCCGTTAGCTTTGGATGCTCATATTGATCTACACAGTCCCAAGGTTTATTAACTCAGGGGCTGATGTGTCAGCGCCTGATGGATAACTGGTTGGGTGACCTACAGGCTATGACAGCATATTCAGACTGCTCAACTTTAAATGTTTTTATTTTATGCTGCAGTCTATAGACAGAGGGACATTGCAAATTAAATCAAAGGGGTCAGTGAGAGCTGCCTTGCTGCTTCTTTCACAGATTATTCAGAAACTGCTTCTGCCTGTTTTAACTGCAAGACAGACTGCACAAATGATGGAAAATTGAAGCAACTGCCTACAACAACTAAGCAACAACTAAGAACAGCAGGAAACCACAACCTTGATGCAATCAGCAGCCTTCTCAGGCCATCAGGTCTGTCTGTTTGATGGATGATCAAAATCTGTTTGAAGCTTCTAATGCTTGTTTCAGAATTATAATTCACAAATCAAAAATTCTTGGCAAAGTCAAATGTATCTGTGTTTTTCTTAAGACAGAAGAAAATCACTTTTTGAGTTTGTTTTAAGTCACATCATCATCGGACATTGCATGCACTCTATCAAAAACGTCTTGCTGTTATTCCATGTCTGCTGCTTTATATGCCTACGGTTTTACTCTGCACCTGTGGTCCCCAGGTTAAACATTTCTATAATAAGCCCAAAGTGATGCATGAAAGCAAAGAACCAGAGCTATCAGCCCAATTCATCCAGACATATAGCTGAGATGGATCAGACCATTTTAGTCAAAGGTTTGTGGACAGAAATTTTGGAAAGCCATTTTGTCATGGTGTTTGCTGTCCAGCTACTCCCTAAGGTGAAGATTTTGTTTGACTCTTCTAACAGCCTGAGCCAGTTAAATGAGCCTGGAAATTCATGTTTGTTTTGGGACCTTCCGAGGGCAGATAGCTGGAAGGAGATCTCCAGCACAGGTTTTATGCTGGTCCATGAAAGCTTCATGCTCTGCACAGTATGAAAGAAAACTGATACTTCCCTTCAACAATCAAAATTTTGTTAGGATGGCAAGAATCAGCTCTGTGTCTTGAACCTAGGAGTAAGTTAATGTAATTACTTTTACAGCATTGTTATCTTGCAGAAAGAGGACTAGATTCCCTGCCTTTCACTTTCTCCTGCCCTTCCTTGGCTCTGATTAGAGCAGTCTTTTAAGCAGGTATCAACCAGCAGAAACGTCTCCTTCTAATGTGGCTGGCAATCTAGTAAATCTGGATGATGAGGGCAGAGAAGAAAAGAATCATGATTTCTGGGAGCTGCTGGATGATCAGTCTCTGTGCCCTTTCAGATGCTTCATTATGCTCCTGCCTGATCCCCTGCCAGACAGATGAGCCAGGTGTGCACAGGAGGGAGAAGTACCCTGAGCTATGGCAATCGACACCCTGAGGTGTGGAGATGTGGAGAGGGGTCCACGTGGCAGCTGTGTTTTCCCTCCAGGAGCCCCAGAGAGCCCTGGCCCTTTGTGCCAGCCCCATGTCCTGATGTGACCCAGCCCAGGGCTCACAGCCACCACACAGCCAGGTTCCCACCAAGCAAAGCAGGGCAAGCTTAGCACCTTAGCTACTTTTTCTCCACCCAGCTGAGTGGTTCCAAAGTCAAGCTGACTGGAGGGGTACATATATCTGTACACCCTGGTGTGAGCTGCACTGGGAGACATGAATCAGGCGTTCCCTTCTCCCAGCTATGGCAAAGGGGCTGTAAACTCCCACAAGAGAGAAAAAAATGTGGCCAACAGGGCAGTAATGTTGTAAAGCTCCTCTGCCAGACCTGCCAGACCTGTCAATATTATTTTATAACTAGCTTTCTTGCCTCCTGAAAACATATTCAGTAATCAAGCGTTGTGGGTATGTTCCAGCTGCGGCCTTGATCCCAGGTATCACCTCTGCACAGATTTCCTTGAGGTTTCCTTGGATGAGGCATGACTAAACTTCTGGATGGGACAAATTACCCAGTTACTACAGGCGGGACAAAGGACAGGACAAGGGCAGAGAACAGAGCAGAGCTCTGTTTCCTTTGGGATTCTAGTGCACAGAAGGTGCAAGGTCAATGTATTTCACCACCTTACTCAAATATATAATGAATTTACAAAAGAAAGGCCACAAAAATGGGACTTAGAAGTAGGGTTTAACAATCCTCATTTTGGTCATGGACAGATTTTGCAATCATAATAATTCTTAAAACAGATTAATGTATCTGCTGTTCAAGATGGAACACCATTGTAGAAAAAGGTACAAAATATTTTATTTATAAGTCTAGCAAGACTGGGAACTCAGCTGGATTGACCACGCTGACCTACTTTTCATGAATACCTGATCTCACACAGCCTTGCTGGTTGTCTCAAAACTGATAGTACAACAGGGGAACACACCTTCCTGGTCACTTCAGAGTAGTGAGCTGTAGCACGATTTTTACTTCCAGTGTTTTCCTCTTTGTCTTTTATTTTAATTCCTTGCAGTGATAGAACATTTTTTTTCCTTTATTTTTAGTATCTGTTTTTGGTCAGACTTGCTGGCTTAGTACTTGCTGAAAGTAAAAATACTTTTGCATGACACATTAAAATAATGTTGCCTGTCTCACAGCCTGGAATTGTAGCTAGATTCACATCACTACAAATAATTTATGAAATACATGTGCTTGTTCACTGTATCATAAAACAATGTCATGTCTATGATAAACTCTTTCTGTTGAGGATTTCATCTACTGCAATTCAATATCCTGAAGTGGAAATTTCCAGTCAATTAAGTCTTTTTAGTATTAATTTATGGATACTCAAATTACTGCCACTTATTTGAAACCTCTTACAAAGTGGGCTTTGATATTCTACAGATCCTTGTAGAAAAGATGAAACTGAATTTGGCATTCCTCTCCATTTTTCTTCCCCTTCTTCTAAGCAATGGGTTTTTTTCTGTATATTTATTCCTCACTGAAACATAGCACTCTCCTCCTTCTTTCTTTTTTTTTAACAGCAGCACACTACGTGTTACATGCGCTAATGAATTGGCATTTATAAAGCAGAATGTATACCGTGTCTAAGACGACTGCTGTGAAAACGCCTGAGTTGCTGCACTCTCTAAATAGAGCACAATTATGGCATACGGTTGGAGTGCTTTTATCTGTACTGCCACTGCTGGAAATTTAACTGTGTATGTGACCTGAATATTTAGAGCTCAGTGGAAAATTCCATAAATGTAGTGTAGCTTCAGAGCACCTAACAGCTGTTACAAATGTTATACCCATTATATACCACTACCACATGATACATATGAAGTGCCTCTTCCACCCTGGGTATATTCTGTCACTTGTATCAATGTAGTATTTTAAAAGTCCCTTTGAAAAATGCAATGACTCTAGGCACTAATTAGCTTGCATAATCATTCAGTGGTAGTTTTTCCTGTCTGTGTATTCATACTCCTTCCTGGCTGTATGCAGTTTATGTTCAAACCTGAAAATGCAGGAAGAAACTACATCATATGTAGACCACACTTACTGTGTGCTTTTGTTTGCTTAGTTTGATATATGTGTGAAAAGCCACTACCTAGCTAAGCAAACACAAAAAGAGAGGGAGCAGCTTTTCACACTCTTACAAGGTTTTTTATTATAGTGAGAAGGAGCAGAGGGGTAATATATCAATGGATGCTCCCTTTCACTCTGACTTACTATAGGAGTACAATAACATCCCAGAGCATAGTTGCAGTAGGAACTGCAGAAACCAGTAAGTGTTTATAAGAGCAAAGAGGAGAATTTGCAAAGCATTATGTTTGAAAGAGCACAGTAGTTTAACCAAGATTGCACAAGCTGCAGGCTGGCTTCCTAACTAGTGACTGTTCCTGCCTCCTACTTATAGCTCAGTTCCTCCTGCTTTTATACTGTTGGAACATGTTAAAGGAGTCTTTGCTGTAGAGAGGAGAAGAGCACTGAATGTGGTGTGCCCACGTGCCCTTCACAGCCTGCTGCTGCTGCACTGCACCAGCTGTGTGAAGGGCCAGGGAAGGAGAGGAAGCATTGGTTGTCATCCACCTGGGTGTTCACAAGGGCCAGGCCCCATCTCAGTAACATAAAGGTATCAAAGTTCAAGTGGAAGTAATGGCAGTTTACCTACCTAAAACCAAACTCTGTGTGGCAAAGCAATTTCTCTGCGGAGGGGACACAGAAAGGTTACAAATTCTATCCGTTTGCCCTCAGCTGGGTAGGACCAACTCTGTTCACACTTGTCCTGACAGTGCTTGTCTAGCTTAGTTTCATTGTCCTCCGTAGGTGCCACCATCTCCCGAGGACATCTGTTCTAGCACTTCTCTGTCCTTGCCCTTACAAAGTGGTTTTCTACTCCTAGTGTCTAACCTGAATTTTTCTTGCTGCAGTGCACGCCCATAACTACTTGTCCTAAAAACAGAGAACAGATTGTTCCCTTCCTCACTGCAATACTCCCTCTACACGTCGCTCCTCACAATAACCCCTCGTTAGTATTAATCAGAATCATCTCCTCAATCTATGCAACGGCAAGAAGAGGAGATTGCATGTGAGGATCTGTCAATAAAAATGGGAGACAGAGAAAAAGAGCATAACTAACCAGCTGTCTAAATCCGGGTAATGGCAATCTGCCCCCGACAAATTACATAGCAGCCAGCATACTGGGACATGCAGAAGTAAAGCTAAGATAAATCCTTGCTCCTGTGGGTGTGTTGCAACTCATGAGGATTTGCACAAAGAAACAGTCCTTGAGCACTCCTGAGCGTCGGGAACATGATTATAGGAGCCCCCTCTGAGGCACAGCCTTAGGGAGGGCATTTACGCAGGCCAGATTTGTTATAAGCACTTGCAAGTGAACACTTTCAGGAAGATCTTTCCCATTTAAAGCCTGTTAAATTAATAGGAGTTTAAGGCAAACTCATGTTTAAAATAGGTGAAGAAAATTATTTTATTTATTGGTTTACAGTTTAGTACTGTGGCCACCTCAGGTTACAATAAGATTGCATCAGATAACCACACCATTGAAGCCTCCACTCTATTTTCCTGTCCCTGGCTTCTGTTAAACAATGCAGAGGCATCAGAGCAGGTTAAAGTCATTGACTGTCTCTGTTGGTGTAATATTTTGTATCTTCTCCAGGTCTCCACCAAATTCTCTAATTGACCACAAATGTCAAGTCCCATTTTAAGAATCAGAGTCACAACAAAGGTAGCACTTATAAAGCACCTTCCCCCACAGCCATGTCAAAATAATGTAGTCACATCCAAACACCTTGTGGAACCTGGTAATACAGTCAAAGGTGAATATGACCTCTAAAATTTTAATTGGTGGAAGATACAAATTTTCTGAGTGCTAAATGAGAAACACGTTTGGGGATGTGGCAGCACTGTTTAACCAAAAGGATTTTGAACAAAAAAAACCCCAACTATTTTTTAATATAGCGAAGACTCTCTAGCACCGAAGACCCGAAATATCCCTGATGCCCTAGATATGAACTGTAATTGCCCTCATGCTCTCGGTAGCTTTCTCTGTTCAATTAAGTGAATTACACGAAGTCACTAAAACTAAAGTAACTCATGCAACTTGCTGAAGCTGCACGTAATGAAAATGCAATGGAAATGCCTTCATGCGGGAATTTAATTAGTATCATCCCACCTTCAGAACAGAACAGTATGTTCATGTATCGACAGAGAGAAGCAACCACCTGCTGCACGCAGGGAGTGCTGCTGGTGGAGTGGGACAGAGAGCAAGGCAAGGAACTACTTCTTCCCATTACTGACACCATCCCCGGGGTGCCAGAGGAAAGGAGCCCAAGTGCACCATGGTCCTGAGCACCCAGAGGAACCTTCAGCTGTGTAAGCAAAGCTGGTAACTCCATGCCCCACAGCACACCAGGTACGTACAAACCTCTCAAGGGGGCTCATGGGCAGCTGGAAATCTCTCCAACCCTCCCATGATCTCAGGGGTAGAAAGCCTGAGCCTAGTTCAGGCCTGGGAAGGAGGCATTGTGCCAGCCGCAGCTTTGGGTTAGTGAAAACCTCAACGACTTCTGAGAGATTATTTGTACTCACTGGGATTGTAACTTAAAGGCTCAGATCTCTTCCAGCCCAAAACAATTAGCATCATCTGTCACTTGATTATTTCTAATTTACAGTAGTAAAGTCACTTCTCATAGGACTAAATAAGTTTTTTAAATTTCACTATTACAACTTTTACACAATAACAATTTTGACACTGTATTTGTTAACTTAATCCATATGCAAAAAAGCTAAGCCTTTTCGGTGTCAAGCATATTCTTGTCTTTTTACCACACTAAGTTAATGGTTAAACTCTCTTAAGACACTGAATACAAATGCTACTCTTCTAGTGCAAAGCATGTTAAAATTCACAGGCTGTCCTGTGATTAATATTTTGGCTTTACCTTGCATTTATGACAAAACTTCTTTCAACATAGTACCCTGCTGGTATCTTTTCTGCTGCGGGAATTCTTCTGCCTTCAGTCACTGGAAGTCATTGAAGAATCACAGAATCACTGAACGGTTTAGGTCAGAAGAGACCTTTAAAGATGATCTAGTCCAACCCCCCTGCCATGGGCAGGGACACCTTTCACTAGACCAGATTGCTCAGAGCCCCATCCAAACCGGCCTTGAACACTTCCAGGGAGGGGACATTCACAGATTCTCTGGGCAACCTGTTCCAGTGCCTCACCACCCTCATAGTAAAGAATTCCTTCCTTACATCTAATATAAATCTATTCTACTTTAGTGTAAAACCTTTAATGGAATCAAAGCCAGAGATTCCAGAAACCTGACCCTCAGCAATTACATCATTAGTTAGCATTAACCTTCAGGAAGTCTAGGCCACCGTTTTGCCAGTTCTCCAGGTTTAATTGCAAATCTCTTAAAAGCCCACATCCTGGGTTTGTGGGACAGGGAATGAAGCATTTTACAAGAAAAAAATAAATTTACAGGGTTAATGGTTGTGGAGATAAGTTTAGAAAAGGGAAACCACAATCGACTGAAATACCACAACACAGATAAAAATTATTCAAATGTTATTTTAAAGCCTTTCTGATTTTAAAACAAACCTGAAAATTTTGCATCTCTCTGACTCATGATACAGTGAACCAATCCTAAAACTGGGAATATTTGTGTGCTTAATTCCAATGGCTTGTAAAGGGAATGTAATTGACAGCTGCCATATTTGTATTTGGATCAGTACATGTGGTCACCTTGTTCAAGTGAAGGATTTGCTTTCTATTGAGAGCGGAAACACAAAGTTTTGTTATGCTCTGTGCAGATGGGATAAATCTGTGATTTCCACAGAACCTCACATGCTTATCTTCTCCCTGATATTTGTTGCAATGACAACCTCATCACAGAAGAATGCTTGTTATCTAAAACTGGTTTATCCCACACAATTGTTAGGGGTGAGGTTAGAAGGAAGGATGACTGGCAAGGGCAGGAAGAGTCAAGGCACCCTGGCAATACAAAGCCTATTACATACTGGTGATCCAGCCCAGCCCGGCAATGACTACGTGGCTATGACAGCTGTTTAATAACCTGTATGAAGGGAGCTGGTGTATCCCAGCAGTTCTTTCTCGCAGGTCCCAGTGACACTGAGTGGTGACACCTGCCCAGGTGACTCAGAGTGATACCCATGCTTGTGGCCGGGCTGGCACTGCTTGGACTGGTCCTGCTGGGTCAGACTGGGAGCAGGCAAGGAGGATGAGGACACAGTGCTCTTGCGCTGTCAGCATAACCTGTTCACCCTGCAGTAGCAGCCAGCTATGCCGGCTGTGGATTAGGACCCCAGCATTTTAGGGTCTACTGCAGAAACGAATAACAGAAAAGTGATCCCTGCATTAAGGAACTTCCAGG
>Ga0181612_182419_pt1 | contig 14818 bp, 14 predicted proteins | sample HoacroProtozoa21_FD_119630 | JGI IMG/M metagenome (GOLD analysis project Ga0181612, IMG submission 119630) | Hoatzin crop microbial communities from Cojedes, Venezuel. Combined Assembly of Gp0051906, Gp0051904, Gp0051908 | reverse complement strand
CCTTCCCATGGGCTACAGCTTTTCATCAGCTGCTCCAGTGTGGGTCCTTCCCATGGGCTGCAGCTCTTCATGAACTGCTCCAGTGTGAGTCCCTCCCATGGGGTGCAGGTCTTCATGAACTGCTTCAGCAAGGGCTCCCCACAGGGTCACATCCTCCTTTGGACATCCCCCAGCTCTGGCGTGGGGTCCTCCCTGGGCTGCGGGTGGGGATCTGCTCCCCCATGGTCTGCTCCGTGGGACAGCCTGCCCCGCCATGGTCTGCTCCACGGCTGCAGGGAACCTCTGCTGCGGCACCTGGAGCACCTCCTGCCCTCCTGCTGCACTGACCGTGGGCCGTTGCTCTCACATATTCTCACTCTCTCCTGCTGCAGTTGCTCTTCCACAGCAACTTTTTTCCCCTTCTTAACTCTGTTATCCCAGAGGTGCTCCCACCATTGCTGATGAGCTCCGCCTTGGCCAGCAGTGGGTATATCTTGGAGCTGGCTCCATCAGGTGTGGGGGAAGCTTCCAGCAGCTTCTCACAGAAGCCTCCCCTGTAGCCCCCCTGCTACCAAAACCTTGCCACACAAACCCCGTACAGTAAGTGTCTTGAGAGAGAACTTCTCCACAGAAGTGAGATGAATGTAGGTGCTGGCAGCAGATCACTTCTGACTTGCTCTCCCTGAACGGTTTTTGAGGATGGTGATGGAGGTGCTTGGTTACCAGCCCGAGTGCTAGTCCTGCCTGAGTTAGCAGTACCTGTGGTTGGAAAGGTTACGTGCTTCTCAGAAGCAGCAGTTGAATATTCTTGGTCCCATTTTCAGGACAGACCTCAAGGACCAGTTGCAGTTGCTTTTCCTGGGAGCGTCAGGATAGGTGTGCACAGGCTTCTGGTTTGCTGGCCACAGAAGGGTTCCTCGGCTCCTCCACACCATGCCAAGGTTCATCTTCTCTTAGCAGAGAGCAAGCAGGTCAGGCAGATGCAGACGGGCCGCCTCTTCTACTTGGTGTTGGGTGCTTTCTGTCGCGCCGTAAGTAGTGGGCTTTTCCAGGAACTCCCTTGTAGGTACCCAACGGGTGGTGGCTGTTCCTGCAGGCCGAGCTCCTCGGGCTGCGAAGTCACGCCCTGGTCTGAGCATCACCACCGGTGCTTCTGGTCTTGCTGACTGGTGGCCGTCTGTGAGCAGCGGGGCTGCAGCCCAGGTCCCTGTTAGGGACAGGGACGCGGAATGGGCAAGACAAAAACTGCTCACCAGCAGCTCAGACATAGTATGCATTTAATATTTCATGGATCATGAATTATTAAATGTTTTGGATGAAAACGTGGTGCAGCAGGCAGTATTTTTTGCCAATAGTTGCCATTTTATAGTACTGCTTTCCATCAAAGTTTCAGTTGAGAGACTGATGTAAAACTGACCTCGGGGCGGTGAACTGCTGGAAAGCGCGGAAGGTAGCGAGCCGTGCTCTCCGTGGTGCAGCGTTTGCTGTCGTTCCGAGGCTGCAGCCGCGCTGCTCGAGGACGAGGCTTGCAGGCTGAGTTAGGAACGGGGCAGCGGAGTGGGTACGCTCTCCCTCCAGACTTGTCTTGCCTGCGCTCTCAGACTGCCGTGGCTGCAGCAGGGTACCTGCATTGAACGTTTATGTGTCTGCTGTGAAGAGCACCTTTAGTAGTTTGTTAAAAATGGCAGAAAAATATCTTTACAAAGTAGAAGAATCGGTTCTCAACAAAATTAGAGCATCTTTTAAACTCTGGTGGTTCTGCTGTTGGAGTCAAGATTAGTTTATGCAAAATTTAAGTTAATTTGGCAAAATTAAACTTCCTTTAATTCAGAGATTAGTAACCAAAATAAATTTTTATAATAATTGTTCATTGCAACATTGACATTTTAGTTTAAGGAATGTTTCAACCTTAAATGTCAGTTATTCAGGTCCTGCATGTTGTCTTTCCCATAAATTTAAAGGACTTATCCCTAAATGTGACTTCCTTAAAAGAAACTGGTGAAAAAACTGTGTATGCCCCCGGTGTTTCTGTTTCTTGGTTCTATATAAGTGGGAGAAGCACTTACCCTGCTTTACAGACTGCTGTAGCTATTTGCTGTCTTCTGTCTATACTTGACTTCAGAAGGGTAAAGGCTTTCAATATTTTTCTGAAAAAGTGGTGGAAATACCGATTTCTGTAAAAGAGTCAGTGGCCCTCAGAGTAATACGAACTTGCGCACCTAATTCCACGTGTACTAGAAATTGTGAAGGCAAATGCGTTACAAACTTTGCTCTCCGTGTCTTTTTTTCCCTTCCAGCCTCCCATCGGAGCGACTGAAGGTGCTGGCCTGCCTGAACGCCCTGAGAGAGCAGTGCATGGACGTGATGAAGGTAGCCCCGGCACGGGGAGGACGATGCTCCGGGCTCCGCAGCGCAGGCTCGCCCTCCCTGCCTCCCCTCCTTCGGCTCCGTGGTGCCAGCTGGTGCTGCCTCTGCTTCGCAGAGCCCTGCTCCGGGGAAGTGGGTGGCCTTTGAAAAGCCACGTTAACCAGAAGAATTGCTGAAGTCATCGGCCGAGAGCTTTATGTGGGCACCTGGCGGTTGTGGGAGATCAAATGAGCAGATGAGCTGTTTGAAGTGTATTGGGAAGCTCCCCTTTCACACCTCTTTTTGTGTAGAGCCGCCCCTTGGGGTTTTTATTAGTTTTTTGATAGTTTAGCCCCAGGCCTGGGTTAACAGACTTCCACTGTTTGCCATGTCCAGCGGTTTCTCGCAGTGGCATGTGTTGGTTTAACTCAGGCCAGGGCTGCACGCGCTCCTTAGTCGTCTGCACGTCTGCTAGGGCCCTGTCAGCTCAGTGACCCAGAGCAGAGAAGACGCAGGAAAACCTTCTTTGCCCCAGTGTTTTACCAAGATGTGCACGATGACATGTTTTTATCTGCTGTTCTGAGGCAAGGGTTAAATGTGTGTCTTTATTTTCTCCAGTAAGTCACTGTAGTTGCGCAGATGTCTCTTAAAACGCGTGCTTAGCGATGGTCAGGGAGTACTTCTTTCGGATTTCAGTTGTCTCGGGTTTTGCATTTTGTTTTATGAGAAAGGTAAGAATCATAATTTCCACTCTGCAGAATTTCACTTGATTTTAAAAAACTTGGACAATGTCAAAGCAAACACTTCTTATTGGATATCTCAGACGTGTATTGCAGCGTCCTGCTTTAGCTGGAGTAGCAGATTAGTAAAGACAGCAGTTTTCTCAAGTGTTAAGTTTTGGAATTACACAGGTACAGATAAAATTTTTAGCGATTTCAACTTTAATTCTCTTGCCCTCTGAAATACTCAGCTTTGTCTTTTGTGATGTCGTGCTTGAGTAGTTCTCCAAGAGCAATCTTGGTGTAGGGTAGGCAGGACGTGGCTGTTCTGCAGGCAAAAACAAAATAATCGCCCTTTCCCGCCAAATACCTGACCGTTCAAGATATCCTTTACCTTGGTGCCTGTTTCTTTTCAGAGTCAGTTTTTAAATGTTATTTACGCTGTTGTTTGGCTTTTGTAGGTTTTCAACGATCCAATTCATGGTCACATTGAAATACATCCCCTTCTGGTTCGAATCATCGACACGCCGCAGTTTCAGCGCCTCCGATACATTAAGCAGCTGGGTGGCACTTACTTTGTTTTTCCAGGAGCCTCTCACAACCGCTTTGAACACTCCATAGGGTAAGGTGATGATGCCTTGCATGCACACCTCCTGCATTCAGATCTCCCCGAGTCTGGCTCCACTAACTGGAGTGCCAGCCAAGGGGCATCTCTGGGCGTTGGTGAAAACTGCTGTGGTGGCATTTTTGGTCTCACAAATGTTCCCAGATAGCCTGTGTGCTAATGGGCTGTTCCTTGGACAGATAAAGACAGATAAAGAAACCTACAAGGTGGATCAGTGTCTGATTTCTTCCCTGCCCCTTCTTCTATGGATAATGTTAATTAAGAACTGCGAGTGCTTAGTGTTTTCCCTAGTCAAAATCTATGTTTTAAAGCTTAAACCTGGGAAGGGTACCGGGGCTGCTATAAATGACTTGCCAGACAGTTGTAATCCCCTTATATTGTCCAGCACAGCTAAAACCCATTTAATCTGTGATGTTTGCGTTTGTAGTTCTGTGTGCTTTCTGCAATCGATGGCAGATTGTCAGGCTGTTATCTGTAATACAAGTTAAACAGAAACAGATGTTGGATGTGAGGATTCCCAGAGTTGTTGCTAGGTCGTTCACACTCCACAGAGAAGCTGATTAATGACAAATTAAAGTTTGTTTTAAAGGTATACCCTAAGGTGCAGGGAAATGAAACTAGTCAATGGGTTTTATTCAGGTGATCTGGCCAGACTGAAGTTGCTTTTGTTAGTGCTGAAATACTGTGGAGTAGGACTGGCCGCTGTGCCCGCTCAGTGATGCTGACGAGATGCAAATGGCTCTTGGAAAGGGGTCAAATCAGTGAGGCAAGCTGGAACTGACTGCATCTGGTAAACCTGAGAAGACACAAATGCGAGGGATGTAAACAAAGCTTTCATAACAGGAGTCTGAAAACTCCAGTGGTATCAACAACCTTTCCTCTTAAACAGTTCCGTTAATCTATATGGTTAAACTTAGGATGGTTGTTCTCAATTCATACATAGTTTCAAAGGTTCCCATAGTGATAAAATAAAAGTGAGCTTTGTGTGCTTACTCGTCTAGTGAAAAAATACCAAACAGTAAAATTTGGTCTAAGAAAAGACACTACCTCGTCATGTAAAGCCTTGTCTTGCTTCAAGATGTTCTGCAAGAGGGACTGTTGAGACAAGCAGAAAAGGAAGCTGGTGTAGAGCTTGTAAATAGCTCATAGGAGTATGTGCCCTGTGTGTGCTCCTGCTGGTTTCATATGAGAACAGAAGGTCCCATTCAGTGAAATGTCAAATCAAAAATGATGGAAGGAGGAGAAATAATTGTCAGAAGCTCTTGTTGAAATAGTGGTTTGAAAGAAGAGCCAAATGCTGTGGTGACTGTTGTGGACCTTTGCAGTTGTGCTGGCTGGAAGCCAGAGGGTGATGTGTAAGCTGTGGTGCTTCCAGACGTGCACTGTCCGTAACGCACTGCTGTTCGCTTCCTCAGTTACTGCCTGGTTGGGCGTTACAAAATGCTGCAGGATCATAGAACCGTAGAGCAGTTGGGGTTGGAAGGGACCTTCACAGGCCGTCTAGCCCACCCCCCCGCCATGGGCAGGGACATCCAACACGGAGCCCTGAGGGACACGACGATGCTGTTGTCTCCATGTTTTGGGCACGGTATCTCGTGCTTTTTTGCTTTCAGATGCATTGCTGGTGACTAGAACTCTACTGCAGGAGACTGTCTGCGCTTGTGTGCTACCTCTCAGACAAGGGCTGTGACTTAATGGAGATAAAATAGAATAGGTGAACTGCTCTTTTTCTCTTTGGCCTAAAACACTACAATATTCCTATATTCCCTAGTTTTTTCTTCCCTTCCCCCCCCCCCCCACAGGGTGGGCTACCTCGCAGGATGTCTGGTTCGTGCACTGAAGGAGAGACAGCCAGAACTGGATATCACCCAACGAGACATCCTCTGTGTAGAAATTGCTGGGCTTTGTCATGATTTGGGTGAGTAACGCTTGAGGGGGCTTTTTGCTCTTTGAAAGCTAACTTGGATGAAAAGCTGGCTGTGAGATCAGAACGCGAGAGCTGCATTGTGGTGCTCCGTGTGTGGCCGTGTTCCGAGACAGGATTTGTCAGTTCCTGTTTGGTCCAGAGTACATTGGCAGAGGCAGCTCCGCCTGGTGAATCTGTAGCCACTCGCAGCCAGTTTTTTTGTCTTGTTCCCATTTGGTGTTTGGAGTTCTGCCCTCAGTGGCTGAAGTGCCCTCTTCCTCGTTCTTGTGATGTCCTCAGGTCTCTTAAAACATTGCAGAGTGAAAATTAGTGGCCCTTTCAAAAATTGTTATGATTACTTTATAACTGCTTATTTTCTTCAGAGCTGGCATGGAGTAATTAATGTTCTCAGTGTTGCTGCAGTACGTGCCGGTGATGTAGGTGATGGCACTGGCTATGTTAAGTGCAGTAGTACTTAAGGTGTCTTAGGAAAGTGTACTCGCTGTAGCTGACTCTTCCTTATAGATAATGTCAAGATGAAGTCAAATATAAGAGAGTCCAGATCCTTAGCTTGCTCAAAACACTTTTACTGACAACCGTGTCTCAGATTAAACCTGTGTAATCTTTATTTTTAAGGTCATGGGCCATTTTCACACATGTTTGATGGAAGATTTATTCCACTCACACGTCCAGATTTGAAGTGGAAGGTAGGATTTTCACTGTTACTGTAAAAATAGAAAACTGAAATTTTTAAAGGGAGGATAATTCATCTTTAAAGACTGCCAGTGCTTGTGAGAATATAGTGATCGTCTAGCCTTTTCTTACTGCATCATTTTGGCGACATAATGAAAAATCAGAATGTTGTCTTCTAATCTCATGATGATTTCCTTATTGTTCACTTTAACTGTTTGTCTGGGGACCGTCAGCCCCCGTGGTGTGGCCACGAGCAGGTGAAGCCTTACTAGCAAAGCAGAGACATGGGGAGCAGTGAGTGAGGCCAGGTGTTTGTCAGCAGCTTCTCTTCCCACAAAGTGCAAATGCTCTTGAACTCCGGTGTGCTTTCACGAGCTCTGTTGGTGCACGCGTGTCCTCTTCCTGCAGCTGTCACACTGGGCGACACAGAGGAGAAATGAAATGAAACGTCTCAGGCTTGTCAATGCCTGTGGTGTGATTCTGAAGAGGCAGAATTTGTTAGGACTGCGCTGATCGTTCTAAGCCAGCCTTGTATCTTCAAATGCCTACTGCGAGCTTTCTTCAGAATATATGTTAGAGATGCAAAATACCACCTGGGAGCTTCCTTTCTAGTTTAAGATTTTAGTTCAAGGCCAGGATATTTAATACAGTGTTTAGAGTTCATACTTCCAGAAACTCTGAACAGTTTCAAGGGTTGTTTGCTGTGAAGGAAATGTCATGCCATCCTTTCAGGGCTCTCTCTGCTTGTAATCACTAGGCAAAATCAGCTGAGCAAACTTGTTAGTGTTCTGCACAGCAGAAAAGTTTATTTTATCTTTTAGCATTGTAACTGTCTTACTGCTTACTCTGCTGACAAGTGTGTTTGCGGGCTATGCAGAGCAGGTGATCCTGTTTGCTGAGGTACAGAATGGACAGCAAATCACCAGCGTGCCGCGCTTGCCCACCGCCGTGCCCAGGCGCCCTCCAGGCAGCGCTGCTGGCTGAGGGGAAAGCCGGGACACGCAGGAAGGATGCTTAAACTTTCTAATGCAACATTTAGTTGTTGGGTTTTTTTCACAGCATGAAACTGCTTCTGTTGAAATGTTTGAGCACCTGATCACTTCCAATAAACTAGAAGAAGTCATGAAGTCCTATGGTCTTGTCCTGGAAGAAGACATGAACTTCATCAAGGAACAAATAGGAGGGCCTATAGATGAAACCGCTTGTGAGGAATCGGTGAGTCGGTGTGCTGCTTATCCCAACAAATGTCTTCAGTTTTACTGAAAGAGTAGATAATTTTTGCTTCTGCTATGTTTTATTGTTTATTTTTAGCCCTGTGATATTCTGAGAATCCTGGCAGAAGAGATGCTAGAGAAGTGTGGTGTTTGTTTCTTACGGTGCTGGCAGGATGTGGTAGCTTCACTAGGTTCTGTGCCTACATCTTTCTGAGAAGTTCTTGCCTCAAAGTCTTCAGATTAAAGGAAAGCTTAAGAATATTATTTGTATTTAGTGAACCTAATTCACTGTAACTAGACTGGTAGAACTGAGTGTTTAATGGAAACCTTAAATGATCAGGTTAGGATACCGGCCTGTTTACTGGGTGCCTGAAGGCGGTGGTGGTGGGAGGTCGTGTTTTCAGGTGGCTGTATGAAGAAAACCTGGAGATAGTTTAGGGTAACAAGCTGATAATGGGTAACAAAACTGAGAACGGGCAGAGACGAGGCACTGAGCAATGCAAAGCACGGCCCAAGTGCCAGAGCTGCATCTGCTTTGGTAACAGTAGCAGAATGCTTGGATTTATTGCAGAAACAAACACAGAGGCAGGGTTAAGACTTCAAGAAATGTGTTGCCTCAAGAGGCAAGGAAGAAGAGATGGTGATTATTAATCCTTGCAAGTCTATGAAAGAAGGAATCCTCTCTCCTCATTTTACACTTTACAGCTCTTGTCATCTCTTTAAGGACACGCGCTCAGTTGCTACCAGAATTAAAAAGCCGTCAGTGGGAGATCTGTCATGACAATCTGTTCTTAATCAGAATCTGTATTTTGTCCCAAACAAATCACCCACAAGTCAGCACTTACCCATTATTTTCTGCTGTAGTAGTGTGTAGTTCTACCATGTGCACTCTGATGACAAAGAGAGGGAACTTAGAATCACAGAATGCTTTGGGGTGGAAGGGACTTTCAGAGGCCATCCAGTCCAACCCCCCCGCAGCGAGCAGGGACATCAACTGGATCAGGGTGCTCAGAGCCCCATCCAACCTGGCTTGCGGTGTTTCCAGGGATGGGGCCTCCACTATCTCTCTGGGCAACTTAGCATAATAAAATTCATTCAGATCTTATAGTAAGCGGATACTCATTTGCAAAGTCGTCAAGTTGACTTTTACCCACTGACACTCATTTGCACACAAATCTTGCTGCCTGCCACGGCCGTGATCTTCTGCCAGGTTCTAGCCAAAAGTCTCTTTTTCCTTGTTTGCATTCTGTGCCTGTTCTCCAGCAGGATAACAGGAAAAGGAGTGTCATCCGTGATACGTGGCAACCTGCTTGCCACTCTCCTGCTGTTCGGCTGCAGGAGCTTCCACTGGTGGACCACCGTGGTGGTCTTACCAGAGCGCCGGCTCCTGTGCCACCGAGGTGTCTGTGCTGCGGTGCTGTCGCGTGGCAGGCCGCCTGGCCCTGACGGGAACAACGCGTTCCTTCTGCGTTGAACAGAAGCGGTGTCCTGAACGTTGTCCCGGTAGCAAAGGGCCTTGTGATCAGCGCAGGATGTTTTCACGTGTGGCGTGCTTTCTTCCCGCTGCCTGCACACGTCTGCTCTTAGTCATCAGGTTTAATTTTTCTGTAGTACAGATAAATGAAAGCCATTTATCTGTTTGTATGCAATGTTTCCCGCCTTCAGAACTGCAAGGCCGCTTTATGGCATTTTTTGTTTAGCTGAAGAATCATTAAATTTTCAAGAAAACAATGTTTATGGGTAACTTGTGTCTTCTTATTTTGGTGTTGATTTCCTGTTTGCCTCAGGGCTGAATTGTCTGTTGTGGGTTAGGAGTTTAAGTAGCTGGCTGTTTAAACAATTTTTGTTTAAAACATCTAAATAATTGCTTTAAAACTCTGTTCTAGAAAGCATACAGTTGATTGCAGAAGACTGCAAGACAGTGACGCATTTGTGGGTTTACCTAATTCCCAGAGGATTAAATGATTACAACCTATTCCCCTCTTTGCTGCGCCTTTTTTTTTCTCTCCTAGTAAAGCTGCAAGCTTTGCTTTGGAAGAATAGGAAATGAAATACTTGTGTGCGTGGTTTTTTATCCTTCCTGATACTCTGGGAGGTCAGCTGCTGAAGCATTAGTCTGGATTTCTAATGCCTAATGGCTTCTGAAAGCTCTTTTCTTGTCTTTGGTTTCTTTGCTACCCCAGTGTTGGATGTTTGTCACAGGCAAAATCAAAGTGTATTTCCACTGTCTTTAAAAAGTTGTTCTGACATTGTGTGGACACTTTAATTTCTTATTGTTTCTGATTTTTTTGTCTTCTTGGCTCCCCTGGTGTTAGTGGCCCTACCTTGGTCGACGGAAGGAGAAAAGTTTCCTATATGAGATAGTGGCGAACAAAAAGAACGGCATTGATGTTGACAAATGGGATTATTTTGCAAGGTACAAATCTTAAAGTTTTTGTTATGAATTCCTACTGAAACAATGCTTCTGTATGTACCAGTATGATCTCATTGTTAAACGCTCTCTGTGGAATGCTTTTAGGGATTGTCATCACCTAGGAATCCAGAATAATTTTGATTATAAGCGATTACTTAAATTCACTCGAGTCTGTGAAGTAAAAAACCAGAAGCATATCTGTACCCGTGACAAGGTAAGCAGCGTGTGTGACCGAGGGCGCGCTCCGCAGCAAAACCCGCGGGGCACGGCGAAGGCTGCCTCGGGCAGCGTGGTGCGGCCGCGCTCGGGGCTGCCAGGGGGTGCGGGGGTTGCCTGCCGGACACGTTTTTAGCCCTGGACAGGAAGGAGGAGTTGCTGCTCTGAAATCTGTTCTCAGAAGCAACTGGTTGAAGGGAGGGAGGGACAGAGCGAGGCTCTGTTTGAGGGGGCTCCTGGCGGGTCCTGCCAGGGGAGACTCTGCAGAACCCTCAGCTGCGCCCGATCCTGCTCCACGTCTTCCGAGCAAGAGGTGAATGTGGCTTTGGCGAGGGGCTGCCAAAGGAGCAAGAGGTCCTCTTCTCTGTCCAGGCTGTCTGCAGTCACTGCCACCTCTGTGCTCTCCCACGGCGGCCAGAGTCTGCTTCAAAAGTTGAAAATTGTGAAAAATAACCGTTCTGCTCTATGCTGCAAACAGAAGGAGATGACTCATTTGATTCCTTGGTTGTTTTAGTTTTTTAATTAAGACAATGTCAAAAGTAAAAGATCACTGGTTTTTTTTTGATTCAGGAAGTTGGAAATTTGTATGATATGTTCCACACACGCAATTGCCTGCACCGGCGAGCATACCAGCATAAGATTGGCAACATCATTGAAATAATGCAAGTATTATACTTTCCTTTTCTTGCATTCCATTTATTTTTTAAATACTTGAAACCTTGAAACCATGTATCTGTTTGGACTGTTCAGATAGTCAATAAGGTGTGACACAGAACAAAAGCCACTGGGCTATGTAACCCAGTTCTTGTGGCAGGGCTTAGTGCTTAGAGGCTGTGATTAACCAAAAAAAAAACCCAAACAAACAAAGAGAGGAGGACAACAGCATCCTTCCTTGTGAAATTTAATTGGAGGAAAATTACTCAAGCCCTGAAGCAGCATAGGACCAGGGTGCACTTATGCTGTTTTACCTGCTGACAGCTGAAGTCAAATCTTTATCTGCAAGTTAGAGGCCACTTAGCTCACATTGCCTGGTTGATGGAGCAAGGTTACTAACAGAGTAAAGTAACGAGCAAGCTTACTTTAGCTCAGCTGAGGCCTGACTTTGTGTTTGTGTGATGCCATGCAGCAATTGTTCACGACCAACTCAGCTGCCTACCTGCGTTTGTACCTCTCTTGGTGGTGTCTGCAGAATTTACCCTATAGCATTATTCCTTCTACTTTTCTTGAAAAGCAGAAATACTGGTATCCCCAAGTATTTTTTCAGTAGGCTCTTGGCTGCTGAGTAACCATCTGCTGAGTTTGGAAGAAAGGAACGCAGAGGGTTACACAGTACAGTGATTCATGACTGCTTTGATTTTGTAAACTTCAGTTCCTGGTTTAGTGATTCTCTAAACCTCAGACTGAAAACGCTAAGGTTTGACAGAACCTAGGTGTGAGGCGTGAAACAGCCAAGAATTTTAGTTCTTGGCCTTCCCTGATGATAGCAGCCCATCCAAAGGAGCGTACAAGCTGGAAATGACAACAGGAGGTACAGCGAACTCTGGAAGGACTTGATCTTTAGAACGTCAGTTTTTCCCACTTGAAAATACCACGTGTTTGTGATGCTTTGCCTTTACAACGCTTTGTATTCTCTCAGTTAACTCCTAGAGCAGAGAGTCTGTAAAAGGACACGGTGGTCTGTGAGGCAGCCTTGTTGCAGCTGAGTGACCGTGTCGCTGTCTTGCAGCCTTCTGCAGTCGTCTAAGCGATGTTAAACTCGTAGTCTGGAGCGTAACAAAGTGGAGTTGCTCGTTCACTGAAAGAAGGTTAAGGTCTGATCCCAGCCCGTTTTCAGTACATGGAAAGACTTGAAATGCGCAGTGACAGCGTGGGGATAGGACACACTGCAGTGCCAGCAGGGTCGGCCGTGTGCTTGGGATGCAGGTTCATCTGTTGTCTTTTATTCATAATATACTAAAGCATTTCTTTTTTGATTCTTGAGCAATAAGTTGTTTCAAAATGATGCTATCCTTAACTCTTAATCTTGTCTCAAATTAGGATTACGGAAGCCTTTCAAAGAGCAGACAAATTTTTTAAAATAGAAGGCTCTGGAGGGAAACTGTACCAGATTTCTACAGCAATGGAGGACATGGAAGCCTACACTAAGCTAACTGGTATGAGATCTCAGAATTTTTCTTTACAGTAAAAGAACATGAGTACCTGCTAAAATGCTCTTTTTACAGCTGTTGGCACAGTGGGCCCTTGCCTCTGACTAGGGCTCTCCAGTACTGCTTTTGTGCACAGATGGTGGGGCAGACCTGGACCATCCCATCTCTCTGCTCTCCTGTGTTGCTGGGGGAGCAAGACCTTCTACTTTAAATTACTTTTATGTTGGGAGAGAGAGAAACACCAGCTTCTTATGTTCCACACACACTCAAATTCAGATTATTGCAAGTATGCTGTCAGGAGGTCCTGCCTGTGCCCTGAGTTTGTTGCACTTGTGACAAGTGGGGTGTAAGTCAGCTCTGAGCGATACTACATCTGGCTACGTCAGGCAGAGAAGTACTGTACGTGTGTTGCAGCGGGAAACCAACCCCAAGGCAGGTTCCAGAGGGCTCTGATGGGGTCTTATTCGATTTGCTTGAGACATTGCTACCCTGCTTGCAAATGTAACAGAAGAAAACAAAATCTGAACAACTTAGCTTATTGCTGAAAGTTTATGGGAGCTTGGATAGATTGTGAGAGTGGTTTTCGTAGGGTAAGTAGAGGGGGCAGCAACCTGCTTGAAGACATGCAGGGGAAGTCCAGCATGATTAGGGAATGAAGCAAACGAGCTAAGATTTGTGACGTTTTGCCATTTCTCAGAGTCTGGCTCAGGGCTGTGAAGAGGCAACACAGAGAAATTAGGGAACTGACAGAAAATGGCTTGAGTTGTGTTGTGTCCTCTGTTATGTAGTGCCACGGCTTCCCACCACCGTTGCATCTTGGTTTTGTCTGCCCTTGCTGGTCTTTGCGGTGAGGCACGCCAGCATTCTTCCGGTTGATGTTCAGTGCTGCGGCGTGCCGTTACCAGCTTCGTGCAGCGGGGGGGATGGAGGCCAGTATGGGCAAGGCAGAGCCTGCTGCACCGAGGGGTTTGTGGTGGGGTGGCTGCGGGGACAAGGGTGCTGCAGACCCTGCTGAAGAGTGCTCCCAAGTACTGGCAGCTCTGCAGCACCTGTGAGCTACAGCTCATGAGGAGTCCCAAGGCATCTTTCCTGAGTGGCAAGGCAACTTTCCTGAGTTTCTATCACCAAGCCTTGGCTGGCCAACAGTGAGACTCAAGGACTTCTATCTTTGGTCCATGGACAAGGTGGCAGACGCTGAGGGCACTGTTGCAGAGGATCCTGTGTGCTTTAACCTGTGTCATGCTAAAGGCCTTCTGCTGGCAATCCTTCATCGGCCACAGCCTGTGGTGACTGCCTGCTGGCCTGCTGTTCCTGGTGAGGAGCACGGCTCGGGGCAAGGGGCAGGGCTGTCCCCTGCCTCTGTCTGCCGCAGCTCCCTGTACTGTTCAACAAAGAGAGCGGGACAGCCAGGAGAGTGATGTGAGGAATATGCCGACATCGGATGCAACGGTGGGCCACGAAGGACAAGTATGTTTTTGTCCTCTTAAACCAAAGCACTTCCTTCCCTGCCTCCAGTGGTTGCGACCTGAGGGCTTCTGAGAGGACAGTAGGCTTGTTTTCAGTGGCCCGTGGTGAGTGATGCCTTTGGGAAACTGTGCAGTTGCCTCTTGGGTCTTTGCAAATGATAAACCTCTGTGAGGTTCTGCAGCAGAAAGTTCCCTGGCTTTCTTCCATGATGGGTGAAGAACCGCCATGAGTTCTTGATTTGTTGCCTCCTGATTTGACAGCAAATCCTAGTTTTAGTAAAGGATGACACAGCAAACCTTTCCTTGTCACCACTGCTTTTGCACAGCAGATGTGTCCATGGGCTTCTTGTTTTCCTCTCCCTTCTCTCTTCTCTCCATCTGAAGAGACCTAGTCTGTTCCTTCTCGTGGAGAGGTTCCTGGCTTTGATCGACCTTGTCCATAAAAATAACCCTCAGTTAAAGGTGTTTTGGCCCATAGCTTGCTCCTGGAGCGTGTTGGGAGCTCCCTAAGCCGGCCACGGGGCGTTGCAGAGCTGTGCTTGCAGCTCGTGTCGGAGCTGCCTCGGTATTTCTGGCCAGGGAATGCGAATAGACACGGAGCGCAGCTGAGTTGGTTGTGGCAGGCGAGCAGCATCCTGACAGCAGCTGGCTCTTCAGGACAGCCCAAAATAACCTTTCTGCTCCGAAGCCACATCAAAAGAGCCCTGCGTCTTGCTGCTCGTATTGATGGTGGGAAGCACGCTGCGTACTGCGCTGTCATGTGGAGGCAAGAGGGGGGACTTTGATGCTATCATCCAAAGCCGGAGAAGTGCGGAAGGTTGAACGGAAGTACTTTGTTCTTTGAGAAGACAGAGCACCCTTGTCCCCGAGCCAGGTAGTGCTGGCGTTTAGGGTGTTCTGCTGGACAAGATTGGCTAAGTAAGAAGAGGAAGCAACTTCCAGTGAAATAACAAAACTTGTTGCAAGGGTGCGAATTGAGCTAGTTTTTCCACCAACAGCTGTTACGAATCTGATGATAATCCAGATGATGCTGTAAGTGAATTCTCAGTTGTCAGACTTGGTATGTTCGATCGTTCTGAACATGAGGAAGGACT
>Ga0181612_111543_pt1 | contig 14818 bp, 8 predicted proteins | sample HoacroProtozoa21_FD_119630 | JGI IMG/M metagenome (GOLD analysis project Ga0181612, IMG submission 119630) | Hoatzin crop microbial communities from Cojedes, Venezuel. Combined Assembly of Gp0051906, Gp0051904, Gp0051908 | reverse complement strand
TTAGAAACTTTCAATTTATAGCACTGGAAAGAGCTATAATATGAAAATATGTACCACAGACTTCAATGTCGAATATGTTTTCAAAAATTATTTAGGAGTTTGGTCTCTTATTTACGGGAAGATAAATACTAACCACCCTGACAACCACAGCCTTCTCTGGGTATCAAGATTCATATAGCCTAAATTACTATATTCCCCTTCAAGAATGTATGTTTTGGTCCATTTTTGCATTACAGTGACTGTGACTGCTCTTCCAATGGATGCTGGAGAAGAATAATAATGGGATCCTGTAGGGACAAGCATCTCTTCAGATCTTAATAATGGATTGGAATGTTTTGTAACAAATGTTTCTCAAACAGCTGTAAAATGTATTGCTCAATGATTTATCAGAAGTAGTGCATTAGTTTTGGTGTCTTTCAAATTAATACCACCAACTATGTAAATACACACTTTTGCAAAATACACAGAAACACCAAGAGCTTAATGCTCGTAATAAGAAGTATCCAAGAAAGTCGCAGACCAGTATCAGGCATAACGGAACTGCCTTGATTAGAAAGAACAGTCATAGATAATATCTATCTGTTTAAAACCAGATGCTTATGATTGTACTATATATAGATAACTTCAGTTTATTAACACACCTCTGAGTTGGTGTTTTAATAGTTTTAATCCCAATTGTTTCATTTATATCATGTGATGGCCTTTGACAAAGGCCACCTTTCGATTAGGAACGTGAGACAGAGCTGAAAATGCTTATTGTAACAGTCAGCTTTGCCACCCTTTAAATTACTGCATTTAGGTAAATAGCCTTGAGACATTGGATGCTCATGGATATCAAAAAGGGTGAAAGCCCTCTCAGTCTCTCTAGCCCTACACCATTCTGTAGTTCTTCCTCTTTGTTAATGGTAACACTGTGTAACAAAGTGTGTAGTTTGACAGACAGAGCTCAGACAGAATGGCTTTATTTATCAGCTGAGCAACTTCAGTATGGACATCCGTGAAGAACAATGCCTCAGCATTTTTTTTCCAAGTCATTGTCTAGGGGTATTCATGAGGGTATTTTGTGCATAGATATATCTAGATTACTAACTCCACAGTGTCTGATAAAAGGGCATAGCTATTAATCTGCAAAGGAGTCCACCCTATGTGTTTAAAACTCAGCTGCCTGTGGTTGCCATAGTTACTAAACATACTATGAACATTGTTTGCTATTTGCAATATGTTGCCCTTTAAGATTAACAGAGGAGTATATGTAACACAGCTACACAGAAAACCCACAAAAAACAAAGTTTGCACTTGGAATTGATAATAAGTGTTGGCAACTTACACGGCTAACTTGCCTTCCAGATGAGGAGACAGCGCTTCTTGCTGTGAAAGCAGTGCTCAAACACTTAAGGAGGAAGAGACAAGCAGGCTCACACATGTCAAATGGTATTGTGATATGAATTCAACAGGGAGTGTTCCAGCAAAAATTGTCAGGGCAGGACATTAAATTAATAAAGCAGCATTACATAGGTAAACTAATCAAATTGGTACAAAGGCCTCGAATGATCCCTGTTCTTTACCATTGAAAGACTGTGAATATCTGTGTATACCCAAGCATTAGTTGGTACTCAACCACCAAAATGACTCGACGTCTGGATTGAACAGATGAGTAATTCTATTCTCCACTCTTACAAATTTGATCTAAAGGCAGCCACATCACTCAGGTAAATGTGGAAGACTCATATTCACAACTGAGGACTGCACACAGATTGCAGCCAGCATTATGTGAAACACCATTATGTGAAAGTTCCATTATACAGTAACTATAAAGTGGTTTGTCAGGGTTCTTTCCCATTCTTTCAAAATCCCAATTCTCATGTCTCTCAACCAGAGTCGACAGGTGAAATTATCCCTTCTGTAATCCCTGACTAGTCCCACCAAGTTAATGATCATGAAAGCTGATGTAGTCAGCCTTTGAAGTCTTCTTGGCTAATGAAACAAGCAACAACTGGACTAACTTAGTTAAGCTCTTGAAAACCAGAGGAGTTCACCGAGCTGGCAGATAGAAGGAAGACCACAGTTAGAAATCAGTACCTCAACAGATTAAAAAAAACACAAACCAACCAAATTTTAGTGAAGCTTCCTGTGCAATTCTGCTGTCTGCTCCTATTCAGTTCTTCACTGATACAATGGTGATAGCATGAGTTTATCCCTTACCACATGTAGGATGATCCACACAGAAAAGAACTGTTGTAAGTATCACAGCTATAAAATGATTCAGAGCCTGACCCTTAACAAAAATCAGAGAATAGCTAAAAATGGCAAAAAGGATAGAGAGTTTCTACTGGTTTCAGTCCTCTTAAACCTGCTTCTTGAGAAAGTAATTATTCAGGATAGAATCATCCTTGATAGGCCTTTCAATACTTAAAAGGGGGCTTATAAGAAAGATGGGGACAGACTTTTTAGCAGGGCTTGTTGTGATAGAAGAAGGGGTAATGGTTTTAAATTAAAGAGGGTAGATTTAGGCTGGATATAAGGAAGAAATGTTTTACAATGAGGGTGGTGAAATACAGAAACAGGTTGCCCTGAGAGGTGGTAGATGCACCATCCCTAGAAACATTTAAGGTCAGGTTGGACAGGGCTCTGAGCAAGCTGAGTGGCAGATGTCCCTGCTCATTGCAGGGGGGTTGGACTAGATGACCTTTAAGGGTCCCTTCCAACCCAAATCATTCTATGATAAGATATTTTCTGGAAATGTACCTTATTTGAGAGAGAATTTATAACTACTCAGATATACTGTTCACTTGGCTTTGTGGAAGCATGTGGAAAAAAACACACTGGGCAAAGCTCATTCACAACAAGCTGACATACTTCACACTCTCCCAACAAGGAGAGCCTGCTTCAGGGCTATAAGCCAACATATCTACAGCACCATTCTGAAACGAGGGCCTTGCAGGAGAAAAACCATTTCTCTCTGAAGACTAGGATTCCAGGGGACATGTAACCTGAGAATGAACTCCTCCTTGGAGTCTTAAAATAGTAATAATAAAAAAAAATAACAAACCTGTGCAACCTCTGAATTAAAATGAAATAGTTTCTCATTCAGCACTGAAGACACCAGTAAAGGTACTGCTTCTGTGATGCATTTGTGTTACAATTCTGAAAAAAAAAGTCTTATTTTTCCACTCTATTAATGCTAGTGCCTTCACGCTGTATGAAAAGCCATTTCGTACAGATTACTTTCTTCCATGTGTTGTTGCTTAATTACTTCAGCTGAGCAGGCAACAGGCTTAAGCTATGCTATAACATCTAAGAGAAGCTGGAAGTATCCCTACTCCTACAACAGTCAACCTTGAATAAATGAATGTATTCTATGGAGGGCTTTGCAAGATCATTAAGAGCTTGTTTCTTTAACATACCTTTTAATCACTGCTGAAATTGTGTTCTGCCCATGAAAAGCATTCTGTCTAGCCCTTGTCAAGCAGGGGCAGCATCTATACTGGCACGTGACGTAGGTAAGCTCTTCAGAACTCAAAGCGTACCAAGAGAAAAGCACAAAGAAGCCAGACTTACACTGCCAAGATGTGTCCAGGGCAATATTGCTTGTCAAAGGCCAGATAGTACATCAGAGCCAGTGCTTACTACATGGTGGACCAGTCTATTAAGACTAGAAATTAAAGGAGCATTTCTCATCTGGAGGAGTACAATGCTGAAACTGTCTTTAATGGGACAATAATCAGGCAAAAACCTGTATTCTTTTCCTTCCAAAATTATTTTTAGGTAGAACTTTTTAAGTTCCTGAATGGGGACTATACAGTATACTTCTCCAACATAACAGGAACAAGAACACTATGACTTAGCGAGTTACGTTCAAGAGTACACCTTGTGTTCCATTTCCACTTACACATTTCTCTGGTTCTGTCCATTCTATTTGGTTGGTGCCTTCCTATGGCTAGGATTAGTTATTCAGCCAAGGAGAGTCCCTTATAAGCTAAGGGCTGTGCAGGTACAAGCAGGTCTCAGACATCTGATGAAGCTTAATGAGAACAACAATGAAGCTTAATGAGAAGCCATAATGAGAACAACAGAATATTAATGATCATTACTGCCACTAGTGCTGGGCATTTCTCATTTCAGAGTGAGGATTTCAACTGTATGACAAATGAAATACAGAAATCTCCTGGACTAAGAGAAGACTAAGAGGAGATTTGACATATTTCACTAGAAAAATAGATAGCAGAAAGCTCTTCTATTTTACCCATGGTTATTTTGATATTATTAATACAACTAGACTAAATAAACTCAGACAATAAAATGTTCAATGAATTCTGTTGCTTTTCAGAATTAGTATTTGACCAGCCCTACTCATAAATAAGTACTTGTCTTCAAAAGGTTTAAGAAAAAAAAAAAGGAGAAAATAGAAAGAGCACAGATATGTCATGTGAAAGTCTTCTGATTATAAGAGAACAGTTATATCTGTCATTTTGGACTACATAATCTCACCAAACACAGACCAGATAAACGCAGTCCTGGCACAGAGAAGTTAAAAAAAATTATTTTATGTGTTAAAGACTAGAGTTTCAGAACCGAAATCCAGAGTCATCTTAGCATATTGCAGTCCCCTTGCATTTGAAACTACACTATTGGTATTGAATATTTGAAGTGCCATGTTTTAATGAAACACAAATGTAACATCTCACAAAGAGCTAAGGCTAAGAGTCACTGTATTACTGTGTAGCAGAATAAAGATATTAACTCTGGTGTCTAGGCAAACTGTGATATGGATGCTATCTCCTCCCTGTAAAAATATCCCTAAAATTTCAGGTGGGAAAAAATATTTAGTGAATTAAATTGCTAAGGACAGATCATCCCTCAATCAGTTTTCTGTTACGTAAATGAAAGGACTATTTATCGGGGCATTCAAACTGATTTTGACCAAGTAAAGTCCATTGTAGTGCAGATTACTTACCATATCCTTTAGAAGTCAAAAAGATCTTTTTGAGTAGCTATGAGAAATTAAACAGCAGGCAGAGCAACCTCTGAAACATAGCAACTTATTTCCTTTATTTTTTCTGTATCCAATTAAAATAGAAGTGAAACAGCCATGAATAAAATGAGTAAGTAAATTAATAATGCAAGCAGTCTTCTGAAGCAAAACTGCTTTCTGAAGTTTATACTACCCAAGATTTCAGAGTGTAATCTGTATTTGATTTATATCACAACAATCCAACCAGGAGGTGGGGGAGCATGGGAAGACTAGTATTTTAAAGCTTCAAACAATAAAATTAAAAATTTGAGTTAAAATAATTTTCCTGCACTGGATTTTATGTGTAAATACCCCAAATCAGTAGCAACTACCAAAAAGTTCTAATCAATAGTTTGGTCAAGTGCAATACTTTGAAGTTAAGCACTTGCATTTTTTTTAATTATCAGCTCTTCATACTATTTGATTTTTTATATGACTAGTCACACTAAAATATGTCAAAATCTGTCTTCACTTTTGACGGTGCTGGGCTATTTTAACCCCAGACAGACTTTCACTAATTTAACCCAGTGGCTGACAAGTTTGTATGCACGCAACATAAAAGGCAGATGGTTGAAGTGGGAATAGAGTCAATTTTGGTCACTGACTCCTGAGAAGAGGGAATAATAGAAGCTCAAAGATCAATTAAATTATTTCTTGAATAGTGTTTAAAAATATTTCATCTCTAGAGAGGAGCAGCTTCAAAAGTTGGTGTGGAATGTGGAGCTTTTTGTTGCTTGATTATTGGCTAGAATCCCAGGCAGGTCAATAGTAAACGCAAGCCACTTCCACTTAGCACTGTAATATATGTGATATGAGTAGGTAATCCAGCCAGCTTCTAGAAGACAAGCAGACATTTCAAAAATGGCTTAATTAACGTATTGGCATCCTTCTGGTAACAGGACTGAATAACTGTGGAAACTGAACACATACCGCATAAATGGCCTATCTCCATCAGATCACATTAAATCACTTTGCAAGAATAATACCATTTTGAACTTAGAAGTTTTATTGTCTAATTCTGCTAGTATGGCACCTTTTAAAAAACCCTTCATGGTGCAAGTCTCAAAAGAAATTATAAAGGCATCAAAATGTCTGGAAGTTCCAATTCTTTATGCTTTTATTTTGTATGTTTGATGAAACATAATAAATCTCTTGCTTCCCTAATACATTCTCAGTTACTTGTCTCATAAAACAAAATACTTTGAAGGCAGGAACTTCTGCACAGAGAACCTCTTTATCTGTCACAAATTTCATGTGTCGGTACATTACAATGTACAAGATTCTTTTCTCATGTAAGAGTATAATGTCAGTCATCTGAAATAGGGTTATATCCCTTGGCATTTATTAATTGCACTGAGAATTCCCTTGACTATTTTAGCACTCCACAATCACCGTTTCTTATGACACTCAGATAATTAAGGCTGCACAGTATTTTATATTGGAAAAATTGGATTTTTTTTAAATTATTGTTTTAAACTACTTAAAAACTGCTACTTTCTGGTTAAATAGTTACCTTAGTGCAGATTATATTGTTTCAGGGCAGAACTCACCTAAGATTTTGATAAATACACTCTGTCTCAGGCAAACAACAATGCAACTAGAGAAAGCTAGTTAATATGTTTAGAAAAAATGTCTTCTTGCGGCTGCTAGTGTGGCACTGCAACAAGCTATCTACATTGGCCAGGGAATCTCCATCCTTGGAAGTCTTCCAGACTTATGTAGGCAAAACTATAAATGACCATATCTAGTGTTGGAGACTATCTTGTTATGAGTGGGAGTTTGGACTAGATGACCTCTCCAAAGGTCTTCTATGAATGATATTTCTGTCTTCTTTCCTTCAATGTGCTGTTGCTATGATTGTTCTGATTCAATTAGTGCACAGAAGCTCCAGTTCAAGGAATGGCCTAAGAACAGGTAATGGGACATGAGCATTAACAGGTTGGATTACAATACTTGTGTAAGTGGTGTTCTGAAATGGGGCCCCTGTACCCAGACAGCAATGGCTTTGGTATAATTTGTGGACAAAACCAAAAAACAGAAGAGTGAAAGTGGGAGATGAAATATTGAAAAAGAATGTCACAACCTAACATGAAAATAGGATTAAATATTTGAATGATCTAGATAAAGCACCAATTAAGGTGGGGGGGGTGGGGATGGAGACGTACGGACAATGGACATGGGACACTAGCTGAGACTGTGCAGCACAAATAAACTACAAATACGAGGAGGGGAGGGAGACAGGAATGTGGAGGAGAGGATATAGAAGTAACCTCCATCAGCAATGGACACCCTCACTAGAGGCAAAAAAACTCTAGAAAAGTTTATAAAGGATATGTTTGAACTACTACTGTAGGCAGAAAAAGCAGAGCATGTGGAGGACAATTTCTCACTGCTATGGCTATATTGGTAGTAGCGTCCTATGGAAGTAGCTTAAGAGTAAGTCAGATAAGCCTGCACAAAACCGCTGTTAAAAAAACCGTCAGAGATTTAGAAAGAGTAAGTGAACTGAAGCTGTCATTTACTTCTTGTCTGCACAGTAAAAAAAAGCACAAAAGAACAAAAGGAAAGACAAAAAGGGGAAAGCTGTTTCATTTATGACTAAAATAGTCCAGTTTGCCATTTCTAACAGAAAGGCTCTAAGGAGAAAATTCTGGTCTTCCAGTTTTCTACTTGTGGGTGGATGCGTCCCTGTTGGGAGACAAAAACTTCAGGTGCAAACATTTGAGCTCTTTTTGCATTCTCTATTATTCTCAGCTGTAGAGGTAATACCCAATATTTTCCTACCAGGAGGTTTACTGCTAGGCTGCTCAGAAGATTTCTACTTAGTTTTCATGAGTAAGGCCTTTTTTGGCAATAACTCCACTGCTAGATTTCAGTCTCCATGTGCTGTTGCCATTTCATTGCAGTGAAAGAAACTTAACTCTGATTTCTAAGAACCAAGTCCAGATTTACAGCCACACATTTGTAGCAAGGAAGCAAAGACTTGGTTCTATTTCAAAGCTTCTGTGCAGCCCACACTGGAATCCGTACAGTGCATTGTTTCCAAGTTCTTCTCTTTACGTGCCAGTCACGAAGCAATTCTATTCAAACTTTGAGGATGGTATGCACAGAAGAAAATATAAAGAACAGAGAATTCTCTTAGGATAAAGAGCCATAAACTGACTGCTGTTGTCAGGCTAACAAAGCAGACCTCAGCCAGGTGGCTTCAAATTTTTATGTTTTTGGCAGTAGGAAACAGTGTTTAGTATATGCTGTTAAGTATTACAGAGTTACCAGGTGTGGCTCACTGAACACAGCCAATGACATTCTTGTGTTTGGACCCTTTTCTCAGCGATTGTCTCATGTTACCTGGATGCATGCCAACTCTTTTTTGTTGCTCTATTCTATAGGCATAACGCTGCACATTTTAAAAACAGAAAAACTGCTAAAATAATTACTGTTCCACTGAAACTACCAAAGTATTCCTTTCTGGATGGAGAAATACAGACGTTAGAATGTCTCAGTCCCAAGACTGCTCTGACCCTCGCTTGACTGAAAGCAACATCTGTTTTCCAGGTTTCCAGCTGTGCTTGGCTAGCCAGAGGTAGCCAATTGCAGACATGTGTGACATTTCCTCAGCATATTATACTGACATCACTGACATGCACCTTATCAGAACAATGGGCAGCAAAACTTCTCAACAGGTTTTAAGTCTCAAGTAGTTCCATCTCAGAAAGGTCAAATACTTGTCACTTTTTAAATTTCTCTTAAAAGTACCTCTTCACAGTTTATTATTTCAGAGCTCTAGATTCAGAGACCTACGTTCAGTAAAGCTGGCATAAATTAACCTGTACACACACCATAACAATGAGGGAAGCCCCCTATGCATGGGCTTAGTGGAGAACGATGCATTATCTAACCACTGCAATCAGATTTTGGTTTATTTTTCCCTCAGTAGACTGAGATGATATCCAGTACAACAGCAGCCCAGGAGTACACAAGACAGAATGTTCATTCTGTACCTGTAGAGAAACTATACAAAAAAAACAGTTTAAGATTTTAAACCTGCAATTCTGTGGAATTTGGAGGTAGATCAGGAAAATAAATATTAAAATATCAATACAATATAGCCCATTCTGAGGCTTCTAATAGTAAGTGATTTCAAAATCAATACACTACTTTGTTTAACAGTCTGCTGAAGCAGAGGTGTCTGAACAGAACAAATGTGTAAACAGCTTCCTTTACAAGAACTACTATTTGATAGTACCTCACTTCCCAGACAGGGCTATCAGGCAAGTCACAGAACGTGTAGTGACAATAGCTTAATTCAGTAGTGAAAGAAAAAGAAATGTATCACTACTTGAAGATTAATGACAGATGAGACCCCTTACTCTGTCTCTCCATATCTGCAGCTCTCAAGCAGGTGGGAAAAGGTAGCAGCCTCCTATGGCTGTCACAGTTGGATATCAGACCCTTAGCAAGAACACAATTCTGGTTTAGCTTGCTCTGGAGTTAGTAGTGTCACTTCAGTTTATGCTACCAGAAGTTAATTGTCTGACACAAAGCCCAATTACTTTAGCTCTGCATCCGGAACTGCTCTGCTCTTCATCCTGGAATACCAGTTTCTGCCACTATTTATCCTCTATCTTTGGTGGTAAAGCTGGTGACCCTTTTCCCTGTTTTAGTCCTGTCTACCTCAATAATCTGGTTCCCCTGGCTAACGTTATCCTGAACAATCAAATCCTTCCACCATGTGTAAACTGAAAGGCAAAATGGTTACTTTCATGACCAACTTTCACCTATGGCAGACCAAGAAAGGATCTATGTGTTTTGTGCCTAGAATTGCATGCCAGCATGGCAAACACATTGGCAGAATTTAAAGACTTTCTCTTTTCTTGACATTACGACTAAGAAGGAATGAAAAACAAGTAAAACCATCAGTTGCATTAATTGAAGGAAAAATTGCCAATACAGGCAACTGACTTCTGCTTATTTAGGTAACAGGTATTCTAACCTTGTCTCGTCGTGGTGACTGACTGATGTGCATACTACTTTTAAACATTCACTGGTACCAAAGCACAAGATGATACGTAAAATACAACTTGATAGAATTCTTGTAACTATACTGTATGCAGATCTAGTTGGGTCAGTTAAAAACAACCCTGAAGTTAACAAGCAGACAAAGAAAGGCTCAGGCAGACTTCGTAAAGTTTGGGCCTGGAATTAAATCAGTATTCTAAGCATTATCGACACATATTCCATCACTAGATATTCATTGTAATTACTGTGGTGATTAAGGCAAAAAGACTGAATTTTCTTGTAATTCTCAAACCTAAACACATTAAGGTATGTAGCATTTCCAAGTTTTGGATATCTATAGACTTCATGTTACAGGAAATATGTCAAGTTTCAAAATCATACCGAGAAAAAAATCACCAAAAATCTGTCCTTGCTTGTATTACATGCATCACCTTTGATTACTGAACTTAAAAGAATGTTTTAAATTTACCTTCTTTTTGACCAATAATTCTGCTTGCTTACTTTTCCCATTTACTTCAGAAGTTAAAACAAACTAACAGTTCATACATTTGTTCAGACTTTCAAATGAGTTCCATTTGCTGGTTCTAATACAGTGTTTGGGTTATATGCACCACAGGAGAATGCTTGTTTAAAAATTCATTTCAACTGGAAATTTTATATTCTGGAAGTTGTATAGGAAACCCTGTGTTGGTCTTCAATTAAACAAAACTGCAAATCTAGCTCAATACTGTTCATTTAAATTCCACTTTCTAAACTTTTTCTCATTGTTTGTAAACCATTATGCAGCTAATGAACAGAAGATCCTGCTCAATTTGTCTTCATTACTGGGCACATCAGCAGTGGACCCAATGGACATCACCCAGTGGATTGTAGGGTTGGGAACAATCATCTTACATTTTTGTGCTCATCAGCATTCAGTAAACCCTACACTGTTCATAAAAGGAGCTGCCTCATATTGTAAAACTTTCCCTCCTTGCAGTTGTGTTCAAAAATAAACAAACAAACCTAGGGGGTAAAGGCACTGAATATGAGTAAGGATATTTGTGACCCAGTCAGGGGCTTCTTAATTGGACCTTAATGCGAAATCATTAATATCCTTTAATTATTTATTTGCATATGTGAGTAGCAACGCTGTGCATGTGTTTAAATATATTATTGAGGTATGTTCTAATCAGAGATAAGATTTGCATTTCATTCTGAAAGAGAAGATTGTTTAACAACGTTTCCTTTCTGATAATGCAGTAATACACAGGGGCTTTGGTCTCAAAGCAGTGCCACTTAAAGATAGGCACCATGTTGCTTCAGGAAAATAATAAGAAAAAAAGCTAATACCCTGTGCTAAGGAGCAGTAAATGAGTACTATTGACAGAGAGAGCAATGAACAATCCAAGGGAATGGTAGTATTGCAAAAGGCAGTGATCTTAGCATGTTAGCCCTCTAACCATTACCAAATTATTTATGAGCATCAATTTATTTACAGGAAGCTGTGGGAAAGGCAGCCTAGGATAAACCTGTAAGTTTTGAAAACAGTACATGGGTGATAAAGCCTAGCAGGATGCAGTCAGAAGAAGGTTACATCATCAGAATCTCAAATATGACCAAATCTTGCTCATGTTTAGTATAAAACAGGGAGGCTACGGATTGGGCAGGATATGCAACTGCACAAGATTTCAAGCTGGGCAAATACTATGGGGTATTTTTCACAAATGTTCCCACAAGGTTATCCTGCTAATACATTCTCTTTGGGCCTGTTATTTCTATAGCAGTTACTGTTTAAAAACAAAACAAAACAAAACAACTGAAGAAAGTTTCACAAACATATGTGTGAACAGAAAGCATATTTCAAAGTTTTTATCTTTGGTCTCTATAAATTACCTTGCTTTCACATAGACACATCTGTACTTACAGTAGAATATCACTATGCGGCTGACACACAGCAAACAATCTCCAAGACTAAGAGCATGAGTGCATCTTTGCTGCCCTGGTTGTAATAGGCCCTTATATCCTTCTGAACATGCACAGCAAAGACCTTCCAAAACACTTGATCAGATGTTGTCATCATTGAAGTAGGAACCAGAAAGAGCACTACATAGTTCCTCTGAACAATAATTAATCCCCCAACTGTTCAAATGATGAATATAAACTACTCAAAACTTCTTTCAGTCAGTTTATGGAATTTAATAGATTCTTGAAATACTTACAGTCTGAATATATTTCAGGTTAAAGGAACAAGCATGAAAATCATTGAACTATCTGCTGAGTAATAACACAATTTAAAGCTTACATCTATTCTGTGAGGTGAGAAACAAACACCAATTGCCAGTCAAAGCCTGGCAGTGTTTACTGAATTAACCAACCTTTCCCTCATAATACTGCATATTTCCTGCCTCCCATCAAAGGATTTTTGTTGTTCTGACACCTTTGCACACTGCGTCATGGAACGGTATTTTTCCAGACTCCACATCAATTTCAATTCTTAATGTATTTTCTGAACAAATTACTCGCATCTAAGAGCTGAAAGGTCTAAAAATAAGTGTCGAAATCAAAGTGGAAATGCTATAACACATTTGCACAAATTAAAGGATTGTGTGATCTAGTTACGCTAATCCAAACACTGAAAATTTATTAGAACAATTTAACAAGCGGCAAAAATTTTTAGACAGCTAAACAGGAGTTCAGACTAAAAATAAATCCACAGGGTAGAATTTATTAGAGAAATGCTTAATATGGGAAGGATTTTCCATAAAATCCTTTTAAAATCTCAGCCTAAACACAGAACTTTCATCACTTTAATGTATTGCAGCTTGTTTGCCCAAGGGTAAAGTCAATGAAGTTATAGTATATTAAAACTATGAGAACATAAGTGACCCCGCAATAGCCCATGAACATCGATATTTTACCTGAAAATTTAAACCAATAAACATTTCGCAAAAACATCAACTTGGCACTGCAGTTAAGTCTTTGACACCTGCCGAAGAGACTAACCCTTCAGTTCAAAATACGCTTAATGGGAATTCTGTCTTCCACTTATCTATTCAGTACAAATTCTATAGCGATTTGCAGAGTACACAGCCATCTGGAGACAAGTGGGTTCTCTCAACCATTGAGCCATAATGACTTGCATCACTCTTAAGAATGACACCTCCAGTCCAGAATCACTTCTTTCCCGACACATACCTGTGTGAATCCCAATATTCTGAAATGGCCAAGTCAAAGTAGGACAAAAGGAATAGCATCTATAAAAATCCACACCCTTTGATACTCTCCAAAATAAGGCAAAACTTGATCGCCAAGACCAAGTAAATGTAGATGGTTCTTTATCAAAAGCATTTGTCAATCCACAAATCTTTAATGCCTTTTTGTCATATGAAATGGTTGTTTGAGAAATGTTCTTATGATTTATTTGTCCGTGATAAGCAAGGAATAACAATTTCCTGTGACAAGGCAAAGCCATAGCCCATATTCACGAAATTTTTAGCAAGGACTAGTGCCCTAAAGAAATAGGTTCCAAAGATGAAGAACGTTTTCTCAAACCAGTGCATCCATTGGACAGAAAAGGGGAACAAAATTAAGAAGAAAACCCCCATCTTAATCTTGGACTACAAATTCTCCTCAAAGAAAATATCATTTACACTCGCTGCTGTCTCCCCAAAAGCAAGTTACACCTGTGCATCCATACACTATACTGACTGCTAACCTCTTCAAAGGTTCTGCTGCAAGAATTAGGTAGCTGCTTCAAGAAAACAGCTAGCTGTTCTCATATAGTTTACTCCAAGGAGTCGTCATCCAACTGCAGTCTCTCATGCACTCCATTGCTGAAGTAATTTGCCAGAAATCCTGAAGTACTGCAGTTTCCAGCAGTCACCATCCCAACACATTACTTCCTTGATAACAATTATAACAGAGAAAGGCATTTCCATGCAGCTCAATAGTTTCTGGTGAGCAGTTCCAGAGACATTTGGCATAAACAGGACCCTGCATGTCTTAACCTCCAAAAGTTTATGTAAATGCTTCAGTGTGCAAGAGCAGACAAAACTCTGAGCAGTAACCTGAACAGCCTGAGTGACAACATTACAGTGGCACTTTATAGCTGGTGGTCTATCCGAAGGTCGGCTAGAACTGAAGAGCCTTTCCAGATCAGAAAATAAGCAAATATTATTTACAGAGAACTTGCCCTGTTACAGTGCATGAACACACCAAAAACAGCTAAACTCCTACTCAGCAAATAAGAGAAAAGGCTAGTTTTAATGTAACCTTGCAAACATCCTACATTAGAGTTCCTATGAAATGATTTGGTTAAAAGCCAGCTCACTGACATTTTCTGAAAAGACCACATAACAGAACTCCGTATACAAAAGTCAAATTCATGTATTTCAATAAGATACATTTTCTGACCCACTGCATATCAGGATTGACATATTCACAAATTATTCTACTGTTAATCACTATAATAAAGAAGCAGATTCAGCCATTACTTTTAATAAGGGTTTGGCCATTCATAGTGTTATAAATAATATGTCTCAATATTGTTACATACACTCTAAGGGCAAAATTTCAGTCAGAGTAGGGTTCACTGAGCTGATAAAAGCAGAAATATTTTTCAAGCAATAGAGATACATCATAAACTAAGTATCATACTACATGTCAGTAACAGTCGTTTGGAACTCAAAACTCTGTGAAGAGCATTCCCATTTACACATACATAGAAAAAACATAGTGGGACTTTAAGAAATACTGAGCAGTCATACATAAATTGAATACTATTCGGTGGGAGTATGTTAAGCAGGA
>Ga0181612_105203_pt1 | contig 14818 bp, 7 predicted proteins | sample HoacroProtozoa21_FD_119630 | JGI IMG/M metagenome (GOLD analysis project Ga0181612, IMG submission 119630) | Hoatzin crop microbial communities from Cojedes, Venezuel. Combined Assembly of Gp0051906, Gp0051904, Gp0051908 | reverse complement strand
GATGACCCACAGAGGTCTCTTCCAACCCCGAACATTCTGTGATTCTGTGATTCTGTGATTCTATGATTCTGTGACCCTAGCAGAGAGTATGGGATGACCACAGGTTGCCCAGCCAGCAGCACCACTGAGCCTTTGTTCAGCATTGAGCTCTACAGGATGCTGAGAAGCCAAGAGGCTGCAGGGGCCAGCACCTGCTGCCAGATCAACAGCGGAGATGTTGGGTGCCCGTAACTTCAGAAACTTCACATGATGCCCCAGCATCAGGCAGGTGCTTATTGCTGCTGAGCTTGCCTGAAGATCCACTGTTCGTTGAGGTGTCCATAAACTTCCTTAGTTTAGATCACGGGAGACACTTCTCTGAGGTTACTGGCTTAGCTTGTTCAGTATTTTAAAATATATATTATAATGAATTTTCAATCAAAGCTGTCACTTGCTATCTACCTTCAGAAGATAAATATAGGAAAAGCATTGCTATGGGAAAACCCTAACTGGCTTCCCGTTTCAAGGTAGGCACTATTTGTGCTATAATACTTGAACCCTACAACACCCCTTATAAGACAGGAATGCTTAACGAAACAAACAAATAGCAATTTCTCATCTGCCAGCTGCACTTTGATGTTACACTCAAAAACTTGTTATGGGTCAAAAAGAGCAGCACACCTTATAAAGGAAGCCTAGAATTTCTTGTCAGCGTAATTAAAATCCTACACTGCAACTAAGCAACAGTAAGTAGTTCTAATGAGTAGTCCAACTAGAACAATGCTAACACTCATTGTCCCAATGACCTAATTAACACAAAATAAATCTCCTCAATAATACAGTGTAAAAATCATTATACAAAACCTCCTACTATCTTGCCCTTTCTCTGGGCTTATACTGACCCTCCCATAGCCACTGTGTGTCCTCAGGTCGGCAGCAGCACCTGTGTGACACACTTCCACACTTCACTCTTGTCTTTATCAGTCTGGAGCTCACGTTACGTCCCAATCTACTCTGTACGGTGTATTCCGCACTTGGTAGGCAGATACCTGTTGCTTGTTGCTCCTGTGGCTATTTCTGCTCAGGTCCCAGGTCCGTGCCTCTTCAGATGACAGCAGTAAGTCATTTATAGCCCTGGGGTCTCCAGTGCCAGCCTGTTCCCTCTCTCATGTCACCCCACACCTGTACCCCTGTATGCTGTGTCACCATTCCCAGGGCCTCTGACCTCATATCGGGGTTGCATACAATGATATAATAATGACATCTTTATGGTAGGGTCATAAATTTTGCATTCTGCGCAGAGTAACTATACTATAAAATGTAACGTTATGGCTGAAGTATAAAATACTTTTATAGTATAAATTATAAAATTATGACTCTTCTGTGATTGTACAAAGTTAAGCAAAAGTAAAACAAATTAGGTGACAGTCACCTTATTATTGGGAGAATTGTTGTTACAGCTAAATTAACTAAACCAAAGCTCCAGGCAGGCCAAGAAGACCCCACACAAAGCCTGGCAAGCTTGACTCAGTCCTTAGACATTGCAAAGTTACTCCAAAGTCTACAGACTACTCGGCTATACATGACTACAAGAGTTTCTTATCAAGAAAGGACAAATATTACCCCAGAGGAAGAGGCATCACTCCAACAAAATGTTCCACGTTAGTGTAATTGGAAAAGAAAACACATGAGTGTGCTATCAAGAAAATAAAAGCTGAACTGACACTGACTTGGTTCGTTGCCATTCACACTCTCCATGGTATGAGCAAGCTGACTTGCAACAGACAACCCTCCTTCCACCCCAAGACACACATTCACACCCCACACTTCAGATTTTACTGCTATATTTCCTGTGGCATATTAATGAACAAAAGCAGAATTGCCTATAAACACATTTCTGAAACAGTGTTTATAGTGCAAGGGAATTCAGCTTCTACTTTACTGACTCATTATGAAATAGATACTTCTGAATGTGCCGCATATCAACCTGGAAGTGATGAAAACACTTAACAGCTTTATAAAAGCCTCTTTTTGCTTAGAGTGTGCCCATGTACAGTAGCCCTTGTTATACCAAAAATGTTATTTTGTTCTATTCAATGCTTTGTAATGACACTTGCCTCTTTCAGGCTCAAACAGACCACATCATTTGGCTTTAGCAGAATGCAGTGCCACACATCACCATGTGTACAGCTTCACAGATCACTGATAGATACCTGTTTGCATTCCTACAGCTTACAAATGCATACACTGTTATTTTTCCTTTCATTTTTGAGGAAGTTCCATATAATATTCTGTACAAATGGGAGTGCACTCATGTATACATAAGCAAACATAGGTAACTTGGATGGAGATCTTTCTAAAGTGGATTTTAGCCCAAAGAAAATTTTTGTAATCAGGTTTAAAAGCCTCCAGAATTGGAGATTATAAAGGAAATAGAGCAACAGAGCATCTGATAGCAGCACTGCAAGATCTCTTCTATAGAGCAGGAGTAACGTTTAGAGAGCACATCTACAATGCTACAGCAATGCTCTGTAACCCTCATTTGTAGTTTTAACACCAGTTTTTCAGTGAGAAATGGAAACAGTAAACAGCAGCTCAAAATTTCTGCTAGCAGTATTGATATCAATGACTCTTGTAAAACCAATAGCATAAATCTTGCTCTTAGCACCACAGCACATGTTTAATTAATCAGGCCTGCCATCCTCATTTGCCCTTCACTGGGTTCCACTGATGATTACCCAGTGGAAAATTCAGCCCCTTAATGCAAACAATATCCTTTTTAACACTTTCTTTCCAGAGGCTGGCTTTTGGGGGTGGCAGAGGCATTGTCGGCAAAGAAGGCTGGAACTCCATTATTGGGTCCAGCCACCCTCCCACAGTTTAACCCTTCATACGGGTTACAAAGCAACTTGGAAGGGATTGCTTTCTTTCCTCATCCAGAACGGCTTTTCCTTCAAGACCTCTTTTCTTTTCCTCTCAGCTTTAGTAATAGGATTACAGCCAAATATTTATGCACCCTGTGAATGTGAGGCGAGAGACATATTAAGTGCTAAGTTATTCTAATTTATTCTGCTAAAGGAACCATGTGAAGTAGCACAAAGCCCTCCCTAATTTTGCATTTTTGGCCATTTGCAAGTTTTACTTGTAAAGGACATCAGAATTTTATTTTCTTGTTGGTAGTGCTGTCCAGGAATGAGAGGGAAAAAATATCTAAGAAATGAAACCCTTGTAAATAAAATATAATTCACAGACAGAAGCAGAATTTTCCTCTGGGTCATTATTAGTGAAACCCAGTGAGGGGATAATAAGGACATGAGACCTGATTAATTAAACATTTGCACTATTGTGTGTAATTATACTTTTGTGAATCATCCCACAGACATCTGTTTACTCAGGACCACGGGACCCGCCATGCCGAGCTTTGCAGGGGCCTCCGGCGGAGCCCAGCATGGGGCACCCGGCCGCCAGGGCCCCACGGCTCCTTCCCCAGACCAAAGAACCCTTCTGCCTGCCCGGGCGGCACATCACAGCCTGCCAATCTGCCCACGCATTCGTGGCAGCTTCTTCCCAGAGGAAGCCTCCAGACCGGCCTGGTTTCGCACTCCGAGCGCACCCACCCATACCCATCACTATGTGAATTTGCAGCGACACCTGTAAGCCTTCACATTTTGTTGCCCGAGTGCACTGTGGCATTCTCCTAGCGTGTGGGATGTGTTCCCATTTATCTTGCACTTCAACCTATGCTTAAGCCATACCAAGCTCACAGGAATTAATATGCTGGGGCTTCTCCTTGAAACATTTTTTGAAAGGTCTGTGCCACGCCATATTTGCAGTTTAAATCCTTTTCACAGTTTTTAGTTGCTAATGAACTTATCTTGGGTTTTGCAACATTCTGACAAAAAAGCCTTGAGCTCCTGAAGCGTAGTAAAAACCTTGGTGCCAGCATTATCAGTTAGATGCTGTGGAGTTACTAATAGAGACAGCGTCAGCCTGCCTAAAATTTACTGTAGTAGAAACATTAAATTGTCATAGCTTACACACACTTCTGCAGTAACTCTAAGTCGCAGCACGCTTCTGCTCCAAAGGGTGTCTGTGACTATGCCATTTTGGGGATCCGCTTCTCAAAGACAGCTGGGAATGACAGTGCTCCAAACAGCCCTGTCACGGCAAAATGATCTCTCTTTCTAGGGAGGCTGGGAACAGCTCTGCTGACATCCACCTCCCCCGAGACGGGAAAGCGCAACTATCGTAGAAGTCCGTTTTCAAGCAGTTCTGGAGAAATAAAGGTATTCATGAGAGAAAGCTCAGTATTTTGGTCCATTCTTTGGCTTCCACTCTCTGATGCAACCTAGGGTATCTGAAAATATTCTGTTACTAGAAGTGTGACTCCTAGCCAGAGCACTCCTGAGGGAGGAGAAGAAACTGTGGAAATACCACGGAGTAAGAAAATCCAGTTTCATATATATTTTTTTCTTTTTTCTGATTAGTGACTTTCCAATCTCTCACCCTCTCTTTGAACTGATCATTATTTATGAGCATTTCTACAGCACTTGTAGCTCTCCTTCCCCTGCCCATGTAAGAACAGATATTAAATGCGAATATTTCTGAAAAACCTAGACAAAGCAGGAAGCATGAACAGCCCAGCTAAACAGGCAGCTACTTACATGATAGATGAAAGGCACAAGAGGCTTTACAGCAACAGAGACCTAAATGTACATGACGAGAAAGGAAAAAGACAAAAAAAAGTTGTACAGTTGAAAACTTCTGCTGTGTTTTCTGTTGTAAGAGGAACAGGTGTAAAAACCCTGTTAGCAAAATCCTGCCAGGCACTGTGGGTGTCAGCATCCTGTGTATGCAAGCAGATAGTTGGGTTGTGTTCTGTGCTACAGAAATCCAGCCGTCACAGGTCAAACACACATGCTGAGATGGCTGAACACAATTTTAGAAACTCATTCCTGTTGCATTTTCCTTGCCGTAAAACACTGTCTGCCACAGTACCACCTCATTCTTGCACTCAATGAGAACATTCATATCAGGTTAGTGCCAGGCGTCCCTTCGGTATGTCTTCTTCAGCCCGCACTCCGCGTGGCCAGTCCTGGTGTCCTGCTGCAAACCCAACAAACTTTGAACAGCCTTCAGGGCTGCCCACTAGTGTGAGAGGTTCCTGCGTGGGCATAACAGAGAGGAAAAAGCACCTTCCAAACCGTAGAAGATGGGAATATGATGAACTGAGGGCCTGGCACCAAAAGGCAAAAAGAGAGCTGGAGCCTTGAGTCACACCTTCAGACGGACAATCGCTAGATGTGTGGCATCTTTGCAAAGAAACACAGCGCCCATGAGCAATTCCTGTGAGTTGTCTTCTTTGTCTACTCTTCCCCTCTTCCCCCCGACAAGGTGACTTAGTCCTAGGGGTCTATTCCTCAGAACCACATGATGCCTAGTAAAGAAATAAATCAGTTTCGAACATCAATTTTTTTTAAAAAAAAACAACCTCTGCCTTGTTTTAGTAATTTGCTAGATTTCATCCCAATTAGTCCTAATTATTCCTTGCATTAGGCTGATGAACTGTAGGTATCTACCTTCAGCAAAAGTAAGATTTTAATACAGTATGCTTGAACATCTCCAGTGGGACAAGCTGCAGTGTGTTTCCAGTACAAGCCCGGAGCTTGACAGATACTAGCAGCCCAGGCCACTGCTTAAAATGACAGAATAAGGAAATCAAACAAAAGGAGAACTAAGTGGATTTAAAGGGCAAGTAAATGCACTTTTCTCATTTTCAGAAATATTTATTCAGTCATCATTTTCAGGCAGTTTATCATAAACGTCAAATTACACATGTATTTTCTCCCCATACCTCCTGATGCTCTTCACAAGAAACTAACTAACTGAACTGATGCACCAGGAAAGACACAGCAGGAATGATCCTAGTTCCCTCCTTTATACAACTGCATTAAAAAAAAAAAAGGGGAGAATTAAGATGTTTTACAAATTATAACAAGGCTATGCCAAGAACCTGGTTCTCTAAACCACTGAAGAAAAAGGGAATGTTTTCACGACCAGATTGCTAGGGCTAGGTTTCACCTTTCATTTAGCTGCTTGGTTGAAATACTCATCTCTAAGGCCAGCTACAATCCAATTGTGATTGAAACGACTGGGAAGAAAATACCGAATTTTTCTTAGACCTCAATTTTCTTAGGTCTCAACCATACATTACTACTGAATTTGTTGCATCTTTTTTTAATGAGTGGAAAGCACGTGAAATAGCAACACAAAAAACCTAGGTCACTTTGGTGTCTTGAAAGGGGGCTGAGGACTTGGATCCCATAAGTCTGTGTTAAAATTTACTCTTGACCAGTATTTGGGGCCAGTCAGTCGTTCTGTCCCTCAGCTTACTTCTGCAAATGACAGATTTTATTATTCCACTGGCTCTAATGCACTAGTAGGTTCTCTAGATTAAAAGCATCAGGTAATGCATGCTGTTACGATGGAAAAAATACAGTAAAGCTGTTCAATTGTCTCGTGAGGTATAGTTGCTAATTTGGTAACTGATGCCTTTGGAAGTACAGCCTTAGCACCACCAGTATGACGCTCCCCTGTCTGATACACCTCGACATAATACAGAGCAGTGCTAAGTACTGAAAACTGTGCAATTATCAACCTCCTCGCTTTTTCAAGGAGCTTGGACAAGAGGAACAGAGAGAAATCTCCATAGTGATGCTACCCCTGAAACTTTGCTATTGAGATCACTGGCTTTGCCAGAAACCGCAGCGAATCTTATGTGAAAACAAACAGCAGGGAATCCTGAGTAGCTTATAGACAACCCACGGAATAACCAGGGCAGCATTTTTTTCTTGTTTAAAACTTGCACTGTGCAGTGTTGCAATCGACTGGGTGACGCAGCAGCAGAAATCAATTGAAAACTCTAGTAAGAGCTTCAGATATGACTGAAGGGAAGCAGGTGAAAAAGACTGTAGATGACATAGCACTGCTGTCTGAGTATGTGATGGGAACGCAAGATACGACTAGCAGTTCACAATGGTGCCAGTCCATTTTGGCCTCACCTATAAGAGAGCAATGCGACTCTGTCTGAGAGGGCCAGTACTTCAGAGAAGATGACTGGCTGGCCAAGACAGCCACAGCCTCCTGCTTGCAAAGATCTCTGAATGCGAAAACGCATTAATGCTTGACTGGAAAAGTGGCTGGATGTAGAAGGGATAAGTTAGGCAGAGAGCATGGCCACCACAACTGCCAGTTGGTGCTTGCAATGCTCGGTGGTGCTTCCGCAGAGGCGGGAAGGTGCACAGCAGAGGCAGCGGAGGGAGGGCGCAGCCCTGCTCCCCTCTCCACACCTGTGCTGTACAGATTGACAGGCCGCAGCTCAGCTTCTGACATTCTGGAACACCTAATTTTTGTTTAAATTAAAAAGCAGATTCCCAGACTAGCTAGTACACAAAGCTGAGTCAACCATCAGGTTGAGTTTCAGCCAAATCTTTTCACTTAAGGACTCCGCTAAACTACAGAAATCTTTCTGTGCTTTCAGCTGATGGCAAAGAGTGTCACACTTTCTTCAACTGCATTTCTTTGCTCTCTGTGCTAAAGATCTTTCCTGGTCATGCAACACTCCATGACAGGATAGCCTTTAACGCCAGTAAAACATATTTATAGAAAAGACGTAGAAAGGAAAATGGGGAAAAAGATATATATAGAACCTGCATACAAGCTGGGGACACCAAGTAGTCATGAGGCAGACTCTTTGTCCTCTTCACTGAACCCTTCTAACACAGGTTTCATTCTTCTAATTTTTAAGTTTTATTTTAAGTATCGAAATATGGGAGACCAAAATCTGAGAGAACTACAGATAAGGGAAACGGGACCCATATAAGATAAGGAGGCAGAACATTTGGTTCTATTTATCTCACAATGGGGAGAGTTTTAGCTTTAATGTTTAAGTCCATTAAAACTTCTCTGGGCCATAGTTGCAGCAGACTTAAAATGAGCTAAAGGCACTTTACAAAAGGATTCCAAAATCTCAACAAAGAAGTGCTGAGTATTGTTACAGTTTCTCCTCACAAAAAGATCTGCACTCAAGGCAGGAGAAATACCGAGAAGCACATGTTGCCTGAGTAACACTCCTTCAAGCACTGGGCATCCTAGCAGGCAAGTAATCCGTCTTGGGTGCATACAGGTCTTAATGAATAAAAGGCCAAAATTCCTATTCACTTCAATAGGGTCAGGATGTCACACAGGAGGTATCCCACCTTCGTCTCTGTATGGTTTATCAGTCCTGTTTCCAAAGCACCACTCTTACTGTCCTTTCTCAACAGGACCATGATATCTCCATGTTTGCAGGTTTAATCCAAGTATTTTATAACTGGTCACATCTGGTTATCAAGAGCTGATTAAATTGACGTACATGCCTTTTCTGTGTTGTCTGTCCTCAGGGAAGACATATTAGGCATTTCTGGCAAACCTGTACACTTTAGGGCCTATCTTACCAATCCACCTGCTATGTGTTGCCTATTAAATCAGCACGAAAACTCTGAATGAAAATCATGCAGCAGAAAACACCGTGTCTTGCAGTTCCTCTGAGCTGCAGGAAAAGACCCTTCTGAAGGTGATTTCCGGTTTACATGCATAGACCTTTGAAGTACACATAATCTGCAGTCAATTCAGGAATTTACAGATAGGGGTTATCAGCCCTTGTTTATTCACAATGATGAGAAGAGTTTAATTAATACCACACATATTAGTCAATTCTTTGCTTTTAAATCTTACCTGTTGCCCATCAGCCAATCAATACGTATTTTAATCTTCTCCCCTTTTCAGATATGGTTTCAACATCTCACAGAGCAGAGCAGCAGACTTCACAATCATTAATTGCTATTACCAGTCCTTTCATTTTCTGAACATCAGCAGTTTCTATAAACTCCACTTTCATCCATGTGTTATATTATCCATTCTTATTCACCACTTGTTTCTCAAGTAGTCTTTTTAAAAACTGCAGAGGTTCTATAACCAGTAATACAAAATAATTTTTTATACAATTTCCTTACTATTCTCAGAATTTTCAGCTGTAGATACACTTCCATATCTATCTGCCAAACCTAAAACATGGATGAGGCAAATATAGCAATTTTCCCTGCTACAAATACAATTAAGCTGTTTATCTTTGGATTTAGTCTAACATTTTATCCCAAGGAGTTCTCAGTGACAATTGAGTCAATCAAATTCAAAGTGTTTGAAGGTCTGGCAGTTCATAGCCTACCAACAAGCAGCCATATTTCTGCCAATTTTTGGTCACATGTAGCACATGCTAGTAGTTAATATGACTTTATATTTGCCCCCCTCTCTGTTAATCAACAAAATCAACAGTTACAGGTAGATGTTGAAAAACAACTCTTATTGACTTCTCATTTCCATTATATTCGTCCAACTGAACAGATATAAAAAGGGAAGTGGTCGTGTAGGGATAGTGTTAGAAAAGCCAAGGCCCACCTGGAGTTTAATCTGGCAAGGAATGTGAAGGACAACAGGGAAGTATTCTAGAAGTGCGTGACAACAACAGGAAAATGTGAGCCCACTGCTGTATGGAGCTGGGAAACTGGTGACAGCTGACATACAAAAGGACAAGGTACTCGATGCCTTTTTTGCCTCAGTCTTTACCAGTAAAAGCTGCTTTCAGGAACCCCAGACCCCTGAGACCAGAGGGAAAATATGGAGCAAGGAAGACTTACTTACCCTCAGTGAAGAAGGACCAGGTTAGCGACCACATAAACAAAGTGTTTGTACATAAACTCCAAAGTGCTGAGGGAGCTGCTGATGTCACTATGAGGCCAGCCCCAATTGTCTGAATGGTCATGGCCAAGAGGAGAGGTTCCCAAAGACTGGAACTGCGCAAGTATCACTCCAATCTTCAAGAATGGCAAAAAGGAAGACTTGGAGAACTACAGGCCCTTCACCACCATCTCAGTCCCTAAGAAGGTGATGAACAACTGCTCCTGGAAAGTATTTCCAGACACACGAATGACAAGAAGGTGATTTGGAATATTCAGCACGGATTTTTGAAAGGAAGATCATGCTTGACTGACCTCACTGCCTTCTACAATGTGGTGGCTAGCTTAGTGGATGAAGGAAGAACAGTGAGGAGTGTTTACCTTGACTTGAGCAAAGTCTTTGACATTGTCTCCTGTAGCATCACCATAGACAAGCTGCAAAGTACAGGTTAGGTAAGTGGACACTGAAGTGGATTAAAAAGTGCTGAACAATCAGGCTGTTCAACATCTCCATTAATGGCCTGTAGGGTGGGATGGAGTGCACTCTCAGGTTCACAGATGATACAAAACTGGGAAGTGTGACTGATACAGCAGAGCATTTTGCTGCCATTCAGGGGGACTTCAACAAGCTAGAGAACTGGGCAGAGAGGAAACTAGAATTTCAACAAGGAGAAACAGAAAGTCCTGTAACTGGGAAGGAATAACCCTAGGCACCAGTACGTGCTACATGCTGGCCACCTAGCTGGAAAGCAGCTTTGCAGAAAAGAATTTGGGGTTCTGACGGGCAACAAAATGACCCTGAGGCAGCAATGCATTCTCACAGCATAAAAGGCCAACAGTATCCTGGGCTGCTTTAAGCAGAGTGGTCAGCAGGTCGAGGAAGGTGATCCTTCCACTCTGCTCAGCACTGGTGAGACACCATATGGAGTACTCTGTCCAGCTCTCAGCTCCCCAGCACAAAAGAGACACGGACGTACCTGAACAACTCCTGTGCAGGGCAGCAACGAGGGTCAAGCTACTGGAGCACCTTTCATATGAAGAAGCTGAGAGAGGTGGACCTGTTCAGCCTGGAGAAAAGCAAGCTCAGGGGAACCTCATCCCTGTGTATAAATACCCAACAGGAGGGAATGAAGACAAGGGAGCCAGACTCTTCTCTGTGGTGTCCAGTGACAAGACAAGAGGCAGTGGGCACAAACCAAAACACGGGAGGTTCCTTCTGAACATCACGAAACATTTTTTTACTGTGAGGGTGATCAAACATAGGCACAGGTTGCCCAGGGAGGCTGTGGAGTCTCCATCCTTGTACGTATTCAAAACCCTACTGAACACAGTCCTGGAAAACCTGCTCTAGGTGACCCCGCTCTGAGCAGGGCGGTCAGACTAGACTATCTTCAGATTGTTCTGTGATTCTGTGATTATGTGATTTGTCAGCCAGTGGCTTGCTTGCAGTTATTTGCTGCAATAATTTACGATTTTGACTACTTTGTTCTGTGACCCATGAGAATGATCACATCACTTGTGTGGTGGCATCATGGAAGAGATGCAACAGTCGTCATGAAACAGGAACAGCTCCTTAACGAACCAAACACTTTTGGGTACTGTAAGCTAAAGACAGAGAGAATAAATGATGGAATTTTAGGATATGTTCATCCTCTCATTTGCTGTGGACACAAACCTCAGGTTTCACAATGATGAAGTTCCCCGTCCAACCTTTTATTAGATCGAATGCATTATTGTGCATTCCACACAATGCTTTCATATACATACCAAGTGAATGAATTGATTTTAATGACCTTCATTTTTCTGTGATGTTTTCAGTCCTGTAAGTTCCCATCTTGAAACTTCTTAGTTAACATGTGTATGGCATAATTTATTTCACTGTTTTATGAAAAGCAGCTGAGTTTGTGTAATAATGGTAAAATAATGCTGTCCTTGGTGACAGGGCACCTCTTTTTAGACAAACCCCTCACAATATGAATAACTGGGGCAAACAAAATGTGTTAAAGTATCAATTAGAATAGACTTACTTTGGCAGTCAGAACAAGAAAACTGGGGTATCAGGTTTACAAACCTAGCTGAGTGACCGTGTATTTCTGACACAATGCTTAAACTCTTTTCTAATATAGGAGCAATTCTAGAAACACTCAGACCTCCACTACCTGGATCTGCTCTCTTCCTTCCTTCATTCTCACAGAGAACTCTTTCATTCTGGAAAAGGCAGAATTTTGACTGTGAAAATAAACATACATATACATACACAATAAGACAAACAAACTAGACACACAGGAAACTAAGAATTGGAAACTGGAAGAAAAAAACAACCCTGTGGAAGCCATGCAGAAATTTCTGTCACAACACTTTCTTCAGAACTACAGCCCAGACTCCAGTCTAAAGTCAACCCAAGCAGCTCCCCACATTTCATCTTGTCTCTACGATTTATAACTTTCTGAGTTCCTCAGACTTGTCTATAAAATCATAGTCTCTAAACTGGGTGTGAATTAGACAACTGGTTTAATGAAAAAGATGACTAGCGGCTGCTCAAAGAAATAAGTTTGTATTTGACTAGCTCACATGGTGAACTGTAACTACTCTATGAACTTTGTAAGAGGTTCTTGTAGAGTCAGACAGAGGTAGAAACCATTTCAGTTATTAAAAGAAACCAAGTCTTTTTGTACAGCACCAAAAAAGAGGAAACTCCTCCCTTTCAAATTATAAATCTTTATAGTGCAATTCTTTATGGCTAGGAAGAGAACTTCAGACACATTTCAAATAACCCCAGCCGTTTAATCTGTACCCTTCAGGAAGTCAAGCTGTGTGTGTACGTGAGACAGAAACATTTTTGCTGAAATAGGAAAAATCATACAGCTCTGCTCAGCCCACTGTAAAACTAGCTGCTTCTGATAGGGGGAAGGAACCTACTTTCCTTCGCAGAGAATGGCATTATATAGCTTGTGAATCTTCATCCTTTTGTAGTCTAGTCAGAACCTGTGACCACAGGGGACCACTGTAGGCAAATATCTCCTGACAGAAAATGGACAGTAGATCCATTAACAAAGGTATTTAATTGTATTTATGTAGAAAACCAGCAGCCTCTAAGTTTAGTTCATAGGAAAACAAGTCTGAGCCATTCATACAAGCTCCTATTTATCAGTTCCTTTTAAATTTACTATTACTCCAGAGTCAGTTCAGTCAGGGTGTTCTCTGTTAGGTTTTAAGCAATTTCTTTGAAATTCTAGCAAATCCAATATCCCAGTAGTAACATTTATTGATTTCCCTACCTTTCCTGTGCAGTGATAAGCCAATCATACAGGTAAAAAAGTGCAACACAAACAACAAGTATACAAGTATATAACAACAAATACTTAATGAAGACTTTTGATGTAGTTACAGTTGTAAAGGTGTTTCACACTGGAGGAAATTTGCATTTTCAGTAAATTAAGATAACTTCACAGACTGCAGGACATTAATACAGTAGAGATGACAATGAATGGACTTTGGGACTTTGCAGACAGACAACATTTTTCATCTGAGAATTAAAACCTTTTTTAAAAGTATTGGAGAAAAACGGGTAGAAATTCTTACTTACGGGAATTTACAATGAGGCTCCTGGAGAGAAGGATTCCATCTTAAAGGGTAAGCTGCTAATTTTTTTATTTTCTTTTATTTGTTGGGGTATTTTTTAAGTAGCAGTTGACATGAAACATAAATGGGTTTTCTCTTATTTTGTTACAGGGAGCCACAGCCAGCATTTTGTGTCCAAATCCTAATTTATTGCTAAAATCACACAAACCCCTTCTTTAGCAATAAACAGAGCCTTTTGCCACTGAAATAGGCTAGAAGTTTCCTGACGTCCCCTGAAGCTATCCAGAGACTCTCAGGTCTCCTTTTCTTTCTGGCCCTCCACAAATAAAGCTGTTTCTAGCTATTCTCCCCTTTTATATATTACCTTCCTAAATTAAGATGTCCATTAGGAAAATATTAGCCCTTTTTTCCTAATTGGTCAGTTTTACGTGCCTTTCTTCTTGAAGCTTTCTGACCAAATGACTAGCACTGTCTTTGCAGTTAGCCTAAGTTTGTGATATTTGGCTCACCTCTTTAAAAAGGGGTTTATTTACAATGCCAAACAATAAACTCTTCTCACTGGTAATCATCAAGTTTCCTTTTCTCTCTTGCTGATAATTTAACATGCTCTGCCTTAACAGAGGCTCAAGAGTTCACCAAGCAACAGTTGGTTCCACCTGATTGCTGTAAGTACTTCAGCACAATGTGCATAATATATGTCACAGCACATACACCACAGAGTGCTAAAGAATATGTTAAATAAAATAAGGCATTAACGTGCTCAAAAAGCCAACACAATGTTCATACAGAAACACACCACATAGACAACTGGACTTTTAGCTACAGCAGGTTCCCGCATGTCTCCTTATGGCTTCAGCCCTCTGTATTGCTCAGTGCTCCTTGCAGCACAGTTCGAGTTTCTGGAAGCTGGAAGTATTTATTTTTCTCCCTTCAGCCACTGGCAGACATGAGAATTGAGTTCCCACATGCCAGAGCTCTATAGGCCCTGCACGCTGAACTATACTGCTCTGTAGCATACAAGAGACTCAGGGCAGATCTTGAAATCAGACATAGATCTGCAAACTTCACCAGTAATTCCCACTGTGAAGTAGTTAATCTGGCTTCAAACACTTTCATGATATCTTAGACACTAAGAGGAAATTAAATGTATTTACTTAAGCCCATAAAGGCAGGTACTTGAATGGGCTGCTGCTTCTAAGAAGCTCTGATTATTATGACTTTCTACTGAAACTCTTTGTGATTTACCACTCACATAAGATTCAAACACTTAGTTGTTCCCTTGGGAGCGTGATGTCCCAACGTTGCCTAACAATATAGTATAAGAACCATGAAGTTCACACAATGCATTAAAAGTTTCACATAAGCTAGGTCCACTTGCAGTTGCAGGCTTCAACTTGAAAAACAACATTGGCTTGCAAAAAAAAAAAAAAAAAAAAAAGGCGTAACCCATGAGCATTTGCAAACCCCCTTCCAAACCACAAAAT
>Ga0181612_170175_pt1 | contig 14819 bp, 9 predicted proteins | sample HoacroProtozoa21_FD_119630 | JGI IMG/M metagenome (GOLD analysis project Ga0181612, IMG submission 119630) | Hoatzin crop microbial communities from Cojedes, Venezuel. Combined Assembly of Gp0051906, Gp0051904, Gp0051908 | reverse complement strand
CATGCAGGTGACCATAAGCAATAGGCACAGCTGCAAGGAGATTTGTCCCACCCTCACTATCACTAACAAGGGTGTGGGAGGTGATAACTAACTGGGAGCAACATTTCTCTGACCTTATGCTGTCTTGAGTAGGATTACGACACTGCACATAGATACAGGGAAAAGATAATAGTTGGAAAAATGGAGGGTAGTCAGAACCACCTGTGGGGGGAAAGTAAAAACCAAACCTCATTGTTGCCCTTGGTTTGGGGCATCTAGCCATGCTCGCTAATTACTAGGGGAACTCTAATGATGGGGGGAGTCTTATTCAAGGAACTAAATAATTTAATTTGGAAGGTAGAATCCATTGAAATGTTCTTTCTAATAAACTATGAAAATATAGTGGAGAAGAGGCAAAAAAAAGGGAGGGGGAGAGCGTAGCCTGTATACAAAACAAACAGCTATATCCAAAGATGTTTCAGTTCAGTGTTTTGTCGGTATTTTATATCCACATGGATATAATGAACAGAGATGACCCAGTCCTTGACAAAATAATGCAGAATATCTTGAAGATGCCATGTTTATTTTTGAGGTCAGGTTGGCATTTGTATAAAAAAAGAATTCAAGTTTAGTTATCTGCAAGGACGTGCAAAAAGCCAGCAGCAAGGGAGATATACAAAATGGAAATCATGACTCAAAAATTTCCTGAATAGTGAGAATTTTATTTCCGATAATCTTTTCTTGCCTTTTCTATTATAGGAATTCCAGTAATAAATTGAGATATAGATAGTCCTTAACATGTCAAACATTCAGAACAGATGGGCATCAAAATGCAGGCTGTGATTTAACTTCAGCCTTCTTGTGTGAAAGCGTCAACAAAATCTCTGGCACAAACAGCTAAACCTTCTATCCATCGATTGGTTTGTCCAGAATGAATTAGAACTAACCCTAAGTGAACGTATATGTTCACAGTAAATTCCCTCTGTAAATGTTCTAGTGAGCAGCAGCACTAAATAACTTCAATCATGTCATGCTTGGTTAATATCAATAATAGTCTTTATAGCACTGAACAAACACTAACTAATTAATCTTGGCAACACCCTAGATGCAGCAGTTAAGTACTTCCCCACTGTGCAGGAAAAAAGGAGAAAGAAATATAGGGGTCTCATTATAAATAAGAAAAGACATTGAGCAATGACAGAAGTGTGGACAAACCAGGTACATTTACATCACCTATAAGTTAGTGGCTCATATGGATTCATTATTTATTCTAATTTTGTACTTATCAAGCTACTTGGGAGTCCCTTGGGTAGTGACTTCACTGGGACTAAGATGCTATCTGGAGAGGTCAGAATTGTACCTGAGTCACATTGATACAAATGAGATGGAAAACCAGATCTATCTTCCAGTCCTGTTCAAGGGCACATTGAACTTTATTACTGTTCAAACATACAAGTAGAAGGTACCAGATAGAATATCTATAGAAACACATTAAAGAAATTGCACAAGTGCAATAAGGCAAATTATGAAATAAGTTCTTGTAAGACTGAAAAGACCTTTTATACTTTGAACTTCTTCAAAACTTGAAATATGCTTGTACAAGTTAGCAAAATCAATTCTAAAGACATAAACACTTCAACAAAGACGTACGGCATATTTGGTAGTCTCTGAACTGCACTCCTGAATGACAGAACAAACATATGCTGGAAAAAGCGTTTGTGTGCCAGAACTCTTGCCTGTCTCCTTCCTCCAACTGTATCAGTTGCTCTAATAAAATATATATTCCTTACAGGCATTTCCCCACTTACATCCTTAAACAATCACAGCCATATACTCATTAATCACTCCATAAAGAAAACCAAACACACACAATGGACATTTTCCTTTTAAATGTTTCTTAGACATTTAATTATCATTTTCCTTATTAAAATTTCTTAGAAAGAAATTTTTTTTTTTTCTTCACTTCTTAAGATAAAACATAAAAAGAAAGTATCCCACAACCACAAAATTTTTCGGGTGAGATCTGGAGTAAGTACCATTCCTATAGGTCTGTGTGAGTTCTCTGGTTTTAACTGACTTCCTACATTTGAAAACATGTCCTTCATTTCTTTTTGCTTTTGGCTTTGCCAAAATGACTGCATTATATTTGTTCGCAGTTTCAGTTTTTATGACTTCTCATACTGAGAGATGCAAATCCATAATTTACTAACAGTGTAACTTAAGGATTATGAAATTTCAGGAAGCATCTAGATTATCCACAAAAATGTGTAATAAAAGCAGCACACACAATGACATGTGGTTGCCTTGAAGCAAAACACAGATGTATTCTGTCATCAGGCTATGACCTGCTATGTTAGCATTGGTACAGAGATAGGAGTGTGAGCTCTGATTCTGTAAGGAAAGCAGCATTGTGCACATGCTAAGGAAATACCCTTCCACTGCACTAGCAACTGGGAAATGAACTGATTACATCTGTATCAATCAAGCAGTGTCACAGATATAAAATCATGGTAATGGGACTGTTATCACAGGATCAATGCTGCCTGTTTTGAAACATCTTCTGCTTCACCTTGTGGCCTCAGCATTTATGTGGCAGCAAAAAGCCATTATCTGTTCTATTTCAGTGACATTTACTCTTTCTCCTCATCTGTTCAGATGTCCGTTCTTTGATGGCTCTAGTATATCATGTTTTTAATACTCCTGGCAGTTATGTACGCTACCATTTTAGGCCACTTGGATGCTTTGGGCAAGAAAGGCTTTTTCTCCCTTTTCTCCAAACATCATCACAGCTGGAATTCTGTTGCTGTAATTACATGATTGTATTTTCTTTATCCAATAGGAGGTTCCATGAAATCGTATTAGGGCACTGCCATCTCTGGATCATGTGCAAAAGCTTTCTCGGCACTAAAACACTGAAGTTCCCCAAAGTAAGCTATGAAATGTAATTTAAATAAGTTGCAAGACTAGCTGCTGAAAGGTACAAAGGATCTCAGAACTGCCACTCATTCACAGATTTCACCACATCTCAGTTTTTTCACTAGGATTGTAGGTTTGTGCTATGAAAAAACCAAAACTAAAGTGCAATTATCACAGGCAGGGAGCAAATCTACACAGAAATGAGTGAATATATGTGGGGTATTTAGGAAAGATGCAGGACATCTGAGAAAAATTGTGTAGGCCAGGTGAAAATTAGCCTTTTACTGTAATCTTCAAGGATAATGCAAATATTAAGTATAGGTTTGGAATTCCTTAGGTTGTTTTCTTTCCTTGTCAAAACAGAAGTAAGGAGCATGGATATTTCACCGAAGCTTGTAAAAGTACAGTAACATATTCGTCCAACCTAAACTCTGAAGCCCCAGAGATGCCAGATATAAATCTATAGTTATTACTTATAGATACTACTCTTTACATATAGATTAACATTAAAGCACTAATGTCTGCCAGAGTTAACTCAAAAGACAACAAAACTCTCAAATATTCAGAATAGTAATTTAACTATAGTAAAATGACTGTTTTACTAGAATAACTACTAGTAGTAACACTCCTTTTAATTTCTGCAATTACAGGTGGTTTATAGTGAATGTAGATATTTGTAGACGCTGCAATTTTTTTCTGACACTGGCAAATTGGTTCTATGATTTTTATTATTCAAATTCAAAAGGCTCAGCCTTGGGGAAAAAAAGAGGGGGAAAAATCATAGCAAAAAAAGGTTGTAATTTACTCAGTGGAAATCTAAAACACCAGGTGCAGAAGAGAGACAAACAGCTTTCAGATTTTTAGTGCATTTTCTTTGCAAAAACAGTCCTTCAATCAGCACAAAAAACCTGCCCCCTCATAGAGGATGACAGCAGCAGCGTAGTTGCTGCTCCAGGGAAAGAACTGAGCAAGACAGGCTGTCAGGGACTGTTACAACCTTCTCAACTGCCAGAAACACCACAAAGGTAACCCTGTTTCTACGAAGTGAGCAGTCCCCTAAACGATACGTTTATGATTTCAAATTCAACTCACTAATTACACTAATCAGACAGTTGCCGTACCAATAAAACATGACAGAGACTAAGACGCACAGCAGAGAATACATATGCTAGAACTGGAGTTACCAGCACAGAGACTGGGTTTGCCAACTGCTTGCATGCCTTACAATATAGCATCCGCTTGCACAATCCTAGTATGCTGTAAAATAATGCCAAATCAGCACAAATGAGAGGATGGACCATGAAATGATACTATACCTCTTCTGCAGCTTGTACAGGTTAAGACAAGAAGCATCATGTTTCTTTTATATTTTAAGAAATACATTAATTTTCTTCTTCAGTTTTAAACATTATGAATTACAGCTAGAAAAACAGGAGTTTCAAAACCTCACATACTTTGAAGGACAAATGAACTATAGAATAACTTTTCAGATAACAATTACAACAAGATAATGACATCTTTGTAAAGCATCCAAAGTTAAAGAAGTTTAATGGCAGCTGGAAAAACTAATATGAGAGATTAAGTGGCATATTCAACTTTAAATGGTCATAAAATAGGAAACAGGGCCACAGCAGACCGTTTTCAGAAACCCTGCACCACACAGCAGACTAACGATTGTGATGGTGTCTACAAACATACTGGGCAACATATCTGAAGACATGCACAACACAGAAAAAGGCAAGAAGATCATGCCACCACTGTAAAGCAACTTATCGGATGCCAACAAGAACAGTAGATAAATGAAGTAGATGACAAGACATGAAGTCTATAGGTCTAGGCTGGCTTCCCATGTGAAATAACAACACATGCACTGCATCTGACAAAAATTTGGTGTAATGCGAATTCATTTCTTTTCCAATTCATGATTTACAAGCACTCAATAAGCTACATATTTTTTAAGTGGTAGCCATCTTTTTGCCTTGTTCCCATCTCTATTGGTTAGGCAGACATTTCTCATAGAAGAGAAAGCATCTCTTTTCTGAGGGTAACTGAGCATGTCCAGCTGGGAGAAACATCTGGAGAGCAGATGGGGCTGTTGAGAAGGGGAAGCAGGCAAGTAACGAGTTGTGTCAGGGCAGCTGTGACGCTGCTCCAAGGAACAAGAAGTTTCCCACAGCAGTGAGCCAGCCCCGAGAACAGGCAGAAAGCAAGGTGGCCCAGAAACAACCAGAAAATGAGATGGAAGCAGAAGCGATCTAGAAAGCTTTGTCTTCATTAGGTCTCCATCAGCACATGAGAAACCACTACGTTGAATGACTGAAGAAGCTACAAGCTTGTTTCTCTATCACATAGCAGTTTGGAAGTCTCAAGAGGCTTTTGGTATCTTGGCTTGCCCTCTGTGACAGTAAGCCAGGCACTTCCACACCAAGGCTGTAGCCAACCAAGGACTCCTTTGTAAAATCCAAAAGAATTCCATATACCTCGGTAAAGCTGTCCTGACACGACACTTGATAAAGTTATCTAGGAAGAACTTGCTCGTTCTAAACATTCAGAATGCTTAGACACTCATCTTGCAGATGTAAGTGGATTCATACCCTTCTATTTTATACTAAACAAGTACAAGAAATCATATTTAGTGATACAAGCCTTACGATCCACTTCACACACTGCTGGTTCAGTATCCATGCATTAGAAGGCCACACTTTTTTCACTCATTGAAAGGATGTACATAACCACAAAAAATAGATATGCATTAGAAATCCAGGAGGAAAACTGTCATTAGCCCAAGCCAATGGAGCTATGGTTTACACCTGTACTTTCTTCTCAGTTATGTCCCTTTTTCAAGGAAATATTTAATCTACGTCCATGTCAGAAAGTATCCACACATGCCGCTTAGGAAAAATGTTTTTATGGATCTTAAGTACAGGCCATCTTTGCTATAGTTTAAAAACCCAGAAGAAATGTCAAGCAAAAGTATCACTAGTGAGACATTCTTCCTGATTCAATGGCCCAGCTATTAAAGCTGAGCAAATCATACGTGTAAATTCACAGAACAAGATACAGCATATTTTACAGTAAAACAGACAACTGGCTTGACCTCACTTATACGAAGACAATTAGCATAAAGCAAGTTCCTATTAAAAAAATGGCTGTGAATGTAGGCTATCACGAGCTGTTTGCCCATTCATCAGGATTTTTTTTTTTAATCAAATAAACAGGCAGGTGGGGCTACACAGTTATTTATGGCTTTCTGTACCCAAATTTGTCTAATTAAGTCATGACAACAACTCAAGCAACTTTGCAGAGTTTGCAAAGACTAGGCTACAGGCCACCATAATCTAATGCAAGGCAAAGTGCTGTAAGACATTAGAGGTAGGGGAAATGCTGTAACTCTAGCATATCACTTTCATTTCCTCTGTCAATCAGTTTGACAAATAGACAGAGTAATGACTTATTCATGCAAACACCGTTGTTTACTTCATTAGATAAATGCTTATTTGTTTCAGTTATTTTTTTTTTCTTATTATTCTTTTCTGTTTTCCAAACCAAGCTTAAACTATTCATGGAAGTAATATGATCAAAGAATAAACAGAGATTCGAAAAACATCCATGCATGAGTATGAATGAGCACAAGCTCAAACAGGAACATTCATATTATTACATACGCGCTGTAGCTTTACCAACTGCTATTTCAAATAGTACAGCAGCTATTATAATAGTACATCTAATAGCACCCATGGGAACTAGTGAATTTGATGTTTAACAAAGCAGCTTGCTGAAAAATATGCTCACTTCCTACTCTTGTTCCAAAAGGAAGAAAATAAAACTGGAATCCTTAAGAGCCGTTTCCTGTATGCTGACAGTATGAACGCTTATTAAAGCCCATACTACTCTTACAAAAGAAGGAATGTTCATTATAATATGTAGATACTCTCACATAATATAGCGAAAATTCACAAGAGGCACTAACTAGGTAGTAGATGCTTGCAGATATGGGTGCATTTAGCACAAATTAACCACATCTGTACAACTTTTGTCTCCTACCTGCCTGATCAAATCAGATACTCATTCATCCCTTCCCATGAGAGATGATTTAACATTTCAAATCACTAAACAGCTTCATACCACCTTTTGCATCCAGAAAAGTTTCCACATGTTAAACATTTTCTCCAAGAGAGTACACAAAAATAAAAACCACGTACTCTTTCTCCTGGGAGCACAGCACGATTTTTTTAATATTAATAAAAAAAAACCACCCAACACAATTTAGGTGGTGTGATCTTAGAGTCTTGTAGAACTAGATCACATTGAATGAAGTGTAAAACCCCAGAGGAACCAGAATTTTCTTGTTTGCAATCAAGGTAGAAATTATTTTTTTTTAGTTCTGCAGAAGCACAAGTTCCGGGACTTTAAAGTAATTCTTTTTTTGTTAGATAGTGATTAATCTTGCTAAATACTAGAGTCTGATACATATATTTTTGTGTTTCTTACTGCTCAGATCAAGCACAATTCAGGCACACAGTTTTTGAGTCATTAAGATATGAAATACAGTTCAAATTGGATTAAAAAAGTTGTAACACTTATAATAATTAAAATTAAGCCCTAAAATTTTTGAAGTTGTGAAGAACTTTTGATAACTGAAAAAAAAACCAAACACACACACAAACTGTAGCTTAAACGTGTTTTGGAGTTCTAATATGACAGACTGATTATATTGGTATGAGAAAGTTCATTGTTTTAGTTTTACTAGGAACTTTTACCTTGGGAACCAAGAGCAAACCAGTAATACATCAACCACTACTGCAAAAAGTGCTACATCTCTGTCATCCTTAATTCTTCACAATTCTCATTCCTACAATTTCTGAAGCTATGTCCCCTTCAAAAGCCCATGCTCATATTAGTGCATCTTTCCACATTTACAGATATTTCACTATAAAAGCCTACCAAACACGCATTTCTTTTAAGAGAAGGGGTGGTAACTACCGAGTCTTCATTGTTTTAATGTCCAGACACATGAATCCAAAGAAGCCTGTCCCGGTTTTTGTCAAAACAGAACTGGATCACTTTTAATGAATTTCCCTTGCAGCTAAGTTCTTCTTATCAACTGTAACTCATTTCCTAAAAAAATCCTCGTTTTCTGAGACACACCTTGAATCTTCTTCCATGTCCTCTGCAGATGTGGGTGCACCTAAGGTGTGAAGGCTAAATACAGTCCCAGCATTCTGCTATGCCACTGCCTCCCCCTCATGCATGGTGCAATATCCTTCTAGCATTACTACTTAAATTAACATTCATTAGGAGATTTCCACAATTTCCACAATCCTTTATGAGACAACAGTTGAGATGTGCATCCTTCTCTTTTGGTCCTTATAAATTCTGCTGATGACAATATGAATGTATATGCATCTTGATTTTAGTCCATATTAAGCATGACAGTTCTAATTCCACCCTTTAAAAGGATTATCTGTCCAGAACAGTTTAATCTTCCCATATATTAATAATACAATCATATTACATTTCAGGTATATTTTCTAAAATTTTATGGGTATGGAGAAATTATTTTTTTAAAAAAATTGACAAAATCACTCTGATAAATTACTCAGAATTATTAGACCTTTGATTTAGAAAAACATTTATAGCAAATCACTATCATGTCATTTATTAGTGCCCAATCAGTCTTGAATAAGATGCATGGTGACACAAAGGAGGAACTACAAAATATCAAATGTGTCAAAACAATTCCATGATCTGCTGTTCTCAAAAGCACTAAAATGCTGAAAGATAGGTGTCCCAACATTCAAACATCAGAAGTTTGGTGGTTCTTTTTTCAGTGGTCAGAAGACCTCCACTTGCCCTGTCATAGTTTCCGTTTTGTGAACTTCTCTTGTGAGCTACCTGTCACAGCTTAATTTCCCAGAGGCAGATTTGTCTCTCAATTCACAGTTTCTCTGCTATGTGAGACTCTTGTATTATCACATTTTAGTTGCCAGAAGTCCTTTCTGTGTTCTGGATCACTCTTTGTACTAATTTCCCCTGGTTTTGTGGAGCTTTTCTTCCTTTTTTTTTTTTTTTTTTTTTTAATTTCATCATCTTTGTATTTGGAGAATGATTTCAAGGGGGGGGGAATAAAATAAGGCTGAAGCAAAGTATGCTTGAGACTTCCATTTGAACAACCTACTTTTCTGAAACAAGAGAAAAAGGACCAGCTTTTTTTTTTTTTTTGTACTTGAGTACCACACGAGTGTTCTTTTTCCCTAGAAAGTATTCATTTGTTGATTCCTCTAGCTGCTTAAGAGTTCTTAACAAATATGTAAGACAGAAACAGGTATCCAGTGAATACACTGCAAACATACCACTTCTGCTTGCTGTGTAAAGCTGACTGTTTCACTTCAGGTGTGACCAAGCTTCTGGTCACTTCTTTACAGCCAAGATGTCACAACCAGTTTCACAATGATTATTTACCCTTTAATTAAACTCATAACTTATTTTCAAGGGCTTGACTCCATTTGTACCTTCTAGTCAGTAACTTGATCAAAGTTTCATTACTTGATGTCACAGAAAAGTAGATAATCTTTTCCCAAACACAGTCCTTCCCGTCCCTCTGTCATTGAGGAGTTTTTACCAGTCTCGTCTGTTCTCTTGATCATCTAGAGAAGTATCTACAATTATCTGTTGTGATCTGTGATTTATAAGGAAACATTTTTTCAACAGGTTGATTTTCTTTTTGACATTATTCAGCTATCTTCTTGTGTAATAGGCTTGATGGCAGCTTTAATGTCCATGGAGAAGCTTTTTACTGCTGATGGTTGGTAGCAATAGCTATTAGCCAAGACATCTTGGCACTTTATTGTATGCCCAAGGATGTTACACAACATTAAAAGAACTGTTATTCGTTTCTCTGTCACATATAATTTTTCTCATATCAAGAGGAGAATAATTAATAAAGAGCAGTATTCGATGTCCCTTTGTTCTCAAAGTTGCAGTCAAGCAATTCTTCTACCCACCTGTGTGCTGTAACATTCAGCCTTGCTGAAGCAAAAACACAGGTTACCAGATTGTTACGGCCAGAAAGTGTGAAGAATTGTGGAAAGGTGACATTTGTCAGTTGCAGACAAACTTAAAGGCAGAAAACTTCAGCCTTCCAAATGAAATTAATAATACTTTTTAGCTGCAGTTAGCATTCCAATGGTCAGATATTCTTGGTTTACCTTCCTAAATGCATCGTCTTTGTATTGGGGGAGATACAGAAGACAAACCACAATAGAGGAAGACTGTAACTGTTACTAGTACTGAGTGAGCAGCTGGTTTTGCTCTTGTTCAGACTGCAGCAGGCTCTGTAGACAGCATATAAAACAATGCAACAGAGACACAAATTTGGGCAACGCAAAGCGGATTAGGAATACCTGTCTTCCCATAGGACCACTTCTAACTTCCCTGTTTCTTAAGGCAGTTTTGAATATCTGACCACCTACCTTCCTTTCACGTGTACTGTGTACAACAAATGGTCACACTCTTGTCATTTTTAAGTGAAAGAGGACTTCAGTCCATCCTTTATGAAGAATATGTGCTCTAATAAGAATTCTCAAAGAAATCCTCAGGAAATTTGCATTTTGTCAATCACTTGAGACCTTGCCTATCTGTGATTTACTTGTTCAACAGCCAGGTAGGTATGATTTTTTGTAAGTTAAATGCATTCTCAGTTTTGCCTCTCCACCCAGCAATTTTTTTGCAAGGTACTAAACCTGACTTTCAGATCCAGAGGCACTGGCATTCACCTTCAGAGCAGTTCTTTGGAGGACCTTGCTCCACAGCACCTTATGGCCATGTCTTTTGCCCTCACTCTAAAAGGGTTTCATAAGCATCTCCATAAAAGATACACACCCTGATTCTTCACCAGACTCTTCTTCCCAGATGTACTCCTCTTATGTGTTTGGAACACTAACTTTAATATGTTCATTTCTGCATTTACGGCCTATTTTCATCAACTGTGCCCCTTAGTTCATTTTTCTCATTCACAAAAGAAATTACATTTTGAGACATTTTTCCCTTTGAGAAAAACTCCTGCTGTTTCAGTTGCTGAAATGACTTCAGCACTCAGTGGTTTCAAAGGACACCACTCTCCTGCCTCCATTTTGTTCTCCATCTTCTGTTATTACTCTGCTTTGTATCTTTCAACTGTGTTAACACCAAGTTGCTAAAATTATTTTTCATCTATGAATTAACACTATATTTTTGGTAATCCCAACAGGACCAAACAAAATGTAGTTGATAGAAAGAGGAACACACATGAGGTGAGAATATATTTCTGAAACAAATTGCACTTACTGTTCCCATTCAGGGCTTTTAATTAATAAATCCTAAGGTGGTTCTTTTGGCTCTTGTTCTGTTCTTGATAGCTGCTTGTAAAGTTCATTATCAGGAAAAAGATGCAAATGAGGCCTCAAGATATACATCACTGTTGGCAGACAGAGCTCAGTTTTCTCTTCCAAGTTACTCCCAAGACTCAGTTCTGGGAAAAATGCTGTGATTGAAACTTCCATGATGTCTTCCTTAGTGTACCTTTCTCAAATTCCATATTTGATTTGATGAGTTGAATGGATAATGTTTACTCTGTCCTCTTGATGGATAATGCCAATCTGTGCAGCAGTATTTATTTTTATAAATGAATCCCACTTTCCACAGTGATAATGACATGTTTTTAGAGGGGCTGTGCTACCTCCTTTGTTTCAGATGCTGCATTAAAAGCAGTTTCAACGTTTTCAGTTTGTAAGTAGCTCCAACCTATTATGACTCCTCCTCCTGTTTGCTCCCATTTGCACTAGTGAAAATAACATACACAACACAACTCAGTATTTTAGTCCCAGCAAGGTAAGCAATTCCTGACCTTCCAACTTTTACCGATGCTTATTATTTAAGTTGCTTGCTTGGGCGCATATTTAATCAAAGCCAACTGTGTTTGCTGCAATCTGTTCTCAAAACACCCAGACTCACTGGCATGTCTTGAGCACTCACTACTTAGCCTGAAAGTCCTTCACCTTTCATATGAAATCCCTCTGGTGTACCTCCCTTGCAGTACCGTACTTTTAGAACAACCTTCCCTGGCTTGGACAGCATACAATAACTGGTAGAGAGAGGAAAGATCTCCAAAATCCATTCTTTCCCGTGATTAATTTCCAATGATATTAAAACCGGGATCAAGATGAAATCAAAAAGGTGCAAGAAGTTTACATAGGCTAAGCACAGACTGACCTTCTTACAAGGGCACCACAAAGTTTCTGCTTAACAGCTGTCACCCTTTACCTCTGGTGAATATCCTTAAAAGGATAAAATAAAAAAAGTCAAAAGGATCCTTGTCCACAATGCTCGAAGAACACAAGGTGGGTGGAGGGAAAGTGGCACTACACCTGATAAGTTAGGATGCCTGCCTCGCATGGAAGTGGAAAATTTTATGAGCTCCTGAACTCATCCAAATTCTGCCACGAACAAGCTCCTGCTTCCTGCTTCTTTCCTGTACATACAGGAGCAATTGCCTCTCACTTTCCCTCCCATATGATATTTATATTCTTGCCTCCATGTGAAACGATGGCTCTGGGCCTCCACTGATACTGTCTTCAAGACAGGCAGAGGCTCCCACAATAGCAGTGAGCTCGCACAGGCAGGGGCCAGCCTTTTTCCCCTGTGAGAAGACTCTGCGTGAAGCCACAGGTCCCATCCTTTCAAGAAACAGGAGCTTTTGCCTTCACAGAGACAAGACAACACAACACTAATCAGATAATCAATAGCACAAACAGTGGCTCCTATCCCCTGCTGTGCACTGGTTCCTGTTAAGTTAAATTTATCAGGAACCAGGAGTCATTGATCACACAGGAGCAGAGTAACTTAAACAGCTGCCTGGCGCACTCCTGCCTTCCTGCCAGGTGATGGTTCCTGAGCCAGCCTGTCCCTCAGCCATGATGTGTCACTGCTCAGAGTAGGAAAAGCCGCAACATAGCTTCTTACCAAGTCTGAACACTGGGTAGATACCACCGAGCACTCAACTGCAAGTATTACACACACAGTTTAACCTCAGCAGTTTCTGGATGAAACATCAAACTCTGCTGAAGCCCAGGAAATACTTCTGTTTCAGAAGAATAGCACCTAAGACAGAATTTGGATTACTATATCTGGAAGACGCAAACCAGCCTTACAAACACAAAGTGACAGCACAGACTTAACGAAAATATTTTGCCCCAGCACAAAGCTACTATCTGTTTTTAGCCTTACCACTGTTTGGTGAGGAAACTAAGGGCACAGCAATGCAATCTGTGGCCTGAGGAAGACAGCGATACAGAAAAGGAGACGTATAGAATCATAGAATAGTAAGGGTTGGAAGGGACCTTTAAAGATCATCCAGTTCCAACAGCTTAATATATAAAGAATACAAGTCTCCCTCCTCAAGAAAAGTGTTTGCAATAATTATATTTGGAACATATCCAGCCTTGAAACTCAGCAGTACAAAGTCTCTGTTATTTCAGGCAGGGAAACAGAAAATTATTTTTTTTTTTATATTTAATAAAATATTAAAGCTTCTATTCACACAGTCAAAATTTTACTTCATTCCTTGCATCTTGCGTTTTGTCTTGGTTGATTCAGGTCTTCATAGAAGTTAAGTAACAGAAAATTTGAGGCTGTGTCAATGTGGCAAAAGTACCTAGCCTTTTTCCTCAAGAAGAAAGTGTGGAAAATGTGAAGTAATTAACTGATAATTGACGTTAAAGGAAAACGCATCAAAGAGTTAATTCTGAAGAAAGTGGGGACTGCATTTCTACCCTAGTGAGTCTTCCTAAATTATGCTTGCTTTTTACCAACACAAGATGTGTCCCAAGGCCTCTAGCCTCTCCTTAGATGGTAGATGTGCCAGCACACAGCCCGACAGCAGCAGTGAATAGGCACAAATGGGGATAGCATTCTTTTTCCTAAGCAAGGCAGTGATGGGGCACATAGACAATTCTAACTCCACTAAAATATTAATACCAACCCGAGGTAAAAAGGTTACCATTAGAATGTGATTGTTACCGTTAAAATTGAAGGAAGTTTTCAGTGGAAAAAAAGAACTAACAGGATATGGCACTATATTATATTTACAAATGCAGAAAATCCTTTGTTCCTGTTCATATCTGTTATGCCTTCTTTAAAGGTTTCCATTACAAAAATAAAAACAACAAACCACAAACCAAAAATCCTTTGAAAGCTCAGAAGATAATGTGGGAAAATTAATATAGTATCCAGGAATTCAGTAGCAATTCTTTCTAGAGCTCACTGAGATTAAGCTACAAGGTGCAATAGAGAATAGGATTTTAAGACCCCTAAGGTCAAACACATAAAAGAGAAGCTTCTCCTAAAGTGGTTAAGGTACACTACATACCATTATAGCAAGATGACATTAACTGAGAGTGTTAAAAATAACAGTATTTTCAAAACAACAGATATTCACAGCTAGTTCTCTATGGAAAAAATTCTCTGTGGTAGTCTTTGAGCTAGGAAGCAACACTCGCTCCATAACATACAGAAGCCATTAAAAAATACCACACAGATTACTTTTGTTATTGTATGCATGTGTCATCATCAGGAGAATGTTGACAGCCCACTACAACATACACACATCTGTCATTGATACCCTCTGCACATCAGCTGAGATTTGTCCAGTAACTGACAATCATTCACATACATGTCCAGAGAAAATTCAAATTGTGAATCAATACATCTGTATGTATTTTCTCTAAAAATCTCTATATAATTTCTGTGATGCAGAAATGAACACAGCCGGGACATAAATGAATTTACACTTATTTAAAGTGCAGACAGAATGGTGTGTCCAACCGAGCACTTGCACACTTGTTTTCTTGTTGGTGATTTGGATGCTTATGAAAAGGCAGCATAGATTT
>Ga0181612_117782_pt1 | contig 14819 bp, 15 predicted proteins | sample HoacroProtozoa21_FD_119630 | JGI IMG/M metagenome (GOLD analysis project Ga0181612, IMG submission 119630) | Hoatzin crop microbial communities from Cojedes, Venezuel. Combined Assembly of Gp0051906, Gp0051904, Gp0051908 | reverse complement strand
TTTTTACATTTTCTCTGGATATCTGGCAGGCTTGATCAGATTCCTAGGATTTTGTGGGATTCTGAGTTTCACAGCAGCCAGATATGAGAGCCTTAAAAAGTATTGCTTCTCCTTTTAAGAAAAATCACATTTAAACATTATTTTACAGATCTTATTTTTTATTTCTTGTGGGGAAGGCTGAGATAATTTTACTGTTTTAATTTGCTAAAACTCAGACAAGTCTTTCCCAAAAAGTTCTCATGGTTTTGTTTATGGTAACTTTCCATTTTAGTTTGCGGTGTCAGAAAAACCTATCAGCCGTTTCTGCTTATTGGTGATACCAAATGTGGACATTGATTATTCTTTCTAGAAGATGTATGAATGATGGTTTTGCCTTATATAAATCTTCCAGATTACAGTATTGTATGCGTACTTCATCTCCCCAAATTACAGTTGAAATTAACTTGACATGAAAAAGATGCAGCTGTCACACCAACAGAAATGGAGTCACTGATCTAATTACTTGCCTTTCAGTAACTCTGCCAATGTTTATACACGAAGTTTTCCTGCTGAACTCCAGTAGATGAGAGATACTATCTATTTCCTTAGAATATAAATGAACTTCTCTCACTGTCTAACCCTGTTCCCACTGGATTCAGTGGTGAAATTCTCAGTGCTGGGAATGGGGGCAAGGCCAGAATTTTATTTTTTAATTCTTAGGGAAGCATAATTTCTCATCAGGTGTACCTCCAGTGCACCTGCATAATGATAGATGATGGGGCTGATCCTGCCCTGCTTACCCAGGTGAAACTCCCGTGCAGGCCCACCGGAGTTTTGGTGGAGCAGTTGTTTTGGGAGAAGATCCTGCAGCCTCAAGGCTAATATTTTCAAAAACTGCTGGTGGTTTTGGATGCGTCACTTTCTGGTGTGGGACACTTAAAAGAGGCCTGATTTCCAGTAAATTTTTCTTCATCTGCTCTCTGAAAATCAGGCCTGTTAAAAACAACTCAAGGTGAAAATGTAAAAAGGCAAAGGCATCCAAAATCAGTAGATGTTTCCTTGTTTCTTGGTCCTTTGATTCTTCTGACTACAATGAAAAAGCAGCCAGCTTTTTCACGGTGAGATATTATGAGCCTGATTCTTGTCTCACACTGGTTTTACTTAAGTGTAGCTTCACTCACTCTAGTGGAGTTAGTCTGGATTTATAACTACACAAGTGAGATTAAAAATCAGGATTTACATTTTCTGATAGTTTTTAAAGGTGTCGAAGATTATTTTGAAGTGTCTTTGAAACTATCAGTCTTTAAAAATCAATAACAGCAACTGAAAAACAAAATAAAAAAATTAAAAAAAAAAAACAACAAAAAGCCTCTTTTCAGTCTGAGGTGGTTCCTATGATATTTCTGTTCTTTCTTGGATGGTGCTTATACTGCATTAATTGTTAGTTCAGAGCATCCAGTTAAACAGTTCTTGCTCTGTACTCTTTTCTTTCTGTGCCAGTAAAAAAGACATTTGCTCACAGTGGTGGTAATATGAGGCACACTGAAAACATACACACAGAAAAAATGCAAAAGTTAGTTCCAGCATTGGGTCACTGAGCTGTCAGTGTGGAGCTGGTCAATGTAACTTCTCACCACTGCTCAGGTGACAGAAGAAAAAAGCAAGCGGAGTGTAGGAAAAGACAGCCACATCTGTATGACACCTGCAGAAATTTTGCTGGCCGCCGTATCTGCTGCCGTGACCATGTTTAATAGACTTCCACACTCTTCCTCCGCCTCCCCTAGGGGCTTTTCAATGGGAGAAGGACCAAACTCACCCACAGAAGCTCTGCACATCATCTCTTGACTCAGGCTTAGGTGGTTAATTTTTATCAAAGAGCGTAACGGCCACTGAGCCCTGCATTGTGACAGTAGGTCTGGTGGCTGTTGCTTGGAAACTTGCAACCTGTGTCTTGTGGTTTTTTTTGTATGGGTTGTATGGGGTTTTTCTTTTTTCACAGAAATGCTAAGCATTTACAAATCTCAACATTTCTTAAAACCAGACCCTGCGTTTTCAGCCCCAGGGTGGCCTGGCGAGGGTGTCCCCAGACACGTTTAGGACCCCAAAGCACTGCAATGCAAGGGATGAAGCCCTTTCCATCTCAACCTTGCTCCGTGAGCACTGCGGGAGCCAGGCGCGCTTTGCAATAGTTCTCTCAGTCTGGGGTCTGTTCACCTCATCAGTAACACTCAGAAGGAAATCTTCCAGACATCTCCTCCTGGCCTGGCCAGTCGTTTCGTTACTCACCACCCTTCTGTCTGCAGGCGTGATGCCGCCTTCATGGCCACTCTGGCCTCCCGGTGTCTTCCCAGCCCAATCTTTATTCCCTTGCTGCTCCTCTCCCCTGTGAACATGTTTTCCCAAAGCCCTCTGCTTGGCAACTTTGGGGTGTGGTCTTTACCCTAACCCACTCTGTCCATGCATCTCTTCAGCCATGTGTTCCCCTGCCAGATGACCTTCTGGTTCAGCACAGACGCAGCACTTTGGGGATGACTCCCTTAGCGGACAGATTTGGGAGATGTTTGCTGAGCCTGGGACCAGAACGTGTCTGAGACCACTGCACCATCTGAGGCACAACGTGGTGGGGAGATGGTGGCACACAAGAGTCCAGAAGTGGCTCTTTAGTGGTTAGAAGTAGAGCACAAGCCTTAAACCTTAAACCTGCCAAATACCTACTGCTCAGTACTTGTAGCTTACATTGAGTGCCTAGGAAGGCCAGTGTTTTTTATGTGTTCATACGAACTCCATGGTTAATGGGCCCCAAAAGATCCAGAAAAGCTGAAGGCTTGTCTGCATAGGGTTTGTCTTTATGGGTCAAAGGCGGTTCCATGTCTGAGGTCAAGAAAAACACGAAACAGGAGCAAATCGGTCTCAACTTGGAGGGCCTTAGCTATGTTGGCTGAAACACATTTACTCCAATCATCCTCCTCCGCCACGGCAGCAGCCCAGCAGCCACCGTGCCTGGCTATCGGCGTGCCCGTTCTAGCCATTAGCCTGCAGCCAAGTTACGGAGAAATTCAAATGCATTAGCCTAGGCTGATGAATGTAAACTGGTTTTCCAGGGCTGCTTTGGGCTTCGAAGGGGTCGGTTTTCACATCGCCCTCAGACAGGAAGCTGCCTGTGGAAATTCATGCACAATCAGGCGTGAAAGCAGAGGTCCGCTCAACGGTCAAGCAGAGAGAGATTTTTGTAAGGATCATTATGGGAAGGTGTTTTTGTATTGTTTTAAGCATTTTCATGTCTGTTTAACTTCTGCCATCACACATACATTTTCAGTTTCAGCATGAGGGGATACAAAACAGTAGAGTCAGAAACTGGTTACATGATAGCATTTTACCACAACAAACTGCTCGCCTTAACTTTTGTAAGAAAAACAAAAAAAAAACCTCTTTTCAGTGTCTTTTCCTAGACTGGGAAAAAGTAACCTACGAGACTTTTTTATATTTTGTATTTTCTAAGTTTCTATGAACCCACTTTCCATGTTGTCCCGTGTTTGCATTCAGGGACTGTTTCTTTTGCAAACCACTACATATTACTTCCATTCTTTTTTTTTTTTTTTTTTTACAGAAGAAAAACATAAATCAGAAAACACAGCATTATGATTAGTGGCTAGGCAATCTCTTTCAATTACAAGAATATCAATACAGAAAGAAAAGAATTACAGGGTTGTTTTCTTTATTTAATTTCCCGTGGCTGATGTACTGTATGGTGTATGTTTACAGAACTCCTCTGGTCTGCCTTTGTGATGTTATCTAAATGAATGACAAAGTAGGTATGATGTGCCATTTGACAGTTTGCCTTAGCACTCTTGGTTTTCCTTCTTCTTTTTGTATCTTTCTTTTCCTTATTTTTTCCCAAAAAGTGCAGGCTGTATTCCAAAGCTGTATAAACACAACATTATCTTTCAATCCCCAGCAAGAGAAGTGTGCATAAGCCCTTCTCCATGAAGCGTACCTCTACCAGTGCAATAGAAGACCTCAGCCCTGCAAACAAAAATGCATATGCCTAATTCTGCTGTGTGTAGACCTATTTCAGTCAACAGGACTACTCACAGGAGGAATGTGTGGAGGTGTCTGCAAGATCAGGGTATGAGCGATTATCACAGGGTGTAGTTTGGGTGTTATTTGTGTACCTGTACCAATTTTATGCACTGCTGAGTTTGTCCAAGTTGGTGTGACCTAGAAGCTAATTCTGAGGTTTGCTACTTCTGCTGAGAAAAACACAAAACAAAATGGTGCTTAGCATCTGGTCGGATCAGGTTCTGAGTCAGCATTGCTACCACAGCAGTGGTATTCATGAGCAAATATTAAATGGGACTGCCCTGATACCTAATATATTAGTCCCCTGCCATTCTACCTAAGTTCATTACCAAATAAAATTGTAGAGATACAACAAATTCATCAGAGCAGAAAGACAGCATACAGAGTTGCTACAGAAACAAAAGGTGTTCTTGCCTTTTGATTTAGTCCAACAACCAAATGGTATACTTGGAAAATAAGTGGGGATATAATAGAAAATGTAGTATTTTACATTTGCATATTTTTTTAAGGAATAAATATTTTTGTAATGATATACAAGCCCTAAATGGGGTTTGAGTTTCTGAATATCATTCTACCCATGACATTGAGCCTTTGAACTTTTTCATATGTTTGTGACAATGCCCAGCTTCTTGGGATCTTTTGTAGACCTAACCACAATTTTCTCCAGGAAGCAGGATCACAACACTTTTTAAAGAGTTAAGTTAGAAGAGTAGAATCCAATATACGTGCTATGAACACAGCTAAATAAGTGAATTTATTTCACAGAAAAAGTGGACCCATGCTTTCTATAGCTAGACAAACTTCTTTATCTAGAAAGCCAACATGGTAGGCAATAGCTATCTACTTTCAGTACAGAGATATGGCTAAATAGGAGAACTGTATGTTTTTTCACTTTATCATGCTTTATCCAAGTTGAGATTTGAAAATTAAAGAGATGGTGCCACTGGAACGAGTAGACCAACATTATTTGGACAAAGTTGAGGATTTTCCCACAGGCTGAGATATGGCATCTTTATTTTTTCTACACTCACTCAGTTTCCACCAGTTCTCTCTAATAGAAAGTTTAGGATTAGCTCAGATTATGTTTCATGAGCCTTCCGGGCAGCACGAGTAAACTTTAGTTCTGAGCTTAATCAGAGGTCGCAGGCTATTACAATACCCTACAAAAATGTGGACTGTAATTTTTGTATGTAAAAAAGTTGTATAAAATGGCTGAATTTATTAAGTTTAGAATATAAAAGGATTGTCATCTAGTCCAAAGAGAATATAAATCCAACTTGTAATATAAATTTAGAATAATAACTTAGCTTGTAAATAGTGACAAGGGTGCATGAAGTTCTTAAAAATGTCCCACTTGTATTTAAAAATCAAAGCATTATAAAACCGAGCCTTTCTCCTCATGGGTTCAAAGAGTCTTGCAAAATCTATAGCTTTTTTCCTGTGGTGGTTCCACTTAGGCTGTTCAGAAGTTTAGGAATAGATCACTTTTCTTAAAAGCAAACTTGTGAAGAATTCTCAGCCCCTTCTTCCAGTTTGCAAAAGCTTCTCTTATTTTGAAGAGTTTTGCTGTTATTTTGTTGCAAAGCTTTCCTGAAATTGTTTGCCAAATTATTCTCCAAGGAGGATTTGGGGGTTTGTTTTAAGAATTAATCTACTTCAGAAACTGGAAAAAAACTAAACTCAATTAATTTTTTAGAATTAGCCAAGTAACTTGAGTTCACCAGTTCAGGTATATTTGTACATTTTTAACTTGAATTGGTATGTTTGTGATTCTCACCTGAATTTAGACCTTGCGTATCTATTCAGTAGGTCTATAAGACCTCAAGACTTGCCCATGAGCATAAAATTAGACACCCAAGCAGCCCTGTTTTAGTTTAATGGGATGACCCAGATAAGTGAAATTTAAGCACATGCACAAATGCTTATAGGGTCTGGTCTTTAAATGCTTATAGGGTCTGGTCTTTAAATAATATGCTACAAGCAAGGCTTATGCTGCTTTAACTGTGTCTTCTCATTTAATTAGATAGATTTTTAGATGGTGTTGTGAAACTGGTGCACTTTGCTGCAGAGAGGGGTTTAGAGTATGGTCTCCTTTGAAAGCAAACAACCCCCCGGTGAGGTCTCAAAAATCCCAGTGCCTGAGGAAGGTGGGGTGAATTTCATAGCTGCACAAAAATACAATATAAAAGAGGCAGCGTAAGTTTTTCTTCCAAATTTTTCCCTCTGCACACCTCTGCTCCAGACTTTGCCTGTCCCCTGTCTCTGCACTTGCTCTCATTCTGGACACCATTGCTCAGCTGCTCTTTTTTTCCCTCCGCTCTCTGCTTCCCTTTTTGTGGTCTCCTATGAACAAAGACAGGGAAGAAAAGAGAGACTGGAGTTAGAAAACTCACTTCAGGCCTGTTGGAATGAGTCCCAAAACAAAAGGATGGTGTCCTGTCCTCAGCATTTGGACATCTTCCTGCATTTTACTAGATTCCTGGGGCAGATTTGATACTAGAGGAACACTCTCACTATCTATTCATCTGACATCCCATGATTTGCCCAAACAGTGGGTTCCACTAAAATCTTACTATTTAGGTAAATCTGCTAGTCTCTCTTGCCATTCCTGTAGGAATGCAGTAAGGCCCCCAAGCCAGTATGAGCTAGATAAGCCCAAGTGCATAAAATATCAGCATCCAGAAGCCACTTACAGGAGCAGAAGACAAGCCAACTCCTAATTCTCCAGTTGCTACTGGCAGGGTGAAGGAGCCAGGAGAAAATGTTAACTTCCCCACAGACTGATCGAGCATGCAAAGACATTCTCAGTAAAATGAGTTGCGAAGAAGCTACTGGTATCCCTCCAATTTAACGTGCTGGTCAGAGACAGGCAAACTAGAAAATAAAGACAGTTTTGTGCAACTTTATGAAGTCCCAATTGAACGCAGAGCTTAAGCTCCACTAATATTAAGCACTCACTTGAAGTGTGCTGGTTAGGGATAGCCTTGAGGATATGTTAAGACTGGCCTGTATCTATGATTAAGGTGCTTGCTGATGTTGGGCTCAAGTCTTGCCCGTTCTTTTGGAAGTATGGCTATAGGCACTACTTTGGGGCAGATACAGGAGATAAATGCATTTGAAAGCTTTTTGCTTTTCCAGTGGCCACTGAATGTGAGTGCAGCAAAGGTAGGCAAGAAAGAGCAGGTCAGGACAAAGGCAAAGAACACATTTCTGAAGGTTTCCTGCCCCTCCCAACTACGTTCACTCCTTAGATGAATGACTCTTTATAGGGGTTCAAGAAAATGTTGTGCAAAATGCAGCTTTTATGGTGAATGTAGGTTGTGGTTGAGATTTTATTTTAAGCTTTCGTCTCCCACTTTCTTTGTGAGCTAATGTAAATAAAATCCCATTATGTTGGGGAAAAACTGCTGTGCTAACACTGGATTAGAATTGCTGGGGATAGCTGCTGTACTTTGTAACCTGAAGTGTACTTTTTTGACTGTTATGTTTTTTTCTTCAGATTAAAAAAATGAGAACAAAAAAACAAAAATAAAAAACCAAGATCACTGCCAGCAACAGCCATGCTGTAACTGTGGCTTCTCTCTTTTTTTTTTCTCTGTACAGTATTACTAGTAAATAAATCTGCCTTTTCACTGCGCCCACTTCTGTGTCTTTTTACTGTGTTCCTCTCTAACTACCACTCTTCAAGATGTTCTGTGATCTCAAGGATGTACCACACCGGAGCTGCCTCTCTCACTAAAAGAATTAAAGTACTAACTCCACAGTTGGGTTTTTTTTCCCTTTTCTCCACCACTGTGCCCTGCTGCTCTGGCTGTTACTTTTATTAGATGCTTCAACAAACATTAACTCATCGTACCTGTTACTGTCTCATTTCTCTTTTCCCTTTCCTTCTCATGTGGTACTTTGCCAACCATATTGCGGACCCTGTGGCTCTAGGATAACATGGCATTTTTTCATATTTGCAGAAGATAAAGGATTGGTTTTGGCCAGCAAGGCACTATGTCCTGGGTCAACTTACTTCCCAGCTGAGGAAAGTATTCCATACAGCATACATAATTCCCCAGAAATAATCATTAAAGAATTTAAGGACTGCTAAAATAAACAATGTGCTGTTTTCTTCTGTGTCTTATGTATTTCAGGACTGGAAGAACCTTGCCATGGTCTGACTTCTAGGGAAAAAAAGAAAAAAAGAAAATACTCTTGTGTAGTGTTTTTCCCAGATGTTATACCAACCTGAGCTTAGAACAGTGATAGAATGGATAAAGTAGCCAGGCATCATAAGCCTCCTTCTCCGAAATTTAAAAATTCAGCTGAAACTCAGCCTGTGAAGAAACTCACCATGAGCAGCCCATTGATACCTAAGCACCTTCCCTCCACTCCTTTCACCCAGTAGTCATACAGATAAATGCATACAGACACACACGTCTGAGCCTTTGCAATGTGGTAAGTTTTAGCATCACACAAGGGCAAATGGCCATGTGCCCTGCTTTGCTGCTTTATAATTTAGTCCTGAAAGTTTTGCAGTAGATGGGGCTTCAAGTTGTTTTCTTTCCTACTTGCATTTGAGTGGCAGAAAGTAAATTTTGTCTGTTGTAGAAGACTCTGTGGATGACTGGAGACCTGGTATGTTTCTGTCACCAAAGGACTAGAATTCATTCATCTGAGAGAAGTGATCATCATTATTTAAAGTTCTTTGGTTTTGTGAAGACCTTCCTAATGCAGAAAGGGAGTTAATATGGCAAAAGGATCATGACCCTGAGTTAGCTGAAGTGTCTGTGTGAAGACCAGGAAATAACAAGGGCATTATCATGTGCAACTAATTTAGTGCTTGGACACTTGGACACATCAGGTACATATTCCAGTTGCTGGTGCGTATACCGTGGCCTGTGACATACTCTTATTTTCATTCCACCTCATTTAATTGTATAGCCATTAGAAGGTTTTCAGATGAAAACTCCTCCACTGCACAAAACTGAGTCATCCAAGAAAACATCAAAACCAGACTAGACAATTTTCATATTGCTGTTGTTACTAAAGTTTCAGAAACAAAATATTTCCATGCATTTTCCCTTTCTAAATCTCTAGGGAAAAGTGAAAACTTTATTCTCTCCCCCTTCCCCCTCTCCCTCCCATCTCCCACAGCATGTAGTAGAAAGAAAATGCTTAGCAGCTAGCGAGATAGTGTAGCACTCCCCTGAAACTCTTCTGGAGTGGTTCCCTGGAGGTCAATGACTTAACGGAGTAAGCACTTATTCAGCATGTGAGAGGCCAGCCCTCTCAGGTTTTTGTTCTTTTTCCTTTGTTTTGGTAGTTCTAACAGAAGGAAGACAGGCACTTACTCTGAAAGTTCCACACTCAAGGTGTTTCAGTAGTTTGCAGTTAGAAGTGGAATAGCTCACTTTCAGAAGCCCTTTACTTTCCTAAGCGCGCCCGCAATCTGCCCTCAAGCTCTTAAAACTCGTACCAACTCAGCAACACTTTGCGCTTCACACTACAATATTTTTGAGGTTACAGGAAGAAACCTCTAAGGCTTATAACTGTAGGAATGACTGATAAATAAGGGACAAGAAATCAATAACAATTTTTCGGTCCCAAGACCTCCATTTGCATTCCCCATCTGCTGCAAAAGGTCTGCTCAGATGTCCATTGCACTGCACATAGTCATGTACGAACCTTTTCTGCTGCTCATGGAGGAAACACAGGCTGGTCCTTAAAGAATTTTACAGAACCACAGAATATGGCACAGCTGCGTAAAACACCATCCACATTTACCCATGATAGAAAAACTACCTGCTTATTCGTCACGTGTCTAGTTGACAACAACCACCTTCTCAGATGGGACAAGGAAGTAGATATAGAGTTTGCTGTATCAGACTTGGAGAAGGGAACTTCCCAGCACAGAAACCAAAAAAGAATTGAGGGAATAATCATGTGGCAGAGACAGACACTGGGTTACTCCAAATCAGGTGTAGGGAGGAATTGTGTTGCTGCATAGATGCTGGCCTGCAGATGTAGGGAATCTGTTGCATCAGAAGGAAGGGAACTGGCTCCTGCCTTTTATATGCCACAGTTCCTCGCAGTATAAGGAAGCTCTCTGGACTCACTAGGCAATCATAAAGATGCTGGTCCACGTCCTGGGAAACATTTCCAATTGCTGCTGCTACCCATGGTTCAGCATGACCTCACAAAAAGTCCCTCATCTTCAGATCTACAAAGGTATGTAGAGACAACGTTGTCCTCTTGATTTAGATGGGAAGCATAGGTACCTAAATACCTCCGTGGGTCTAAGTATCTTCATCTTAGTTTTACATCTGTAATTTAGGATAATTGTCCCTGCCATGTCTCATAGGACTGTGATGATGTGTCTGTTAGTGTATGTCACAAGACTACAAGCATGTGGGGCATACTCTGGGTACACAGCATCACAAAATGTCTGCTTACTCTTACAGGCTTTGGAGAGGTTTTGCTTATAAAAACACTGCCAAACCAGAAAAAAATAGGTTATATTGCAGTTAAAATTAGCCACTCACGGCAGTCAGGCATTTGCTGGGAATGACGTGTTTGCCATGATTTGGGAAAAATGGGTGTAACAGTAGCACATTTGGTTGCTTGTAAGTGGGAGAACAAAGGGAGGTGAACAGGTGGAGAGAAAAAATGAGACAAATGAAAAAATGGGTCACTCTCACACATGACAAACCAGTTCAGCTTCTTTTTTGAGTATTTCCATAGTGTGTAATGCATCACTGGCTACAGATTCCCTCCAGCTATAGCTGAGTCTGCTCCAGCACTGGCAGCAATATGGTAGCTTTTGGGGGCAGGGGGAGTTGGTTTAGCTAATTAGCCCTGCTGAGAAATAGGCTATCTATTCACTTGAGCATAGCCTCATGCTAAATAACTGTACTGATCTGTAGCCGGTGTGGTTACCTCTAGACAACATTGCATTGTGGCTTGTAAGTATTTTATGGCTTGAAAGAAAGGATATTGTTTCATACCAGCAGAAGGTCTTATTTCACTGAGTGTGGTACACATATAATTCGATTTAAAGTAAATGAGACTACTTAACCCTGATAATTGTTTAAACAGATTGTTGAGTTGCTCAGTTTTTGTTACATGGTATGAGTTTTCTTCTTAACATACTGCACTAAGTTATAGAAGCATCTTTATCACTAGAGAAACAGGGGTTCATAGACAAATTTGTGGTGAGACAGAATAAAGGCTTCCTTCTGCTGACCAACGTAGGCAACTTTTTATTATTACATAAGGTTAACTTAGTAGGGAGATGGGGTAAAGTGATGAATCTGTTTAAATACGACGTGCAGTTGCACACTGAGAACAGGGCTGACATCTGCAAATTCTCCACTGCTGCTCTTTCGGTCTGAATTTTTGCTGAAGCTACAGGTCGTCAGGGGGTTAGCAAATTAGGGTCCTTTTTGAATCTCCAGCTAATGGACTTAAGCAATTTGGAGAGCACCTATGTTATCATTTAAAAGTGACACGAAGTGAAACACTAGTGTCTGGGCTTCCTGGCTGAGGATGAGATCTGGAAAATATTTGCATGTACAAGCCCTGCAGAGCTGTGGTACTTTGGGTCCTCTTTTCTCTAGCATTTAAGAGACTACAGACAATATTCTTAAGCACTGTTGAATACAAGGAGGAAATGATAATAAGACATGTGGAAAAGCTACTGAAAGATTACACACTGTTTATTTTCTTCACTTCTTTTATACATCAGGATTCAGAATTCAGAGAGCTGGAAATACTGTGATTATTTTACTTATTTATCTTCACAATGTGCCAAACATTTGCCAAATATAAACAAATCCAGGACCTACCACAGAGGCTGTAGCCTGCCTGTGTCCATTTTGTCTACTCATTACAACTCCTGCAGAGGAAATATCAGGGCTTAATGCTGTAGACAGTGTTCAGAGTATTTAAAAGCTGTAAGTGAAAGTAGAAATAAAAGGAAAGCAACTCTTTTCTCTCATCCAGCATCAAGAAGGGTCCTCCTCTAATCTGTAGACTAAAAGGAATGAAATCCAGTCTGATGTCAAAGGATAACTTTCACAGCTTAACAGCTGTAAATACTATAAGCAGAGCCACCGAGCCCCTTAGAAAAAAATCCACATGTGCTTTCAGGATCAGGACCTTATGCCCTGAGTCAGTCCTGTGAACTCAGGGTATCTGCAGCAGAAGTCACTTAGGGCAGATATTTGCCACAAAGCACAAGAAATAAAGTACTGAAAAGAGTTTGAAAAACCCTTTCTGATGCAATAATATTTAAAAAAATCGGTCCCTGAGAATCAAAGAGATTTAAGGCTGTAAATAACCAGTCCCAGAAAGAGAAAATCAGGGAAGGGAGCACAGGCTCTGATCCAGATACCAAAGAAAGCACGCCCATCTTACTCTGCAGAAGTGTACCACCTGTCACCAGCAGCACTAGAGAAGCAATTGTTTTGTCTTTTATAAGGAAAATAAGCAGAACACAAGCAAGATTGTCTTTTCAGTAAGGGCTCTGCTGTGGACAGAACTTCAAATAGCAAATCTGCTTACAGCAGCGAGAGCCAAATGGCAGTCAAGGTTCCAGTTACACTGCCTGGGGCATCTGGCTTGTACCAATATTATCCACTATAAAAGCACTTGACTCCCTCACAGTTTCTAGCCTTGGTTTTCCTTGTATCTGTTCAGTCATTTTCAACTATGTACAATTATGTCAAGAAAAGTTTGGCCAGAAGATTTAGTAGAAAAGCTAATAGATTTTTCAATAATAAGCACTTGAGTTAATGACTTACTGTGATTCAGATTGCTGAAATCCATGTTGTTCAGCTAGGCAAGAAAAAAAATGTCCAGTGAAAAATACAGGATATTTCCAGAGAACAGACCTGTAAAAGATAAGTTGGAGAAAAAAGCAGCCCTTCTACTAGTCTTTGAATTGCCAGGAATGGCATTTGTCTGAACAGAAAAGGACCAGCCATGTGCTTGAATCTTAATAACATGGGTAGCCACATTTACTTCCACGTATCTGCTCATATCATCCCATTTTATTAAGCACTTCTTCACAAAGCCCCAGATAACAGGGAACAGCAGAAGACTCCCTCAGATGAGCCGTCCTATAAAGCAAACACCATTTTTGGAGAACAGGATTATTAAACAGTATCAGGCAGAGAGCAAGGTAGCAATGAAATACAGTTCTGCACTTCAAATGAACTCATCTGGCTTGACCTACAGTGGTGAAGGTCTTGCTTTCCATGTAACTAACAGCTTTTCTTCCAAGACATTTATTTTGCAGAGATACCTTCCTTGGCCCTCCACTGCTAGTGGGATTGGAAGCCAACCATATGTGGCCCCTATAGAGCACGGGCAGCCGGGATTGTGTTGGGCAGGGAAGAGAAAGAGGCAAAAATTGTTGCTGCATGCTCTTCTGTCTGAAGTAGGCTGAGCACATTGTTAGTGTTAGAGCAGAGTAAATAGCATTGTTTTGATTCACTGGTGAAAATTAACTATCAAAAGCAGAGCAGGGGATTGTACCATGCTAAACTCAAACTGAAACTTTCTGAATTTGACCAGTTGTTTGAAAACAAACTTCTTTTTTTCAAAATTGGAAGTTTCAGTGCCAGCTGGAGGCATTTCCAAAAAAATAAAACCCACCCAAAAACCAACAAATTAAAACCAAATTAAAAAAAATAAAACCTCCATATCTCATTTGGAATACGTTAAAAATATTGCTTTGACACTACCAGAACATCCTCTTCAACTTTCTTTATCCAACATTATTAGTGGAATTCAATGTGATTTCATTCTCTCAGAGCTAATTTTTTTCCAGAAACTTTGCTGTTCAAATTCAAGGGGAACATTCCCTTGGCTCCAGGCAGCACAGCACTCTTAGCTGAAGCCTGGAGGGCTAACACTACAATTTCAAGTCAAGTGTGTGTGATAATGAAGAGGTAGCCACAGGCAACAGACCCACAGCTGTATATTGTCAGTATCTGACGATGCTCCTTTCTCTGCTAACTGTGGCCAGCTCTCAGTTTTTCCCTTCCCACCTGCCTTCTTCCTCTTGCCCTTCAGCTGCACACATCATTGCCAGCACTCCTTTGAGCTCTGCTGTACTGCATGGATGTCTCTGAAGCAAAGAGTGCTCTGATCCAGCTTGCTCATAACATCAGAAAGGAAGACTCTGGTCTAACATCCATTGACATGCACATGAAGACTAGCATGCTCTTTAACAGATGTTAAAGCCTCTCAAGAACAAACAACTGATGGAGAGCAATTGCTATTGCTGGACTTCTCCTCCGCTGGACACAAATCACTCTTCCAGTGCCACGTGTGCATCATGAAAAACCTAAGCAATACTGACGTCTGCAGGAAAAAGAACTTCAAGCCAGATATAATGTCTGATCCCAAAATAAACCTTCCCTTTCTCACTTCTGCTGCATAAAGTAAGGAAAATCAAATCAGGTATTAAAGGTTGAAGCAAGGATATAAGAAGTTTGTGCCAAAAACATCACAGTGAAAAAATGTCTTGCAGATCCCCTAGCCCTCCAGAGAGGTCTCAGAGGTGAGAAGAAATCAGAAAGACACACTACAGAAAGAAGAACACAGCCTGAAAGCCAGAAACTCTTCAGATCTGGTCACTGCTCAAAGGCACTGGTCTCTGCATCCCTTACTCAAGTCACCTGAGCTCTCTCCCTCAACATATCCACTGTCTATTTTTTCAGGTGGAGACACTGTGCATCTTACGATAGCAATGTGAGCATTAATTG
>Ga0181612_114832_pt1 | contig 14819 bp, 4 predicted proteins | sample HoacroProtozoa21_FD_119630 | JGI IMG/M metagenome (GOLD analysis project Ga0181612, IMG submission 119630) | Hoatzin crop microbial communities from Cojedes, Venezuel. Combined Assembly of Gp0051906, Gp0051904, Gp0051908 | reverse complement strand
CATGCAATAAGCTGTACAGCATATAGACATAAGAGCCTGGGGGACTGAGAAGGGGGAGCAAATATACACAGTGTCTTGCTTTTTTCTCATGTTTGTTCTTCCCCGTCTCAGTTGTCTCCTTTAAACCATAAGAGAAAGCACAAGCCTTGTGTCCCGCCTCCCTGTTATTGGAGATGGCACGACAATACAGTAGAGGTCCTGAATTTGCTTCCTTGCTGTCTGACTATGGAACTAAGCAAACCCTCTGAAACACTGGCCTGGAAAGAAACTGTGATCAAATACTCCTTCCTCCTCACTCCAGTCTGGTCACCTCCCAAAGACCTAACTACTTTGCTAATAACACAAAACCCACGCTTTGAAATTTCCCATCTTTTTCAAGATTTCATGGCCGCAATAGGTTTTCAGACACCTGTTGAGTGGTTAGCAATTTGTGTAAGTAACAACTGATATATCGGAACATACGGTCAACAACAAAGGCTGCTGTGGAGACACCTCAACCAAACTACTATACTGAGTCACCACTCTCAAATATGTCCCTTTCTGATGCCCATCCATACCTGACCTTGTATTTTTGAGCTCTACAGGAAAGCTTGGCTTCTGCCACCCCCAGACTACACTGTGCTAAAAAGAGACAGCGTTGCCAGTCCTCTCTTTCTTACTCAGCTCCACGCTCTGCTGCCACCACATTTGGCGTTGAGACTTGAAGCCAAGCAGCAAGCCAGAACAATGTGCTGATGCAAATTTGACCCTCAAACTCTCCTGTCACTACTGCTAACACAGGAGGGGTCAGGACCTCCGCCACTCCCAGGCGCATGCAGTTAGATAAAGAGCATGTAATACTCTACCCTTAACTCTATATTAGAGCCACTGCTGTGCTTTCACGTTCTGCAGTAAAAAAAAAAAAAAAGAGAGAGAAAAGGACTATAAATTAGATCCCTATATATATGAAAGGTTTCATTCTGAATCTATCTATCATGTAGCAGATCAGCAGAAAAAAAAAACTTTAGCATTATTGCCATCAAAAAGGAACCTTAAATTCTATACAAGTCTGCAAGTCTCTGGGGACTGGATAGAAAGCAGAATACATTAAAAGTTTGTAGGAAAGTATCAGAGTTTAAGAGGATTTTATAATTTTAAAATGAAGTTTAGCAATTTTCTCAAGTATTAGGCTTACTTTAAAAGCCTAGTATTTGCAGTCAAAATATACAAAGAGCAATTAATTTGTATTATATTAACTCTCATGTTTCACAACTGTAATGTTTTCTATTACTGACCTCAGGAAAAAAAAGACTGTAAACAGGATGCGTTATCTTTGACTTCGTTTCAAGAAGGGCTCGTTCCTTTCTCTGTATACTTTGCTGTAATTCTTGCCACTCCTGTCAAAGGCAAGTTTAAAGAGTTACTGTGCACCAGCCATCTTTTGCATTGAAAAACCCAGACATTTTAGCCCATGGAAATGATACCCATATGACAAGTTCTTGTGCTACACTACACATTATAAAAGGGAAAGACATGTAGAAATTCAGTCATACAGCATGATTAAAAGAAAAAAAAAAATCAAGCAACAGTAAAACTGAAGAGACCATTTATGTAAATATTAAAAAAAAACAACCCCTAACCACAGATCTGCAGGGCTTGCACACATTCTTCAAAACTCACTTCTACAGCACTGCCTACAAACACTCACTACCTGAGCTACAAGAGCCCCAATTACAAGCTTGGTGATCCTTTTCCCATCAGAACTTTTTTCTCACCCTGTACAGGACTTCCAGCTATCATTCTCAAGTTTTCCATGATAAGACCTGTGGTGCAGAAATCATCTACCACCACAATGCCTCATTCTCAATTACAATTACAGTTTTGAATGACTAACTTAATAATTAATGGTTACTAGAGTTTAGTAAGCACATGTGCAAGTTTCATTCAATTACTGCGTGCTTATAGTATGCATTATGCAGTGTGCAACAGCCACTGCATGTAAAGAACAAAGTTCAAAGGAGAGACTTTATCTCACAAGATGTGCAGCAGCTAGTAACCAAATTAAGCTGAAAGAAACATTACAATCTTTCCCTAATGTTATTTTATGTCACGTCTTCAAGTTTTCTGTCTGTGCTGCAAAGACCCTTCATTGCTCTCTCTGAAACAGACTTGCAATGACAAAGCTCTTATGACAGAATGAGATCTTAAAACCTCTGAAGAACTGATATTACTCCCTCATGCTAGTGTTGCCTAGCCTGAGGGGATGCTAGAGGATTAAAATGCATTTTCTCTCAAAACCCCAGAGGCAACATCACCCTTCAAGAAAAAGTAAGGCTTACAGCTTCATCATCTTTGTTTTGCTTCTCATCTTGTTCTTTGTCAGAGTCTCTGTCACTTCCATCATCTTTTTCACTTTGAGAGTCCCTGTTTGTTTCTTCTTCTTCAGACTCACTTCCTTTATCAGAAATCTCCTCCTCCTCTTCCTTCGCAACTACTTCCTAACGGGAAAGAAAAAAAAACAAAAAAACAAAACAACCTCTAACTTAGTTTCTCCACATTACTGCAGCATTCACAGCACCTGTCTTCAGGTCATAGCCCTTATTTCTTATTTTCATCGACACTCTTCTTGTGTCACAGAGTATGGCTACAGTGCAGATTAATGCTTTTCACCTCATGTGCAAAGAGGAGCAGGGAAGCAATTTTCCTTCTCCATACAGCATCCACAACACAACTAGGAGAAAACAGTACTTGATTTTGAGGTCACATTTCAAAAACTCATAAGAAAATTAGAGAAAATACAATATAATACCTACAACATAGCCCATGAGGTGAAGAAAACACCATGCAGTCAGAGCATAAAAGGTACTTAAGCTACTAAACTTACCAGAAGCAAGTCTGATTTCAGTTTTTTCCTTTAAAGGAACAGGAGATTGCACAGAACAACAACAAGAGCTAGTAAGAAGTGACTATGAAGTTAGATGTCTAAAGTAGTTGGGAACAACTTTCAGCAGGCCACTGGAAACATTACTGTGGTGGTTCACTGATTACTTTACTGGTAATTTTTAAATGTAAAGAAAGAAATGCTATTTTAGTAGATATGCTTTACAAAAGCATAGAATGAAATGTAACAAACAGATACAAAAAACCTGTCAGATTAGGAATGATGAGCTGAACACATATAAAAATATCAATGAATCTATGAGCTACCCCATTAGCTTGTTTTTGCTTCTGTTGCTTCGGTGGCTGCAATGAAGGTGGCACAGGTTTCTTTTTCAAGGGTTTCTTTTTCTTTGATTTTGAGGCTTTCTTGGTTCCTTTATTCTTCTGCTGCCATCCTTTGCTCTTGACTTTGTTGGCATCTCCTTGCTGTAGGAAAGCAGTATTACAATATTTATTTTGTTCATTAAATTTCAGACATTCACTGAACTTCAAGCATTTTAAGCTGAGAAACAAAGTTAGAAAGCACAGCTCTAGAGACACTTCAGCAGGCATTTCTGAAAAAAAATAATGCTTGAGAAGCACACAATTAGCAAGTCAAGATCTGAAAGAAAGTTCTCTTTAGCTAGCAGGAGGATCATTCATTCTTCACTTACCCCATCTTCTGTTGGTTGCTCTTCCGCTGTGCATATAGACTGTTCCTTTTCAAACACTTCCTGGGTAGAGAAAGATGTGAAAACTATTAATGCCTCTCTGTACCAAAAGAGCAAATTATTGTTTTATGTTTGAATTTAATCACCTGAATCAGGTCTGAAGGTTTTATTCATTATGGCAAATTCTTTTATCAGTGACAAACACAACAGGGGGTTAACAGATCAAAATTAAACACTATTTCGAACATTTGGTCTATGATTTTTCCATCACTAACATTATAAAGAAATTCAGTAACAATATGTCATCTTGTTCCAAAGAATCTATTTGTTTCATAAAGCATAGAAATCCTGTATCACAAAAGCAAGCAGGAGTAAAATGCAAATTCTATTCCAGTTTCCAGAGCATTAAAAACTTCAACAGCTGCACTGCTACTCAGGGACACAGGACAACAAGTCAAACCAGAAATATGAAACGTTAAGACATAACACAATGTTAGTATTATGTAGACCAGAACATCTCTATGCAAATGGAATTTTTTCATGCATTTCTTTCTTCAAAACTTACTGTATGCCATTTAAAAAAAAAAAAATCACTCATAAGGAGCTGTCACATAAAGATGGCAAATATGAGATATCACCACAAAAAAAGCACCATATAAAAGGCTAGCTCTATTTTTTAGGTCATGTATCTCAACACCAGACTGCCTAGGGGAGTTCACATCGAAAACATATTAAATGAGTTTTCTGTAAGCTGTCAGATGTTTTAATTAATTTCTAAGTACAGTTCATTAAGCTCACAATTTTCGGTTTCCTTCATTTTTAATATCCAGCATAGCGATACGGTGATTTTACTTTCTACCTGCTGCATCCTCAGTTATCACTCGGATGATGCCTTCTGAAATTCCACAGCATGAACGCATGGTACTTGTGTACATACACAGACTGCTTTCTGCTGAACTGGCTTCAACAGCTAGTCTGATCCTCAACCGTAATACTCACACTCGTATGCCTTAGAGGCATAACTCATACCTTCTGTTTACTTAAACAATTATCTGAATAGTACAGATGCAAAAACTGACACTGTAAGCTTTGTTAGGTTATGTTAGGTAAAAGTTTGTTTAGTTTCTGTGCATTAAGTTTTTTGCTCAAAGAAAGTCGTTACTGCTTTTAAGCTAAAAAATATGCACAAACCAGAGGTTTAACTGCTAGGGTGTAGTGTTATTTTGGTTACGCCAACATTGATACCCATTCAGCAGTCCACTTTCTTCATGGGGCACTGGTGTACCTCCTTTATATTAAGTTATGTATATTCTGCATTCTGCTGCACTGAGTTTCTTTCATAAAAATGTCTAAAACGCTCAAGAGATTTGTAACATTATGAGCCCACATAAAGTGAAATCAAACACTGTCCTAAGAACTTGAGTGAATACTTTATTCTAGTTCAAGAACTAAGTTTCTGAATGTTTCTTTTCCTGTTATTTACAAACCTCAGGGCAGTATCACTTGCCATATTCTTTTACTGTTCCCTAGACAACTGCAACGGGTCAGACTGAACTTTGGTTTGATTCCAGGAAAACTTTCTCATTCAGAAACAAAAACATCGGAGAGGATTAAGAGCACAAGTTCTCAATTTCAAATCTTAATTTTACAGTTATATCTACAGAACACTATGCTGGCTTGCAAAGAAGCAATGCCTGTTTATTAGCATATACTTGCAGTTACCCTGAAACAACAAGTATTCTTAATACTTACCGCCATGGTCTGTCTTGTCAGTGTAACCAGAACAGTGACAAGAGAACCTACTGTAATATTGTTGCTGTCTTCATCATCCAAAACTAAAGTAAAAAGAAAAATAGAAAAATCTATTAAACTTCAAGACTTTTTTCCATTAAACATTGTTACGTCTAAATATATGCATACAAATCCCATAATTTTTTAACAAAAAATAATTTCAAAATATTATCTAACAAGTCTCTTACAACCTCAAATATACTATCAGGATGAAGGCTGGTAATTCAGCAAACTATAAAACAGCAACATTGAGTTTGAAATTTTAATTGCATGAAAGTTAGAAAATTCAAAGTTATAGCTGCTGTGGGAACCATAACTCTGTAATATTGCACATTATATATTAAAGCATAAAACTTTGGAAATATGAAATACCACACATGACCAAAGGGACCCTGTTATATTTGCTCTGGGAATCGTAACTTTGATTTTCCTGACTTTCATATGATTAACGACTCAATTTCAATGCCACATTAACAACCATGCATTTAATTCTTTTTTAAGTAGAAGGCAAAGGAAAATAAAAGAACAGCAATGATTATTTTAACTAAAACATCAAACATAAAACTCACAGGAAAGCCACTGAGGAGTTTACATCTCCAGTCTACGAACTGAAGAATGTCCCAGGTTGGGGAGGAATATAATTATAACTCAGTGTAGAAATTTTTACTTATCCCCCCTCCTACCTCCAAGAAGGCAGTTTCACTATTCACTAGTTTTATACGCATGTTTTATCTAACAGTAATACCAAGCTAAACAGAAAAGCGTATGCATTGTTTAATCCTCCATATCACACCTGAGTGCATTTGTGGGACAAATGAAGACTACAGGCAGAAAAGGGCTGCCTGACAAAATATGGGAAGGTACTCCATGACTGAATTTTAAGTAGATTGACAGGACTCCATACAATCCTGTGCTACAATAAGTCTTTTGTTTGTTTGTTTTTAAAAACACACACACAAACAATATTTAGAAATACCAAGCTTAACAGACATGTGCTTCCTTAACAGATATTTCCATTAACACTTGTGCTTCTCGGCGGACTACGCATAAGCCAAACTACAAATTGAGTTACCCAAACAAAATATATCACATTTTGAATTTGATCATTGCAACCACAGTAACAATATAAATTAGAAACAAGCATTAGAACAACCTTTCAAACATCTCCCATGTACTAGCACTGATCTTCTACAAAGGACAGGTGACCACAGAACCGTTTCACTTTCCACTGAAAGGCTGCCTAACAGCAACTGCTTAGCAATGCGCCTCATCTTCAGAGAGGAAGAGCACTATACATTCATTGCAACAGTGCACACAAAAGGTAGCTAAGCACAGCATGGACAACTTCTGCCAGACATAAAAACTGTACAAGGATTATCACAAAGGAACCCATGAATATGTAGTCATTAGGGTCTCCAACTCGAAATCTCCGAAGAACTCTCTATGCTGGAGTCAGCCCAGCACAAATCCTGGAAGAAGCACAACTTTTTAAGATAGCTAATAAAAGTGGTATTTCAACTAGAATTCCACATTGCTCATGAAATATTAAATGAACAGACGAAACAGCAGATAAGCTCCTGTAGGAGAAACTACTGCTGGCTTGGGAGTCTGTGAAATGTTTCAATATACTTTATCTCCTCACGACTATAAATCTCGTGTACAAGAGCCCAGCACTCAAAAAAGCGTGTTATTTCCAGGCCACAAATAACAGTGAGTTGTGTTTCAGCATCCTCCAAAAGCTTACTGCCATCAGACTATCAAAATGTCAGAGAAGCAACATACACAGACCAAAAGGACCTCCCACTCACCCTGTGGTTTTATATCCATAGTGACGTACGGAAAGCTGCCAAGGACAGCCATAACTTCATCGTACTTCTTATCTTCTAGGAAGTGCAGTAAATTGCGACGATCAGAACCTTTCAAACTCACCAAATCCTGAATACTTTTGATTTTATACTGAATTGAGAAAGAAAAGAAAAAAGGAAGTCACACGGCAGCAGAGAACACAGTCTGCAAAAACTCTTGACAATACATCGCTTGTGTCCCCACATTACTAATACATATACATCATGTGATTTGTTCTTATAAAAACCATGTTTTAGGAAACCAGCAAGCATATATTCTGAGAAACAATAAAACAAAGAGGTTGCATGCAAACCTACTAAACAGCACTGCTTTGAACACTGGTGTGTTCCATACTATGGCATCCCTTAGAAACTGAATACATTTCTTATAAAACTATTACTTCAGCCAGCTTTTTCAGAAAGCTGAGCCAAGAAATTTACTAATTGGGTTCTTTATTTAGAGTACTTCACTATTTTGAGATTTACATTAGCAGGAACGAATAAGTTACTTTTTTTTTTCTTTTAATACTGAATTGCAAGTAAATCTAAACTCATACCTTTTAGGATCTGAAGAGCAGAGTGAAAAGGATAAAACAAACACAGATTTGTCTGAATAGCTGATTATTTCAGCCCATTAGAAATTTTATTTCTATTTTATTTATGCGTATTTTATTTAAATCAACTTCATGCATCTAGGTAGACTGATCACACCGCCACTCTAGGGGACTGTATTTTTGAAATGGGAATGCTGTACAAACAAGCCTTATAAACTGGTCTCAACCCTCTTTCAGCGGAAGGACAGGTGGGATTACAAGATTGCCAAATTCTTGATTTCTGTACTTTGTTACACTGCACATGCCAAAAAAATATATCTAAAATTGTGTACTTTTTTTGTATGCTCCCTGTAGTTTAGGGCTAGATAAAGGATAAGTGTTTGATGATACCTACAAGGGAATGATTCTTTTACTTCATCCAAAGGAAAAGACTACTTAATTGATGAACAAGCATCTTCAAAGGAGATTAAAAAAAAAAAAATGCAGTACTGAAGAATTCTTTATCGTCACATTAACACAGAAACATGTAGATGCCACCGAAGGCTGTGGTTAAAGCTAAACAAAACTTCCATTAGATAAAAGAATATTTTTAAGATTGATAAGAATTATCCATTGTAATAAGACTATCACAAAAGTCAACAGCTTCTACTAGCAGATAACTGCTTGTTTCTAACCAGGCATTCTTAGAAGATATACTACAGTCAAACAAGCAAGCAGGTTTGAATACAGTGATACTGTCAGTGCAACAGGAATGAAGACACACATACAGGTATTCAGATGATTCTTTTTTGTCCTTACAATTCTACAAATACCAAACACTTATCCAGCTACAACTACATAGCAATAGCTTTTTAAAGTATCCTCTTTCATGCATAAAGGATCACAAAACCTGAAATACTTCCCACAGTAATTGATTTTTTTTTATTTTTATGAGCTCCTCTGTGCTACCTTCCCAACAGATTTTAATCAAATAGATTAAGAATGATGTAAAGCCAACCAAAGGAAAAAAAAAAAATGTCCCAGTAGGATATTCCAGCTACATTCTGGAGAAATGTTGTTTTAAGTAGGAGATAACACCCTGTAATAAGGAAACTGTTTCTTCTGTTTGCGAGGTCAACGTAAACTGATCTTTTACACTTATAAGATCTCTGATCTTAATTCCCTCCTCTTGAGATGGACTTTAAAGAAACACATATCTAGGAAGTATTGTACTGAATCCCTGAAAAAATAAATATGTTTTTATTCTCTCAGTTAAATCATTACTTTGTGTGCTTCTAGGCCAAGGAAGTAACAGAAAACATTTTAAGTCGTTACCAAGTATCATTCATATTTTTATACCTTTTTGTGATTGGAGACCCGCCTAAGGTTGTCCTCTTCAATGTGAGGCAGCTGCAAAAGGGGAGACTTGAACTGCTGGAGTCCCTGGACAGTCATCTGTGAAAGCTTCATGCAGTTTTCCAAAGATCCCAAAGATGGAGCACGGAACTCCCTTTCTTGGGGAGAACGAAACAGATAACAATTTTAAATTTTTTTTTCTTCTTACTCTTTTACAATGTATACTTACACTATAGACTACAGAAAACCTTGTTTTCAGTCAAGCAAAAGAAAGAGGCATCTTAAAACATTCAGCATAATTAACCAGGCTGCCTTTTTACTCTCACTGCAGTCACATAGCTCAGACATTTTCTCCCCTCTATTTAGGCTATCATAGCTGAACACTAAAAAAGGGAAAGACCTCCACCTAACATTGTCTCGGGGAACAACAGCACAATGTATCTCTGCAATTATTATAGACAAAAACTCCACCAGTTAAGCTTAAAATAAAAAAGGTGGCATCAAAAACTTCTTGTTTTAAATTTGTATATTTTATATATATATGTGTGTGCATATAACATGTTTAGCTCTACTTCGTAACTGTATCATTAAATATAGCCTATCACTAAACATTAATCTTCTAAGACACAATACATTATTTAAGATTTTCATCTTGAGAGATGAACATAAAGGTAGCAGCCTATTACATGCAAGAAAAAAACTGTAAGTATAACTGAAGCTAAGCAGAGCATATATTATGTGAGAAGGCAGTAAGAATAGCTGCAAAAATATCACAGGCATGGGTTTTGTAAGTAAACCTAAAGGTTAAAAAGGGTGTCTGAGCTAACACCTATTTGTCCTTTCTTTCAGAAATTACCTATAATTCGTATAATACTCTAAAGTTCAAAGAGATACCATAATTTTGATTATGTACAGTGTAGAAGATAGAGAAGGATCAAGTCTTAACCAGAAGAGAGCCAAAGGAAAAAAAAGTCATTTAACACTTTTCATTATGTCTGTAAAGAAACTAAAAAGCGCAGCAGACAGGTTTCCACATACTGCTATTTAACTTTGTTAGACAATCATCCATTCATAAACAAGACTTCTCAAAATCCTCTTTAGAAAACTCATTTCAGAATTCCCCTGCAGCTCAAAAGCTGCTGCAAGTCTGGAATTGGCAGTGTTTGGGTCACTCTATCTATACTTTATTGTGAAACAGAAAAATAAGCCATATGCTCTTCAGAGAACCAAGAGGAATTTAAGCTAGTGAAGGCAATTTTAAGTATGTATTACAAAAGGCATCTGTAATTTATGATGCCTGCTATTTCATTTAAGATTCAGTGTTATGTGTTTCCCTATACTTTAAAACCTTTTCTGAGAAACCATCAACCTTTGATTGCCTTGAGTGTTACAGGTATATGCAGGGGGCCCACAAGAAAGCTGGAGAGGGACTTTTTTTACAAGAGCATGTAGTGACAGGACAAGGGATAAAGGCTTCAAGCTGAGAGTGCAGATTTAGATTAAATGTAAGGAAGAAATTCTTTACTCTCTGGGTGCTGAGGTACTGGGACAAGTTGTCTGGAGCAGCTGTGGCTGCCCCCTCCCTGGAAATGTTCTAGATGAAGCTGGATGGGGCTTTGAGCAACCTCGTCTAGCAGAAGGTGTCTTTGCCCATGGCAGGGGGGTTGGAACTAGGTGATCTACAAGGTCCTTTCCAACCCAAACCATTCTGTGATATTCTGCATATGACCATGAAGTATGAAAACAAATATCTGTGTGTGTGCATGCACAATATACTCATATATGTACACAAATACGTATATTTGGTACGGATGTATTTGGCTGGTATCAGTGTATTTGGGACACTACACCAGGGGCACAGAGGCATCTTTCAATAGATGGATTAGACAGATGGTCAGAAGGAATATGCCCACTGCGCTAGGGCTGTGTAATCGACCTTCTCACACTACCAAGGCAATTAAAGATGTGGGTAAAAGCAGATTTACTTACACCTGGGCAAGAAGGCTGACAGGCTGTAACCTCCACCTGACCAAAAGGGTATCAAAGCTAAAATTGCTGAATGTTAAGTGCAAATGGCCGCGTATTTTGATAAAGAGCAAGTTTAAGTTAATTTTGAAACACTTTAGAGAAAATATGAAAGCATAATAAATCTGGCCACAAAACCCCACATTTGGTGTCTTCAGTATGTTTTCTTTCCTTTACATCACTACCTTGCTGCAAATACGCAGCTACTAGGGCATGTTAAATGCACATGGAAGATCACTTCTTCACCTCTGCTCCACCTGCCCCTCTCCCTTCAAATGGCCCCTTTCTTCATAATATTTATAGCTTGATGTAATTAATCAGCTATCAAATCAAATTATATAGCAGAACTTTTTAACTCAGTGTATTAATAAGTACTGTGAAGATTATACACAATGCAAAGAGGAAAAACCCATGTGAATGTAACTATCCAGCCAGACATATTGATAACTAAAAAAGGTGTAACTTCTACCTTAAAAAAAAAAAAAAATGGAAGGACTAATCTCCCAACTAAATAGCACAAAAATTACTTTCTATCTTACCTATCTTCCACCTCCCCTGCAATTTTTTTGGCTGCTGCTAAGGGAAGTCATGGGATTTTTTTTAAATAAAAAACCCCACGCTGCAAACCAAGTCAATAAAAGAATCCTAAATATTCTCTGACAAACTGGCTTTTGCAGGAAATTCACCTAGAGCTTTGAGACCACAAAGCACTAGTCAGAGTAGGAATTCTTCTCTTTCTTAAAGCATTGACTCATCATCCATATGACAGTAGAAAAATATTTTAACAAAGTTGGAGAATATTCTTTTGATTTCCTGAAAATAACACAGGACTTTATATTCCCCAAGAGTGGATGTGAGTATAGCTTCTAACACCACCCAAGTGCCCCAGCCACAAAATGAATGTCATTACTGCACATATTTTGACAGCTTCTACTTGTGAAAGTGCACAGGACAAGATGACCTTTAATCTAAGGTCATAAAGTCATCCAAAACATATGACATTAAAGCAGTCAATCACAAATTTAAATGCAAATCCTAGTTGCTTGTGAAGGAGTGGTATGCACCTGGGTGAAACCACAACCTCTATATTACACTGCAGCTTCCAGCCTGAATTAGCAAGCCTACTTCGACCTGACAGCTGAACTGATGCCTAACCTTCCTGCAGATGGTTACTAGAGCACATTCCGTGTTTTCGGCAGCAAACTCCTCACTTGGCAGGGCAGCTATCTACTTACCATACTTAAGAATGATCTCAAAGAAGCCATCATGACAATTTAGACCCCCTGATGACCAATTACCAGTTAATCATCACAAAACAATAGAAGCAAGCACGGGACACCACAGAGCAAAGCACATTTTCAGGGAGCTGCACGTAAAAAGAAAGCCTCACAGACCATGAAGAAAGCATGCAAGAGAGACATTTTATGTAAAGGTAGCTCACAACTGCCACTTTGTGCACCAAACTGGAAAAAGCTCAGCAGTAACTAAAAACTGACTGGACTGAAACAAAGAATAACAATTTTGTTTTTATGAAAGCAAATCAAAACTGTTCCTTGCAAATAACCAACCCAAATAATAATGAATCTAAACTCATCTGCAAAGAACAACAACTCTGTGAAGGATTAAGAAGTAACCATGATCAAATGATTTTTATGCCCAACCTACACTCATTCTTTCATATTGATTGTTTCTAAAGGGGTCTGCTAAGAAAGGCAGTGTCCCATGGCTTTTACGGGGATGCATAAGTAGCTTGAGGTATCACTTTTTACTGTCTAGGGAGGCAAGATGCTTGTCCCTGTGCAGGGCTCAGACAGCAGAACTTCATAAATCTCATTCTGTGATGTGCTGTCCTCGGTGTTGTTCAGTCTTTCTTGCATCTCCTTCAAGAACAGCTGATACTGGACCAACCATTGAATGCTATATAGACATTTTTTAAATTAACTAGGAAAATGAAGTGCCAAGATTCTGAAGATTCATCCAAGGTGCTTTTCGTCAAAAGACTTGATTACAAAGCATGCATAAATGGTTACAGATATTTTTAATCTAGTAGTAATAATAATACAGGATATTTGAAAGACATAAGTGAACGCAATGCAAAATGAGGCTCCCCATCCCACCATCAATGTAGGTTTCACAAAGTAAGATGTGACCACAAAGTATTTCTTCAGATATTAACACACACCATCATCCTTGTATTTTCACATATCAGGACTGCTGAACATCTATGGTTAATTATAGCTTGTGATAGTTTTATGTACCCTGTCAAGGCTGATTTAAGTAAAAATTAGAACTAAAGCCAGAAACATCCGCAGTTACCTTTTAAGCTACTTAAAATTATGTTAAGATGACAAGTACACAAACTTAAGCAAAACAGTCTCTCAAAAATTTCAACACCTATCTTTAAATTTACCCCTATCTTAACAAAAAAAAAAAAAAGAAAATAAAAAAAAAAAAAACAATGACATCTTTTCAATTTCCAGTTGTTTCCCAACAGTCAGCAGAGGGCAAAATTCTCTCTACCAGCACGATCATCAAAAATAAGGTCAACATTTTAAACTTTCTAAGCAATAAGTAGCAAAACCGGTGATTTTCCTTTAGACCAAAGACCAAAATTCTGAAACAGATTACATTCAAATCCTCAAATTCATTATTGTTGCCCTGATGGACAACTGTTCAGCATCACTTTCCCTTTAATGCTCTGTGCCGAGAGCACGGGCAGTGAGAGCAAATGTTTGGTACAAATTTCTGAACATTGCCATTTTAAAACTTTGGAAATAATTTTGAGAAAACCTGCTAAAGAAATACCAAACAAATACTCAGCTATACCTATGATACACTTCTATTTCCAAATCTATGAAAATAGCTTATACCATACATAATGACAGCTATAAATTTTCAACGACTTTCACAGATTCGTTGAGGTTGGAATAAATCATGATAATCTCTAGAAATCGTTAGTAGTAGAGGTGGTTTAGGTCTGTTTTCTTAATAACCATCACTTCTATTTCACATGCAAATAGAAAATCAGTTTACACTACTGTCTTCCAAAATACTGTTTATTTTAATTTAAGCTAAAATCTAAATCTTCTGGAACTTTAACACAGTTTATTAAATACACTGCATCTATAAGTCATCAATTTACTGTCAAATAAAAAGGTATCTCCATGTACATAGAGAACTAGAGGAGAACAACACAGCTGCCTGGAGGTCATTCAAGTTGCAAAGTGCATCACATACTCTGTTACGTATCTTATTTCAGCTTTTACAAGAGCTATAGGTGTTTGTCATTTTTCAAAGACTTCCAGATCTGTTGCATAAAAAAGCTTCTGGCTGTATTATTCTGTTTCATTTTGCACAAGAGAAAACAACTATTTGCTAGTTGACTAACATATGCGTATGCCATCTTAAAAGACATCTTCCAGAGGTTTGAAATATCGTTACAAAAAACCTATCCAGACTAAAAAAAAACATACACCTACATTTGGCATAAGCAAGGGCTTATAAACAAGTAAAAAGATGTTTTTATTCACGTGTTTTTCATAATTAGCTATAATATGTGGACTTGGTCTGGCTAAGCTAGCAAAACTTAAAAAAAAAAAAAAAGAACAACAAAAAACCCCCAAGACCCCCCCCCCTTCCAAAATAGCTACTTAGCTTTTTATGAAATAAATTATTAAACTAATGAAAGTTTCACAGCGCAT
>Ga0181612_153619_pt1 | contig 14821 bp, 7 predicted proteins | sample HoacroProtozoa21_FD_119630 | JGI IMG/M metagenome (GOLD analysis project Ga0181612, IMG submission 119630) | Hoatzin crop microbial communities from Cojedes, Venezuel. Combined Assembly of Gp0051906, Gp0051904, Gp0051908 | reverse complement strand
GTCCCGTGGCCACTGATGCCACCTCTCGGAGCTCTGCCATTCAGCCAGTTCATAATCCACCTCACTGTCCAATTGTCTAGCCCACACTTCCTGAGCTTGCCTATGAGGATGTTATGGGAGATAGTGTCAAAAGCCTTGCTGAAGTCAAGGTAGACAACATCCACTGCTCTCCCTTCATCTACGGCATACCACATTTTCAGGCCCCCAAATGTCAAATTGGAAAAGGTGAGTTATTAATTGGAAAGAAAGCAAATTATTCATTTTTACTACTGGAGCCTCTGTCCTGAAGAGCATAAATGTGAGAAAAACCTTTTGCGTACGGGCTCTCCAAGAAAAGGGTTAGACATTTGCCATTGAAAGCTGAAGAAGTGAAACCTTCTGCAGAGACTGCCATGGACTGGACCTTAGTTCTGAAGCCAAGATTGTGATTCTTGTAGTATGACTTGTGTCACCAGAGACAACTGATGCAAAATGCATGAAATTAAGATGATGTGATTTTAACAGAAGTCTTTATCAAATTAATATGAAGTTATTTTAAGGTTTTTCTGTTTTGGAATAGCTCTAGGTTCTGGTTTTCACAATATATCATTGTTTTCTAAAGCTAGCAGAGTGGGGACGACATATGCAAGGGTAAGATTTGATTTCCTTGTGAGTAATGGAGTTGTCTGCTATTTTAAGGAGAAATCTGTTATCTTGATAATGGGGATAAGGGGGAGGAAATTAGAATAAATATTAGAAATCACTATCACTATGTTTCAGAGTTAACAAATCATATGAATGGATAAAATAGCTGAATTGTTCAAGGTTTCAGGCTGTGTACAGACTCTGGAAGTCTGGTTATGCTGTTTTGTTTATTTCGTGACTCATGAAGAAACACCTGTGAAACTAGAAACAAGTTTTTACTGAAAGATTTTGCACAAAACTAATGCCTTCCAAGAAGAGGATGACAGAATATATAAGTCACTAAAAGAATACAGGTCTGCTTCCCATTGTTTCAGAACAGGTCTTTCAGCAGGGTGCTTGCCAAAATATAATTCTACAGGTAATTACATAGTTATTGCCAGAACCTGGCCACCATCTCTCACCGTGTAGTTGCTTTACACAAGGAATACACCTTCTGTTGATGCTCATTGTTGCTGAGGGTCAGTAGCAGAACCCGGATGTAATTAACATGAGGCAAAATCCTAGTGGGAGCGGGAAAAGTCAGTAAATCAGTGCATAAAGTATGTAACTTTAAAAACAGATGCAATTTGAGGATTATTAGAAATCTTCATTTCACCAGCATGGTAAAGACTGCTGAATAGTCCATGTTCCTGTCCCGGTTTTGGCTCGGGTAGAGTCAATTCTCCTCTCAGTAGCATCTGTGTTTTGGATTTAGTACAACAAGAATTTTGAAAACACTGATGTTTTCAGTTGTTGCTGTGATGTCAATGACTTTTTCCATTTTCCCATGTTCAGCTAATGAGCGGGTGTGCAGGAGCTGGGAGGGAGCACAGCCAGGCAGCTCGCCCAAGCTGGCCAACAGACATATTCTGTACCATAAGCATCATGCTCAGTTTATGAATGGGGGTTGGCCAGGGGGCAGGAATCTTTTTTTTTCTTTCTCGCTTCCATGTGTTCAAACCCTCTCTGGTCCAAGAGTTTGAGCCTTCCAGGAGCTTGGTCTTTTTCAGAAATTTCACAAAATCCACGAAATTCACAATTTCCAGGTTCTGCAACTACTACTTGGGGACTGGATGTGAATCGGTCATCAAGTGGTGAGAAAAATTGCATTTTATATAGTTTGTTTTGCATATTCATTATCATCAGTATTATTAGTATTTCCTTTGTTGCCTTATGAAACTGTCCTTTATGAAACTGTCCTTATCTCAATCCACGTATTCTACCTTTTGTCCATTTCTCCTCCCCACCCCGCTGGGAAGCAAAGGTAGGGGTGAGCGCGCGGTTGTCTAGTGCTTACTTGCTGGCTGCGGGGTTAAACCACATGTAGTTAGAGATGATATGGCTAGAACCACAGGACTTCATGCATTTTCAGCTTGTACGTTTTATGCATTTGACTGTGCTTAGCTATCACCTGTACCCCTTTAATCTGTAACGTTGTGGTGAAAACTGCCCCTGAGAGGTGAGACAACTTACTGCTTATTGTCCATGATAATGTTTAGGTGAATCGTGAGTAAAGCATTTGTCTAGATCTTGGTGGTCTGTGAAGGAGTGAATTTCATCCTTAGCCATTCTCCTCCTACCTGAAAAGAGCCTTTAGGAGCATCATCCTTTTTTCCTATGTAATCTGATCCATTTACCCACCCGATCAGCCTTGTGTGGAGATCATGTTCCGGGCTTGTTTCTCGAATTATATTTTTCTTGCGGTTGAAAGCCTCTGTTAACTTTCACATCTCCACCATATCAAAACTACTCTATTTGTCTTACTTTTAAGGCCTGTTGTGACCTCCTCTCTGCATGTCTTCTCTTTTACTTCTCTAGTGAATGACCTCCACGTCTGGTTGCTCAGCTCTTCGTGACATATTCAGGGAGGAACTTTCCTGCTATTACCACCTTTAGTGTATAGGAGCTTTTTGGAAAGAGCTGTGAGACTATCTCATTTCATCTTTACAATTGTCTTTTCTCCACAAGAGTGGTGGCTGCAGCCATAGCAATCATTCCTGATATGACATTCGCCTCCTGTTGATCAATATTGTCCCACTGTTTGCTTGTGATTCTCTGATTTCTGTCATCTTGAACTGAAATGACAGTTTGATGGAGCAGAACCCCCGTGTTGTAGCACAAAGGAGATGTAATCTGTGGCTGGATATCTGCAGCCTCACGTCTCTGTGAGGTGCCGATTCCCTCCAAGTCCAGAAAACTAGTTTTACAGTTGAGTTCTGAAACTGAATTTTTAATACAACTTCATATATCTCATGTTTAAAAAATGTCAGGTTAGGTGAATCTCACACTTTTGTCAGCCTGCATAGACCTATGCAGTGCCAATGGGGAAAAATGGTTGAATCCACTAATGGGGCTCTGTGCCTGTGAATGAGTTCAGCCCTCCAGCCTCTGCTTGGCTGATATGTATGGCTGCTCCTGCTTTTCCGTCAGGAGGTCAGCCTTGTTACTACACATTTATAATGCCCATAGTGGTGTCAGGTTCACTGTTGCAGCTGCATAAAATTTCTTTGCTGAAAGGACAAACCAAAGCAACAAAGGTTTCTTGGATCCTTCAGTTCTTTCCACAAGTGTACGGGATCCTACCTGTTTTTCTGAAATGCTGTGCCCTGTCACTGTACATATGTATTTTTTTTGGCTCAGCAGTTTCAGGTAGTCAAGGTGTCTCTGAGAAGAGACAAGGCAAACAGCTGCTGTACAAGCTAGAAAAAAAAAATTACATTGAGTAACACACAGAGTGGATCTAAAGTCCACTTTCTCAGAAGGCAGCTTTTGAAATTCTGATGCAAACAGCAATGGTAACTATTAAATTGTTACTGTTTTAATGAATGACTAAACAAGTTTGATCTGTGTTTTTTGGAGTTGGTTAATTACAGTAAGAAGAGATTTCTTGAAAGATTTCAGGTCATTCATTACGTCAGACTGGTGTCTTCTCTCACACATTTTTTGGTGTTGCAGTAGTTTGTATAAAACCAGAGGTAACAAAACAGACATATTTGTCTCTTCCTAAGGAGTAGAAAGATTCATGACAGACATGTGCCTCCACTTATGGAATCAGTATTCTTTTTTTTGAGATAGCTTGTACTTTTTTGACAGTAAATGCTCCCAGGATACCCAACGGTATCTCTGCTAGGTCAGCAGCGAGCCTGTGACTAGAGCTTTCAGTATGCAGGATGATGACTATGTTTTTGCCTGAAAACAGTCTTTCTTCTGCAGTTATGGGTGTATTTCTTAATGCTGTTTCTTAATTCAGTATCACTTTATTTCTTAGTCGGCTGCCTTGCTTTTGTTCCCACCTAGGGAATGTGCCTGATACACACACATATCTCCGCACTCACAGAGGAGACTTCTGTTACTTTTGAGGATTAGAAATGTCATATATTGCTCTTCACTTGCAATTTGTGATGATCGACTTACCCTTGGACAAGGACAAAAAACCTCCTTGTATTGGTGGTTCGTTCTATGGAGAGCCATCACAGAGACGGGAGGATGATCTGATGTCCTTGCTCAGTGCTGAGCAGAAGGGAGTACTGCAGCTTTCTGTTCAAATTGAAGTGAACTTGGAAAACCGAGAGACTTTGTGCCCAGCTTCACAGTGTTTCGTTGCAGCCCAGTCAAAAGACGGCGAAGACTTGGATTGTCTTTGTGAACTGTGATCAGGTTGTTGGTCACAGATAAATGGAATAAGATTGCTAGTTACCAATAGCTAGAGAAACAGACATTCTGAAGTTTCCAAACTGTGAGATTACATCACTGATTACAGATGTTTGTCTTAATAGTAGAAACTGCATTTTTTGCCAGTAGCCTTTAGAAGTACAGTATTAGAACTGGCCATTTCTTTTAGGGCTACCTCTTGTGAACCCTATTTTACTAAGTGCTGCACTAAGAGTATGATCTTGCTTGACTTCAGCTTTGTCTATAGGCTAGTGAAATGTGAATTGAATAGGTAGTAGTAATGCAATAGGTTGTAAAGAACAGCACACAGAGCCGCGTGCTGCTGACATTGACAAACACCTAAGTTTTTGTGAGATTTCTGAATACAACCAGACTTGGAATTTGAGCCCCTTCTAATGAGAAGTGAAGTAGTGGAGTAACTAGTAAATGAAGGTGATTTGGGATGTTTCAAGTAAATTTTAATCAACAGTGAATATATTTTCAAATAAGTTTTTCATCTGGCATTCCTCCAAGCCTATATGTATGTCTCTACCTGAGCCAGCCACTTTGATGGTGGATACATCTCAACAAAAAGGAGGAAGATATATCTAGGCTGCCTAGACACATTTCAAGTGCATAAAGTAGCAGACAGCTTTAGCATGAGGTGTTGCAGAGTCAGAGACAGTTTTCATGAGACTGAATTTATTGCCTCATCCAGGCTCCCCTTCTGATAATGTCATCTAGACCTCGCTGTCAGTGAGCCATGACAAGGGCACCATTTCTCAAGCAAAGAAATATCAGCTTCAACTGGCAGCTCTGGAGGATTGCTGGTCCCTGTGGCAACCCGAGGGGGACACGCATGAACCATACGGGCTACATAGGGTAGTATGGATGGCAGGAGTGTTGCATGGATGAGGATACTTCCCCCCTACCACCCTTGGCATCACCTGGTACAGGAGACATTCACTTCTTATCCCATGATGCAGTTGACAGTGACATTTGTTTAGTGAAGCTGCCCTTACACTTCTGTGCTTCTACAACCGCAGTCTCACAGAAGCTGAAATCCCTGTACAGTCCATAATTTTTTAACAACCTTGATCAGTGGCTAGTTTTAATACTTCTTGGAGTCCTCATATGAAAACACAGGTTTCTGCCATGTGTCTGTTAGGCAGTGGCAGATTCTTATCCAGTATTTAGCTCATGAGAGTTGTCATGAAGTAAATTGTCTGGCAGATCCCTGGAGCTCCAACCTTCTGCAAAGAGAATGTTTGTTTTCCCTTTCACTTCACATCGTCATCTGTTTTATCAACATTTAGGGAGCATGATGACATATTCTGCAGTTTAATGACCTGAGTCATTCCAGTTAAGTTACCTTTCAAGTCCTTTTCCTTTTTACATATATCGGTGAGAAGCATTTTGTAATGCTCTGTAGGAGGGAAGCTGAATGAAGAGGGATGGCACTGTGTTTTGCCGAAGGTTTTGTTTAGCTGCAGTGTTTTTGCATGTCAGCAGGAGTATATATGGTTGTGTAGCTCAGCAGCCATGACTTAGCAAGGCAGCCTGCCACTGTACTGACAGCCACTGCTTACTTCCCCTCCCTGTGGCTCTGGCTGAAACAAATATTCTTCTATACCAAGGTGTAGGATGCTTCAAGCAAAACTATCTTGAGAAGTAAAAGTCTTTAAAATATTCTCTGGAGTTTTGATTTTGTGGGGTTTTTTTTTTTGGTATTGTTCTCTTGTCTTTAATACTGGCTTTATATCGCTGCATTAGTGTAAAACACCTTTGGTCTTCCTAAGTGTCACTTTATGATGTGCCTGTCTTGTTCTCAAAATGGGACTGGTTTTATTACTGCTATTGAGTAGACTGACTTAAATTCACCATTTCTGGCAAAAGCAGGCACAAATTTGCATCTCAAGTGATGTGTGGGTAGTTTCCTCCTCTGTAATTTCTCTGGACGTGTGTGTAAATAGGAAGAGACTGTGTGGGCCAGTGGTGGAGACAGGAGACTGGATTCTATTCCTGTATTTGCTATGGACCTGCAGTGCTTCATGACATAAATCAGAATTCAATCACATTACCTGAATGGCTTCTTATTTACATGTATTTCCTACAAGTTTATCATGAAGTACCTGGCACTGTTGGGTGTTTCTCCTGTTTGGAGTTGTTATAATTCGCTTATTCTTTTTTTCCTTACTGTAGTATGTTACATATAACTTTTATAATTACTAATAGTGTGATCAGAAACAAAAAGAGATACGATGCTTGTCATAGTAAAAATATAGTGCTAGAACTTGCCCTAAACTATGTGTGGTAATACATGTGCCCACTCTTGTTCTCCTCAGAACTAAGAGGGATACAGTCCTCTGAAACCAATCATCACAGCTCTTCTGACTGAAGTAGCGACTATTATAGTTAACAGTAAATGAAGAGCTGTCCCCAAAGGCCAAGGCAGTCCACAGGAGCCACTGCACTAATTCTTTTCCATCAAAAACTCTAACCTACATTCATAAATGCCCTATTATCTCTAATCTAAGGTCACTCCACACCAGCTGTATGGAAGAATGGTTACCAAGCAGTTTCTCATCTTGTGCCATAATATAATTATTATTAATTAATACAGTTTCTCTCATTATGGTTGTTACAGGGAACTGGAGAGAAAAGCAGCATCAGCAGTTAGGTAATTGCGATTTAATTGAAATGGGTCCATTTGCAGGGGTGCAGAGCTGGGAAAGGTGAACGGGCAACAGCAGGCTCTACTACACTTCACAGCTAGCTGGAGCTGCAGAGGAGAAAGGCCACCCTCATCCTCTCTGTTCCTCCCACCATTTGATTGTCTCAATCTATAAAAAGCTTTAGGCCAACTCCTTGGAGGCCCCAGGAATGTAGGAACCGGTCCTGCTCCTGGATACAAACAAAGTCTAGCTCATCATATGCTACACCAGTGTGTATGAAGTGTGGAAACTGGTCTGTAATATCCTCCTGGCCTGGAGACCACTGCAGTGATTTACTTACATATTTTGCCCCTCTGCAGCTGTTTGCTGCCACTGGTGCCTCAAATCTACTATAGCTATGCACCTTTGTGAAGAATCTAGTGCTCATTTAATTTATTTCTGGTTTTGAGGGGGAAATGCATGAACTGGGGATGTGTTACTGTGTAGGTCTCCTGTTAAGATCTTGACCTCAAGCTGTATGACTGGTGTCCTAAGGGGGGCCACTGAAGTAGCGGTATGAGATAAAGGGCTGTACATATCCTTGGGATTTCTGGAAAACCCAGCACTGAGCCCTGGAATTGGTAGTCAAATTCCCACACTGTGCTGTGAAGAATGTCTTTGGAGGGAAAGTATAATGGTTTCAAGAAGAATTAGATGTAATAAGAACAATTAAAAAATGTTGTGTTATTGTAGCAACTAAAGCAGTTGGGGCTTTTTTGGTTGTTTTGAAAAAAAAAGCAGCATTGATGCAATAAAAAATGACAGAAGAGAATAAATGTATCAAGTTGTTATGGTAACTGAAATATGTAGGTTGGAATTTATGTATCCAGAACTTCTATGTAAGTAAAATAAACATTTTCCTTGCTAATTAAAATATCATGCAAATATTATTTAATTTAAAATCATTAGTCATGTTTTCTCTTACAATTAATGACTTACTTTCTGTTTTCTGTTTCCAAGTATTTGCATTTGCTTCCAGCTGTTGTCCGCTTGTATTTTCAGGGCAAGATTATGATTTCACTAATATGAGCTTAAATGTGGAGGGACTCCACTGAAGCTAATGAATAAAATGTGTGCAGATGGGCACAACTGGAACCAAACCATGTGCTTTAACATGTTATTCTTACTGCAGCTGACCTTTATGCTCAGAGGGGCTTTTGGCAGGTGTCATCGCTCCGTGCTTGAGGGGACCTCCCTGCAACCACAGCTCCCTGTCTTTCCCCCCAGCTTGACACAGTGCACATGGAGCTCCTTCCAGAGCCTGTTTCTGCATACAGCCTGCCCTCTTTAGATTTAAATTTAGCTTCCAAGATGTTGTATGATAGCCAATTCTAAATGAGCATTCATTAATTATGTTCAGCCTTTTAATTTTTTTTCCTTTTTCTCCAGCCTTCAGGAGAGTTCAGTAATAGCTTCTGCTTTATCTGAAAGAAATAGATCTTTAATATCCCAAATTACTCTTCATTTTTCATCTTCTGTATGCCCAGGAAAGTGCAGTCTGATGGCTGAAAGGTAAGGAGCGGGGAGAATGAGCTTCAGGATCTGACTGAATCCCAGTGAGCAAAGGGAAATTCATTTATTTGTTTAAAGTTTTCATCTTGTTCATTCTCATGTTCAAAGGAGTCTGAATTTGCCCCAGGGTGTTTGGTAACATTATTGCCAAGGATGTTTTGGAAAATAGCCTATCAGGGTAAGAACTCAGCCATACTTAAGTTAATTGTCTCCATTTCTTACATGGATAGCTGCCTGGCATGGAGCTACAGCAAGGGTAGGTCTTTGCCTGAAAACTGTATGCAGTCTGTCCAGTCTCATGCTTGGAGTCTCATTCTCGTACAGCTGAACTATGCATCACTCACCTCTCCATCCCTGCAGCAGGGTTCATCTTTGCAATGCTCTGCTTCTCCAGTTTTCCTCTCTGGCACATGCAGCAGGTCAGCAGATCCTTGTTTGGTGTGCCAGGTCTCAGCAGGGGAGAGACCGGACCTGAGCAACAGCCCTTGTGAGGGTTGTGTTTGCAAGGACTCTGGTCACTGCACAGTGCCACAGTCCCTCCCGGCTGCATGAACCATCGCACTTGGTAGGGTCCACCACTGTGTGACTTTGATGATGCTCTGCTCCCTGGAGGAGGAGACACATGAGTGCCTTGGTTTTGTAGCCCAGCTGAAAATAAAGCTCTGCATGAGTGACACTGGAGATGGAGCCTGGATCAGCAGCATGAAGCTCCTGGGTGTGTCTTCTGGTCAGTCACAAGGCTTGAGTTTCTGGAGCCAACAGACTCAGGCCAGCTTCATCTGAACTCTGTCCGGCAGGAAAAAAGCTGTAGCATGAGCTCGTGTCTCCTCCCTGCCTGGATTTCCTGCCTGGAAAGTCAGTTGTCTTGCCCCACGCCAGAGATACAACGCTGCTGGATAATTACGGATAATCAGAGGGATCGGGTCTGAGTATAGGCTTTGTGTTAGCCCAGCCAAAGTGAATACTGAGTACCTGGCAGCTCGGACGACGGCTTTTAGATGGGTGGTCAGATTTGTGTTGGGGATGAGCAAAGGCAAAGTTTGCTAGTGACATTCTGACATCCAGAAACTTGCTGAGAGCAAGACTGGCTTTCAGGAGGGTGGAGTAGCATTAAATCAGATTCTGACCTTTCTGAGACATGAGCCCGCAGCTACATAATTGTTCCCGAGCTCTGACACGCTGTAAGTCTGTCATAAAATCTTCCGAAAGGTTGAATCCATACTAGCAGAAGTGGAATCATAAAAATCCCAGGGTAAAATAAATATTATTGTGATATTTATGCTCACTTCTGAATACAATAACTTTTAAAAAAACATTCAAACACTCGTGGTGCAATTTGTGCAGTAAAATCCATGCCCCAATTTATGTTTTTCTTTTCTCCATTCACCTTTACTGGTTGTATTGGGAAGAATGATGCAGAAGGGACTGCGGTGACATCCTTACAAGGTTTGGCCAGGAGACCTCATAGCAGTCTACAACATCACCCTGATTTGAGACAGCTGCAAAGACCGAGCTGATAAGATATGATGTCGGGCAAACCTTGACATCTTCAAACAACAAACCAGAAACCCCAACACAGAAATACAGACAAAATCCTTTCTGACCTCTAAATCATTCGACTGGGGATACTGAACCATACTTAGGTGCCTACTTAGGCACCTTCTTTTTTAAAGGATTTTGTGGACAAGAAAAGGGCTCTGCTCTATTATTTCTGGACTGAAATTTAGGCCCAGCTGAAGCAACTGACACTCTGCCTGGGTTCTGTGAGATTTTATTTCTGATTTTAGTTTGTAGCATGGACTGCTCTGGGATTGTCTGAGTTTTCAGTCATCTGTGATATCGGTAAAAGTTAATTCCTGCCAAAAAATTTGCTGAATGACATTTCTTCCTGTAATAAGGAGTACAAGAAGCATAGAAATAGGACTAGCAGGGTACAGAAAAAGAAAAGCACATCTTATGGTGTCTAGGATTATTTCTCTGCATGGCATTGCAGAACAAACTCTTCAAGTCCCCCGTGACGCTTTGTCTTCCACAAACTGTCCAAGATGTAGAACTCTTTTTACTTGTGGTTTTTTTTTTTGTGGTCCAAGATTGTCAGCAGCAGGAGCTGAAATAGAGATGCTCACAAGACATTTGGGAGAACTCTGCCTAGGTACAGCAAAAAGGTGCCACCCGTGGCGGAGGGATCACAGGCACAGAAGGCGTTCTTGCTGTTGCTGGCAAGTTACGAAGGATGAACTTGACTCGCGTCCAGTTTTAGTTCACACATGGCTTGAGCCGAGTGTGAGCGGGGCTGGCTGTACCCTGGCATAGAGGTGTGCTGCCTTCTTTGCTAGTATCAGTATCCTGCGGTGCATCTCGGTTCAGCTCAGGTTGCTTCCTACTCCAGCATAGCTGCTAAATGAATTAATTTGCATCAATGTCCTCTAAAATGGATAATTCCAGCATATGTCGTGTTGCATTTTACTTTCCCCCTTCAGCTTCTTGAAATATTCTAATGACTTTTTAAAATGCTTACTTTCAAAAAAGTTAATTAAATAAAAGCAGTATCTCTCAGCACTATATATTCCTGGAAGCATTTGATTACCAAGTTGATAGATTTCCTGACAGGCATCCAAAAATTAACAGATCACTATTTTTTTCACCTTTCCTCTCTTAATGTAAATCATTTGGGGCAAGCTGGCATTTATCTACAGGCTTTCATGGGACTGGAGCAGAGCTACCACTTCATGATACAAAATGCCAAAAGAGGTCTCAGTTCAGCTTCTAGTTTGAATTTCTCTCTCTAAAAGCACGCAGAAGAGCATTTCCTAAGCTGCCAGCTGTAGAAGGTGCATTAGCAATCTGAACCCTACAGCAGTGGCAGATTTACTTCAGCTCGTGGGCTGTAGCTCCCCCACGCTCCCACCGGTGCTCCTGGTCCCTTTGCGAAGATGATCGGCGTTTTCTACCCACAAAGTGGTATATATGCCCTAGAAAATATCCTATACGCAGGTGTGTGTGAAAGAATTCGAAGCCCTAGCAGAAACATACAAGAGCATGGAAGAGCAGGATAATGTTTGCATGTATGTTCATGTTTTTTTAGCATTTTTTATAGTCTCAATGTTGGGCCTCACTCTGAGAAGTAAACACATGCTAGCTATTGTGGATGGTTATGAGTACCTCGTGTTGATATATTAGGTATAAATTCTGGAGCCATGCAATAGACCAGAGAATTCATCCACCGTTACAGGGTTTGGCTGCTGTAGGAAGACCTGCTGTAGGAACTCTTGGAAACCCCATATGCCATCATTGCCTCTGAGGGCAAATGCTTCTTCTGGCTGGTTGCTGGCTCAGACATGAAGTGGAACGCGCTGCCTGCTGAAAGTGGAACCAGTGACAAGTCTTTCATAATTCAGAACTGTGTACTTTGGCAAAAAAAATAATCAGGGAGAATTTTGTTGACGGTTGACTGTGACAGTTATGCATGTCCTAATAAGCTACAAGAAATATGTTATAAGCACAGAAGAGCTTTGCTGAGCATGGTTAAAGTTAGATAAAATTAATAAGCTAGCTAATATGATTACTATTTTATTAATAAACATTTAAATAATGATGTAAATTTGCACAATGAGAGACATTGCCCTGAAGAGATTATGGTCAAAATAGTCCCTGTTAATTATAATCTCAATAGATTAGCATTAATTTTACACAATTTGGAAGATTGCTTTTGTTGTGATCTATGATTCTCATGGTTACTGCCCATGTGAGCTAAGTCACCAAGTGAAGTTTTAATCTGCTTTTGCAAAGTTTGCTTGTAAAATCTCTTTTTCTGTCCAACTTGAGAAGGATAAGATAATATTTTCTTTTCTGAAGAGGAAGATAGTGTTGTTTCAACTACCAGCCTTCTACATACAGGAGGCTGATAAATAGTTTAGACTTTTATCAGCAGTTTGAATTCAAGCTTCGGCTCATTATTTCCAGAGCCTCCTACAAGGAGGTACGAGCATGGTGCACGGCTGCACCGCAGTCGTACTGTGTCACCCTGGGGGTGCCAGTTCTGCTGCTCGTGGTGACCTGCTCAGTTCAGGAATAATGAGGTGTTGCTGAAATACTTCTTTTGCATGAGTAGGCAGCTTTTGGATAAGAAGTGTACAAACAATTTTAGACTGTGTAGGCTTTTGGTTAACCTCTAAAGGGAGGGTTGTATATAATCAAGGATAAGAAAAGACTCCGATCCAAAAATGCTAGTTTTTAACAAATCTATCAGAACACACAGCAAGCACCCTTTTTACCTCTTGCATTATACAGACCCATTTATTTCATAACACAAAGTGACTATTGGTTTTCAGATGGATTGCTAACGTATACTTTGTTCAAGTTTGGGAACTGTATATTATTCTGCTAATACATATTGAACCTAAATACACTGGAAGAGAAAGATGTTCCAGATTTATTATAATTACACTTACTTGAACTGTTTGTACCCTCCTAATGTCCTTGGTTTGCTGCTCTTCACAATTAATCTGTGTCCCTTTTCCCTAAGCAAAACAATTGAAACATTTCATAGCATCTTATGACTTTATGTTCTTTCAAAATACTGGAGTCAGCTAATGGTGAAAAATTTGATGGAAAAAAATGTAAAATATAAACAAACTTCAGTTCCTTATCCAATTTCGCAGCTGCACTCCTTTGATAAATGGTACCATACAGTCTGTACTTTCTGCTGAAAATTTCGAAGCCTCTTGTGAGAAGTTGAAGAAGCTTAGCTCCTTTAGGATGAGGCGGAGTTTGGTCTTGATGACTAGAACAAATAAATAATATATTGATTTGCATAGTTGATATTGTTGCTTGTAAATAACAACAATGGAAAACACTTAGGTATCCAAAGAAAGCAAAGATGAAATGAAAATTTTAATGCATGCTTTTTTGCACCTTATAAATCCAATTTTCCCACCCTGAAAGAAACACCTAGGGAGCTGCTTGGATATTTCTGTAGGCTCTGAGGCAAGATGCAAGACCTGGGTTCAGTTCTTTGCTAGCTTGCAGAATTTTGGCCTCGTTGCCTTCCTCCCTCCCAGACTGCAAACGAGGGCTATGCAACACCCTTCAGTGATAAGAAACAAAATGAAGGAATCCATGGTTCTCCATTACTGTGAGCGTGTTAGAGAAGCTAAAACTTTAGGGAGGACGTGCATGGAGTCCTGTGTGCTCAGGCCGATGTAGTGTTGAGCTGCTGGGCCTGATCCAGCATTTAAACACATTATTTACTGGAGCACGAGACCAATGCCGTTGGTTCCAGTGCAGTTAAAAACACGTGTCTAAGTAGTTGCCTGGATTGGGGCCAGCGTTCAGTCTTTTGCTGGACGGAACCCTAAATAAACAATCTAGTATCAGAGGAGAAAACACTTGCACATGTGGATGTGATTTGGCTGTTTCTGTGACACTGGCTTGTTGTTTTCTAAGTTGTGCTGGCAATGGCTGGTCTGTTTAAAAGGCTGACCATTTCTTGCCTGTTGTGTTAAAATTGACTGCGCTCCTGGTGCACAGGCTAAAAAAGGATGGGTCTAAATCACTCACGGTGTCTGTGATGCTCAGCACCAACAGATACAAGACACTGTACTCTGTCTGAATTCACTCTGCTTTCCTGTTCGTGCTCTTGCAAAGTGCCCAGTAATTTTCTAAGATCCGAGGTAGTGGCAGTCATCATGTTTCATTCAAAGGCTAACTCTTCAAGCACGTTTTTGCAAGGAAAAGCATTGTAAACAGAGATGTCATATATAATATTTATTGTCTTACAGCAAAATCTACAGTAAAGTATTAAATTTCCAGCAGGAAAAAAACAAATATAGCCTTTTACTGTATGTTCTATTAAAGACATTATTTGAAAAAATACTATGTGTTTTATGAGGGTTTTCTATAGGCAATAGAAGATTGAAATCTGTGTAAATGAAGGGAAGGTAACAAAAGAAAGCATTTGAATTGAAAAGATTTGCAATTATGGTGACCACACAAATATGAAACCCTTTCAAAAATATGTCACTTAGGAGAATATACTGAATAAGGAATGGGAAGACAAACCAGGTAATTCAGTTGGTGCTGTAAGGAGATGCATTCCTGCAGCTGCTCCAGTAAGAACCCCATTACTGTCCATGAGCCTTTCTGGCAGGGCACTGACTTCCTTCCTTATCTCTGTGTGCTGAGGCTGAGAGCTGCAGAGGACTTTGAATGCCTTCTGAAGTCAACTAAAGATTATGTTAAACATCACCTTGTACATTAGCCTTTTAAAAGTTTCACAGACT
>Ga0181612_117783_pt1 | contig 14821 bp, 15 predicted proteins | sample HoacroProtozoa21_FD_119630 | JGI IMG/M metagenome (GOLD analysis project Ga0181612, IMG submission 119630) | Hoatzin crop microbial communities from Cojedes, Venezuel. Combined Assembly of Gp0051906, Gp0051904, Gp0051908 | reverse complement strand
GGCTAACGGGTAGCAGGGTAAGGGAGAGCACGCATGAAGTTCTTGCTTTAGTATGGGACATGTGAGGGGCTGAAAAAACTTCCTACCCTTTCTTATGCTGAGCTGTGACCAAGGTGAACCAGAAATGCAGTGCGTGTACGTTGTGTGGGCAATCTGAAGTACCTTTGGAACAACGAGGGGTTTGACTTTCCAAGGCTCCAAATGGTTTCTTGACACTTGCAAGTGAAAGCTGCGTGTGAAGGCTCAGCTAGGCCATGAAGGTTGAAAACACGATGGAATCGTTCATCGTAATTTGCAGAGGTTTTGGGTTGCCTGTTTGTATGTAGTTTTTGGATGCTGGAGTGAAAAATTGGTGCTGGAAATACTTGGCCTGGTTTGCCACGTTCCAAATAGATCATTGCTTTGTTTTGATTCACTCTTACCTCACGAAGCTCTTGATGCACGTTGAGTGTTGAGATGTAAGACATGAAAAATGTCGTGCAAAGAAGCCTTAGCTAGTTATTAGTCAGAGCTGGACTTTGTTCTTCCGCTTGGAACGTTGTTTGATTTCCTCTGGTGTGTTCCAGTTGCAAGGCAGTAGGACAAAAGCTGCTATCTCTGCGTAAAACGGACTCGTAGGGTATTTTCATGAAGTGAGCAGTGGACAGTATTTTAAAGAAATGCTCAGGGAAGTTGTGTGAAAGCCAGAGATATACATAAATATTTTTGTGCAGTGTCTTGCAATAACTTGGAACGATTTCACAGTAGTCCCCAAGGCTGTAGGAAGCGATCAGGAGATGCTCGGTGGAACTGATCAGCAGCTGAAAAGTACGTGGGGACCATTTCTGATAGAAGAGCAGGCAGAAGAAAATCCGGGTGGGGATCCTGGTCCCAGACTCCAGGGTGTAGGTAGGCTGGTCTGGGGCCTTCCAGAAAAGGTTTGTTGCTGTGCTAGCCCCGTGGCCCCGTCCTGCGCGTTCAGCTTGTGGGGTGGAAGTTCCCCAGGTCCAGCTCTAAGGAGGTGAATGGCTTCGGCTGCAAAAACAATCTGTTGTCTGAGGGAGAGGAAGGACAGGGACAGAAATAATTTGTGCTCTGCCATCGGAGGTGTGAGCGCTGAAACTGTTCTGGAGCGAGAGCGGAGATTGTCTCGGACGTGAGTTGCTAGAGCACAGGGGGAAGGTGATGTGACTGTGGGTCAGGCTCAGCTGGTTGCATGAGGAGTTCCTCATGTAAATTGGGAGTAAAACTGCTCTCTGTAGAAGAGTCCTTTTAGCTGAGAAAGTGAAGAATCTGAAGCGCCCTTACTCTTCAAGGTAGGGAGTTGCAAGTGTGGTGGGAGGAAAGTTTATTGGCTGACCTGGTAATGGTGGTTGTTTCAGTCTGAGGGTGGCTTTGCAATACCTGACGGACTTGAAAATCCCTGTTAAAATTTCGTGTTGTCTTTAAAAACCTTTTGCTGCTCTCCAGAAATTTTGGAGCTCGGAAAAATGAACTGTTGGAGCGCTTGGAAATTGGTGGCAAGTCCTTCTGCACCTTGGTAAGAAAGAGTACGGAAGGGCTGTTGGTGAAGGTCCGCCTGTGGTGGTGAAGCTGGCTCCACGACAGCACCCGCCAGCTGTTCCTTGTGCCCTAGGTTCTGCAGAGAGGCTTTGTGCGGAGTCTTGGTTCTCAGAGCGTCCGTTTGGCACCCGCTGGGTATCAGGCGCCAAAGGCTGAAGTGCCAGGGTAAAGATTTAGCAAATTCTGAAATTGTAATTGGTGCCTAATATGAGGCAAAAGCCATGGGAGTCATCTGACCAAACCTGAGGAACAGATCTGCCGTTGGATTGTGAACCTAGCAAACAGGGGCCAGCCCCAAGAGCAGGATGAAAAACGCAGAGGGTGCTTTTTCCCGAAAGGTGTGTATTCGGCCTTTGAAAATCCCTGTCTGAGCTAGTGTGGCTCATCCAAGATCAGGCTTCAGGTGCTGTAGTTTATGGAGCTTAAAAACATTGAACTGCGAAACGTTTCATCCCGTTCCGTTAACGAGCAGGCCTTGCGATTTCACGGCCGGCGGGATGGGTTGTTTGCAGCCGAACTGCTGCGCACTGAAACTGCATTCCGCTGTCCACTGCTGCTTCCAGAACTGCTCGCTGCTTTGTTTGAGCATGCCTTCGTGTAAGGCTTCAAGACAGCAAAACAGACACTGTAATCTCTGCTATAAACGCTGGCTGAAACACGGCGAGGAGCTTGGGTGGCTCCCAGGGGGGTGTTCCTGGGTGCTTGGCCAAGGGTGCTGCTCAGGTTCTTGGGCGCGAGTGTGGGGCCAGGAGCGGTGACGCTGTGTGCCTGAATGAACCGTGCAGTTCAGCAGCTGTTTGCTGCCCTCCCGCCCTGCGTGTCCCCGCTCAGGCGGCACGTGGCACGGTAAGACCACGCTAATTTTTATAGTTTGTAGGGAATGTGGGGTCTTGGGTGTTTACGCTGTGTTAATTTCTGACTAAATGCTGGAAAGCAGCAGCACAGAAATACCATGTGCATGCAGGATGGCCTTAGAAGAGGAGGACTAGGGAATGGAATCAACAAAGTGAGCTCCTGAAATCAGGCAGGAAAGCTGAGATAAGGAGGAGAAAACAGCATTTACAGCCTTTCCTTGATGCCTCTGGGTTGTCCTTGTAGCACAGCTGTGATTGAGGAAGAACTGCAAAACAGTGATAAAGAAATGCTAGAGATGCTCTGTAAATTAATGGCCAGAGCTATTCATGGCAGCTACGTACTGATTAGGTGGATAAATAACGGGCTTGTGTCGTTCTGCAGTGAGGGCTTTGGTAGGTGGTGGGTGCTGGAAACTGTTTGCTGCCGTTGTTCCCAAAGGAAATTTTAAAGAGTTGCTTTTGTTGTCCTCCACTATTGATAAAGTTTAGCTAATCGTAAAGCTCTCTGGTGATGCTTGGTGGGCCACTGTATTGGTGTAAAGTGTAAAAATTAGACGTGCGTGCAAAGAGGGAGCTCGGACACGAAGCCGAGCGACAGGTTAGAGGTGCCCCAGCCCCAGCAGAGCGGAAGGGCTCGGCTTGGCTCGGGGGCCCTTCCGTGCGCGGCAGCAGAGAGGACCAGAACCGCTTAGCGGTGGAGCTGCGCGATGGCGTCGGAGCTGAACCGTGCTGCGGTCGGATGCGTGGAGCTGGGCTTGGTGGTGTGACGTGTCGTTTGCCAGCACGTGGCAGGCTCTTCTGCTCAGAGTCAGATTAGAGTTGCTGTCATTGTAGTCTTGTAATGTTAATTTAGGTGTTGTGTACCAACTTTGGTAGTAAAGAGGCGTGACTAGCTTGGTACCCAAGTTGATGATGTGGTTCTAGAGGAGCTGCTTGGTGCTGGCTGCTGGATTTCTGTCTCATTTCTGTCTCATGAGTGTAGAGGACGTGAAGAGACAGTTGTTTGTAGGTAGGATGCAGCTTCCCTCCTTCCCCTGGCTTGATATAAAATTAGGAAGATGCCAGTCTGGGTTTAGCCTGTTGAAATCAATAGGTGAGTGACTCCAAATCCTTAATGCTTGGGGTTTTTTTGCGTGGTTTTGGCTTGAGTTTTTGGGGGGTTTTTTGCGAGGGAAATTGAGAGGACGTTTATTGCTTGACCTCAGTTTACATCTGTGTGAGACCACATGGAGGCACGTGTATGGCCTGGCAGGCCCTGGGAAGGGGGTGTAGAGGGAGGTTTACTCCCGGGTGTCCGTGGCGGGATCTGTGCCGATGGCAGTTTTACACGCGTGTGGCTTGATGGTGAGAGACTGATGAGGTCTGAGTTAGCATCAAGAACTGAGTTATGTCTCTAGTTGGCCTAGCAACACGTGGTGGCCAGAGCCCTGCCAGCGAGAGCAGGGCAGCTCAGCTGTGCTTTTTTTTTTTCCACTGGTTTGACCTGGCATGTATAAAAATGTTTGTTCAGTCTCTAGTATTTGGCAATCAGAACATGAAATTACTGACATCTTGCAGGGCTATCTTCAGGGTCTGTAGACACGAGTCCTGATGGATCAGCTGGTAACTGCTGGGGATGTCTGTGGGACCATGTACCAGCTGGCAAAACAGTACTGAAAACGCAGAAGTGCTGTTCTTTGCCAAAGAAAAGATACAGCCCCACCCGTAGAAGAGTTGTAAAAAGTTACAGCGTCTGGTTCTGGTCTGGTGAAGAGGAAATCCCTCGGTGGTGTGTTTCCTACTTAACGGGGAAAACAGAAGGAGCAAACAGGTCACCCCGGGGTTGGAGGAGGAAAGGGCAGGTGAGGTCTTGAGCCTTGGCTTCTGCAGATGGAACACCAAATGCGCAGGTCTGTGCGAGTGCGGGCACGGGGAAGGGGCGAGAGAGGTCGCTGAGGGAGGGGGCGGGCGGGCAGAACCCAGCCTGATGTGGCTGCAGAGCTTTGCCAAGTAGGGAAGAACTCGTCTCCCTAATAGGAGGTGATAGAAGCGTGCAACGCTGAGAATTTAAGTTTGATTGAGTATTACAATACTTGGAAAATTTAGAATGACTTGCCTAGAAAAATAAGACTTGGAACTTATGCTAAAGTACTTGTAGCAGGGAATTTCCTTGAGGTTTGGATTTATATACCTGTTAACACTGTGCTTTTCTGAGCCATTTCGTAATTTCTCTTTGCAGTTGTATTCAGTGCAGCAGAACTGTAGGCTGCTCTGTCTGAGATCGGTCAGAACTTGGTGATTTTGTTCTCCTACCTGGTTTTTAGATTGTAGAAGCATCAAACACACTAGACGTGATTACGGGCAAAGTAAACTGGGGCAAGTACAGAACAGAAGATTTTTATTGCAGGATGAGAGAGGAGGAGAAGTCTTGTTGAAGGCCTTCTGTTGGGGACTGTCCCAACAATTGGATTGTGTCAGAGTATGGTTTGATCGGAGGAACGCGGGCTGAGAACCCAGATGAAACATTCTGATATGTAAGGTGGAGCATTTCTGTACAATTCTACGTGGTTTTCTAACTAAGGGAAATAAAATGCATCTGAAGACTGTGAAAGGAAATATCTGTTTGCTTGGCCTGGTGAATGGGAAGGCTTTGTCTTTACTTGTAGCTGCTGTAGAGAAGGCAGTATTTTCTGAGAAGAGAAAATGGAATTTTCACTGCTACCAAACTACACTTTTATTCACTGCTGTTAGACACTGTGTCTTTCACCACTGTCACCCTGCATGCTGTTCTGTGGCGTGCTGAGCCGGCTGGAAAGGCGAGACTGCAGATCTGATGAAACTGCAGCTAAAAAGCAATGGTGAGAATATGGAGGAGAGTAGCTGGAGGCTTGGTGGGAAGTTCCGCGAGCTGCGGGCTGGAGGTGTAGCTCTTCTACCTGAGAAAAGGAAAACCAGTTACATTTAATGTCATAAAATAGTCTGAATTTGTTATTTAAGAAGTTAAATTTCCTGATGTGGCTCTGAAGTGGTTTAAATGACAGCAGGTAATACAAACATTTTCAAACTTTGTTGCAAGAGACGTTTTCTCCTGATAACTCGTGGTTGTCTTGGTGCTCTGTAGTTTGTAGGTGGATTGCTTTCTCTTCCCATTGGCCTTGTGTTGTAGTGTATTTTTTAATTATACCACGCTCATACTCTTAGCTGCAAGGAAAACAGGAAGATTTTTCCATCTGCAAGTTAAACTGCACGGAAGACCTAATTTGAGGGGAGAGGATGCGAGTCGGGAGAGACGCGTTCCTATTTTGACTTTTTTCTTGGCAAATATTTCATAGCGTTGGGAAGAACCGTGACCAGCTGTTGCGTCTCGCTCAGACGAGATTTTTTCAGTTCGTCTAAGCAGTAGGGATTTTGCGTGAGGTGGGTGAGCCAAGAATCCTTCCGACGGCTCCGTCGTTCGCCTTTCCAGCGGTGAGATCTGTCGCTTGGCTCCCGCGCAGCGGCGCGGTTCCTTTCGCGTGCTGCAGCGGGCCGAGTCCTTTGGAAGAAGACAAGTGGCCTCAGATGACCCCAAGCCAGCCTAAGGACCAGCGAAGGACCCTGGCGAGGCAGGAGCTGGCTGTTCCTTGGGACTGGGGAGGAGGCTAGGAGGTGCCTTCACCAGTTTGCCAAACTGGAAGGCTGCATCCTGCGCGAGTGTCCCTTGGAAAGAGCCGTGCTGAGGAGCAGGGCGCAGTGCCGTGGGCCGGTCCTGCTGTCGGCCGCTGCTGACGTCGGAGCCGCTTGCAGCGGGTTGGAAGTCATCCCCTGCAGCTTGCTGTGTTCCCAGCTTTGAAGAAGGAGGGCAAAGAGGCTTCAGAGGAGGGCAAGGAGCTTCAGAGATGCCCCTGAGATGTCTACTTGTGTATTGCCAAAAGCTGTCCGACGGGAGATTTTGTTTCTCAGTGGCATTGAAGGGATAAATCCAAGTGACTTTGAAAGTTGTTCTCAGCCCACCTTGCTAAACAAACAAGGTGTTGGGGTGCAAGCTGTGTGCTGGTACCGTACCCTGGGGAGGTTTGCGCTGCAGGCAGGCTGCAGGAGGAGGAGTTGTGGCGTGAGCTCTGCGCTCGTGGCAGGGGAATAGATGGGAGGCTGGGGGGAGACCTTTCAGGAGCCCGGAGATGAATCGGTCACTCTGCTGGCTTGTCTGCCCACTTAGGTTCTTAGGGCATTTGTCTGCAGGAATCTGAACTTGTGATGCTCATAAGACTGCCTTTAAACTTTGGAGACACACATGAATCCGAAGAATAAAATAAATTGTACTTGTGTCTTGATGAACTGTATTCCACGTGGAAACAGACTGCTGCTGTGCTGCAGACAGTAGCTGCTTTTACCCTAAGGTGACTGAAGTTCTGAATCGTGTTGTAGAGGTGGCTGACACACGTGGTGTGTTTGTCTGGCAAACTTGCATTTAGATGAATTTTGGTTTTGGTTTGGGATCGTTTTTTATTTATGGATTTCTTTGATATTTTAAGGTGTGAATTTTTGAGGCTGGTGGGCTTTGTAGGGGGTTGTTTAAACTTGGTCTTTAGAATCCAGTAAATGGTTCGATGGCTAGCCAGAGGCTTAGGGGTGTGTTCACGGAACTCTGAGGAGTGTCTCCTCTAAACTACTTCACAGTTCTGCTTTAACAGGCAGTAAAACACAAATGGATGGTAGAGGCTTTGCTCGCTAATATACTGATCTCTTCCTCGATTTCTGTGTGTGTCACGACCGAAACAAATGGAGAGTACAGGAAGGAAGGGTCTTTAGAAGAGCTTGGACCGCTCAGCATCTGTTCTCTGAAGAAGGCAGATACAATGGGTTGCATATTCTGTAGGAAATATTTTGAATAAATGTTTTCTTCTGTGAAACCCTTGTCTGTTGCATTTGAGTTGATAATGGAACGTGTTGCTGGTCCGTTTTTTTAAATGCTGTATGAGGAGATACCAGACTTTAAAGAAGTGAGATAATTGAGACAATTGTTCTGCAAGTCAGAAGAAGACAGCGCTAGAAAAACGATGATTTTTTCTGATTTTTTGTGCTAGTAGAGTTTAATGCTGTTTGAGGGTAGGTTACTTCTTTGAAAGATGACTGGGTTGTGTGAAATGGAATAATTCTGTTTTTGTTACGTGTATCTCATGTTTTGGGGAGGTAAAAAAACCCCAAGCCAACAGCTTGCGTAGAAACTCATGGCAGCTTTTAGGCCTTCTGGAGCCATGTGTATTCTTTCACTTTTCCCTCCCTGTGGTAAGTTGGGACTCGCAGACTGTGGAGTGCAGTGTGGAGATGTGAAGTCGGTCGTGAACCTTGCGAGTGCATCATGTGGCTGCTCGTCACAGGGCGGATGGGTAGGGTGAGGAAAGGTACATTCTTTGGATGTGAGCTTGGAAAAATCTCACTGCTTCCATTGATGAAATAATACCCTATTGAGTCCACAGAGGGTAGTTTGGCTGACAAAGTACTTCAAAAGCGAAGTGATAAATGCAAAGGTGTTTTTTAGTGTTTTAAGTATATTTAGGTCAGTTATATCGTTCTTAAACCCGATCTGTTATTTTTCAGGTGGAATCGTTTATCTTGGATCAGGATGATCTCGAAAACCCGATGTTGGAAACGGCTTCTAAATTGCTTTTGTCAAGTACTGCCGATGGTGCTGACCTGAGAACAGTAGATCCAGAAACCCAGGCAAGATTAGAAGCTTTACTTGAAGCTGCAGGTAAGCACTCGTGTCCCACACAGGTTTAACCCCAAAGCCCTTACACATGAGACCGTACTGGAACTGCTTGCATAAGTCTAATCCATGCGAGCATGATACCAATGCGGAATCTAAGGTGGTGTGAACTTGGCAAGGTTGTGCAAGTTATTGAAGAGAAAGAAGCTCATGAAAGCATTTCAAATATTGGACAGTCAGTTTCATGTGAAGGCTGTGCTTCTAATGAGGTTCCTCCAACACCGGATTTCTAAAAGTGAAAATTGACAGCCAGCCTTGGGTTGCAGCCTTGTGTCAAAAGCTAAATTGGGCGGTGGGGCTTTGTTTTGTAACAATTACTGTATGAAAAGCTTTACTAGTTGCTTATGCTAAGGAGCTGACAGTTGTTGAAAAATAATGCCTGCTGTGGATTGGAAGGTTTCATTTGTGCACGTCACATCTGAGTGCAGCTCTTAAATTAGCGTTGTAAACAGTTAATCCCTTCATTTTGGAAGCTGTAGTTCATTACGCTTGGAATGTTTCTGCCATCAGATCTCATAGGCTCAATTTCAACTTCTCTGTTTTCTCCTTTTCTGGCACGTGTACCAATTTGTTGTAAATTGGGATGAAAGGAATAGGTAAGCTGTCTACAGCTGATGGTAAAGCATTTGCAGATCCTGAGGTGCTTCGCAGACTGACTTCTTCGGTCAGCTGCGCGTTGGATGAAGCTGCCGCTGCGCTTACCCGGATGAGAGCAGAAAGCACAGCAAATGCAGGGCAGACGGACAAGTAAGCCAATTTTATACTGAATTTTTTTCAGTAGTTTGCTACTTTTAGAAGCAGTTTTTCTTGTTGCATCACTTCTGATTACAGGATGCTGAAACTCTTACTCAAGTGGAATTAGTGCCAAGTTATCATCTGCGATTCTCCTGTTAAATATTCATGGATGGTCAGGTCTTGCAGTGGGGAGGGAAGCACATCATGAGTCGTGGTTGCTGATTTGGTGTTGTGCTTGACCTTTTCTGTGAACCTTCAGAAAATGAGTGGGACAAAACCTGTGTTCTCAGACTGTAACTACAAAGCAGGAATAGGCTGAGACTGTATATTATGTCGTTATTAGTAATATAAACCAACAGTGATTTATTTGCAGTGCTCTATGATTAGCTTTTCAAAAGGGAAAGTTACTATTTATTTCCCAGGTTCTTAAATGGTTACCAAAAAAGGGTTTGTACTTCTGTAGCACATAACGTCGCGCCGCGTGTGTGGTGCTGAGGCAGTAAAGCAGGTCCGCGGTCGTGTCTTTCAACGTGTTTTCTGCTTCAGTTGCACACGGTGCAGCGTTTGATAACCAAAATGGTCATCCTGCAGATGTTTCTCTTGTGAACTTCTGTTAACAAGTAGTCACAGGAGTGGCTGAGTACGCACATTACTCGATTTGCAAGGAAGTTGTGTGGAAAACCTCAAGTGTGAAAAATGGCACCTCTTTAATTAGCAGTTGGCACTTTTTAGATGGTGTTTCCTTTTTTGATGACTGTGCCCTGATGGCAGGTTGGATTTTTGCTCTGCACATTGAGCAAGCATTTGGATCATGGTCCATTTTCACGTTTAAATGCTTTCTGTCTTACTAGCCGCAGCTTGGCAGAGGCTTGTTCAGAAGGAGATGTAAATGCTGTGCGGAAGTTGCTGATTGAAGGACGAAGTGTGAACGAGCACACAGAAGAAGGGGAAAGCCTCCTTTGTTTAGCCTGCTCAGCGGGATATTATGAGCTTGCGCAGGTTGGTTTCCTAGCTGCTTTTAGTATGTATTGTACAAAAAGAAGTGTTGAATGAATGTGTTCCGACCTTACGCACCTGGAGGGCGGGTTAAGGTGGTGGAAAATGTCAGTTAGCTGGCCAGTGAAGGCTTATGCCTAAACTGAATGTTGCTAATGTGTTCTTTGTGCTGATTTCTCTGAGTGTTTCCAACACAGAAGAACTGCGTGTTGGTGAAGGTGGGGGCTTTGCGTAGCGTTTCGACCACGGTGACACGCTGGTTTGTCGCTTGCCGGTGGTGCTGATCACCCTTCTGTTCACAGGTGCTCCTGGCGATGCATGCGAATGTGGAGGACCGGGGCATTAAGGGAGACATAACGCCTTTAATGGCTGCTGCTAATGGCGGACATGTCAAAATTGTCAAGCTGCTGCTAGCTCATGGTGCTGATGTCAATGCGCAGTCATCAACAGGTAAATCAGTGTCAGAGCTCGTTGGAAACTACTGGAAGGCTGGGATTTGCAGTGTGTGGGAAACTGAAAATTTGGGAAGAAGGGCTGTTGGGCAGGCGAGACAGAGTGCTGCCTCGTGGTCTTACTATCTAGCTTTGCCATCTTTTTAACGGAGCTGCAAAATTCCGGTTGCGGACATACAAAGGTGGGTAAGATCAGTTAGTAACTGAAAGCTATTTGTGTGTGTAGGATTTCTTGGCACATTGTATTTTAAACCCTGCTTTGGAAGTTTCTGTATACATTGAAAGTTACTTGCTGTCAGGCCTAGGAAACCAAGTGGAAAAAAACAAACAGGAGAAGATGCTGCTGCGCTATCAAATGCTATGGAATTCTGTTTTCAGACCTTCTTCTCTTTCGGCTTCAGGCAATACAGCCCTTACATACGCCTGTGCAGGAGGCTACGTAGATGTGGTGAAGGTGCTGCTGGAGTCGGGCGCCAGCATCGAGGACCACAACGAGAATGGTCACACTCCTCTGATGGAGGCGGGAAGTGCCGGCCACGTGGAAGTGGCCAGAGTGCTGTTAGAAAACGGAGCGGGCATCAATACGCATTCCAACGAGTTCAAGGAGAGCGCACTCACGCTGGCTTGCTACAAAGGTACAGCACCAAATACTGTGCTCGTTAGAAAGGTGTGGGAAGGTGTGACAGGCGGGAGAAGGCTTGTCAAACATGTGTTTATTCAGCCTCGCTGTCCAGAACAAAAGGAATTTAAAGGCTAGGAACAGGCACTTTCCGGTGCTTTTGCCCTGGCTGTGATAGCACACGCCGTGTATGTGCCCCAGGTAAAATGATGATCAGTGTGGAGAGCGTAAGCATCAAGATACAAACCTTTTTGTCTGAGCTGTTATGATGCTTTAAAAGATTCTCTGTTTAGTGAATTGTAAGATGAGGAACTAGTATGCTTTATCATAGAATGATTGTAAACTTTCTGTGTTGTAGCTATATTATACAATATAGCTCTACTTAGATGCAGAAATGATTTAGTTTTCAAGGACTTAGCACTTGGAAAGCATGCAAAAACTAGGACCTTGTGTTTAAGGCGTCAGTGCTCAGGCAACAGGCCTTTCTTGCCTCCCGTGGAGTATTAGGCAGCTGTCTTGCGTCACCCAAGCAAGGGATGCTTAATTAGGATGCCAAATGTGTTCGCACAGCTGAGCAGATGCTGTTATAGTCACTTAGGACGTGTTTTATTAGAGCTATTAGAGTGGCTCTTGGCAGCATAGGGTAATTGAAGTCGGTAGCAGAGGTGCTTCTGTGGCAGCTTGGTAGAAGATGCTCTTAGTCTTTCATTTATGTTTCCTTTATCTGCCTTGGCAAATTCTTGGTTTGCTGTTGCTGAAGGCCCTCGTGGGCCATGGTAATTTTCTTTTGCGGTGGCTGTCAGAGCAAAGGCTGTGCCTGAAAGAGAGGAGTGGGACCCCAAAACCTTCCTTCCCCGAGAACATGTGCTTGGGCTCCGAACCGCGAGCTGAGGTTGGAAAGCAGAGATCAGAAGTTGCAAGTCTGTGCTTAGTCAGCTGTTCACTGTGATACACGGGACAGAAGACATTCAGGCCTTTGTGTTTTTCACCTTATCCATATGTGATTTGTCTGTCTTTTGTGCGTTGCTGTGTTGCTCCAAATCTCAGGTCTAGGGCCTAAAAATAAGCTCCTAATTTTCTCATGTTGCTTGCGCCTGTAGTAAGATGAGATGTGATATTTGGCACTGAGGAGGTCACTAACTTCTCCCAGATAAGGGGGGAAAGGTGGAATAGCAATGTAGCCTCATATTGGGCAGTATCTGTGCTATTCCTGTTGTTCCCAGGCGTAGTTCTAGCTTTAATATTTAGCCACGATTATGCTGAGTTACAAAACAGCAGGGGTTTTTTTTTGCCTTTGACTTGGCTTTATGTGCTTGCATATTGTGTTGGTCATGACTGTGTAGCGAAGCTGACAGGACTTGGTGCACATCCAGGGCTTGGTGAACTGTACCCGTGAATGTATGGAGTGGTTGAGAGCAAATACTTTCAAAAAGCTGTTAGGCGTCCTTTGGAGGATTCCGATAGATGGTTGAATTCCTAAGAGTAGGCTTGGAAGTTTGAAGGTCCATCTACTTCCTGTGGTTTGTGGTCTGGTGGACTGGTTAGAATGCCATTTGTAGCAGCAGTAACCCTAAATCCTTGATGGCAAGCAAGTAGAGGGCAAACCCCGACCCCCAACAAAAACCCAGCGTTCTGTAGGTGAAAAAAAATCCAAACATCTTTGCACAAAATAAATCACCCTGGTAAAGCTTCTGGAGCGTGTGCTCCTTGGCTCTGACGTCACTTCAAGGAAAGCACGTAGTGCAGACAAGATTTTAGAAACTCAGTGAGTTGGGCTGTGTTTATAGTAACTGTGCTGTTTAGCTTTTGTGTGCATTGAATGTATAGATACAAACGTGCTTTTCAAGAGTGTTTCATGGTTTGGGGTTTTTTTAATGTTGTAACATGGCCTTCTGTGACCTCGATTATGTACATTAGACCTTTTCTGTGACTTGTGGAGTGTGCTTTCTAAAGTAGTTTTATCTGTTAAATATTTTCTCCATACAGGCCATCTAGAAATGGTGAGATTTCTGCTGGAAGCTGGCGCAGACCAGGAACACAAGACAGATGAAATGCATACTGCTCTCATGGAGGCTTGCATGGTAAGAGACGTGAGGCATAGGTACGCTCCCTTCACCTCTCGAAGATGAACGAAGTGATTCCTTTTGGTACAGAACCCAACTCTGTGTACTTGATGGCCTTTTGGCAAAAGAAGTTGGAGAGGAGGGGAAATAGCTGGTTGAAAAACAGTACTTCATCAAACAGCAAAACTGAACTTGTTCCTCTTGTGGCTGACAAAGTAGTTGAATTCTTAAGAGACATCAGCTAAAACTTGCATGAATTCTTAAGAGACATCAGCTAAAACTTGCATGAATTCTTAAGAGACATCAGCTAAAACTTGCATGAATTCTTAAGAGACATCAGCTAAAAGTTACATGGCGTGTGCGTTAGCAGGAGAGCTGTATTAACCTGTGCTTTGAATGAGTAGGTTTCCGTGTGTCCGGCTGCGCTGTGTGTTTTTCTGAAGTGGCAGAAGTCAGGGAGTAAGGCTGAACTCGTTGCCCCAAAGCAGCTTCTGTAGGCTGCATCGCTCCTTGTGCTGTTATGTGTCACTTACTCCTTGCTTTTTGCCCTTCGGATGATCCTGGAGGCCTGGTGTGAAGCTTTTGTAAGCTCAGTTCACAGAAATTAATGACTTCCAAGAGACAGCCAAAAGTAAACAATAGTATTCTGTTTGAACAGAAACTTCTTTTGCTTTATGTGATTTTGCAGGCTTCTGGCTGAGCAGCTTTCAGTTTCTGACTGGAAAATCCTTTATAGACAGGGATCTCCAAATGAAGTAGAGGGGAAGATTCTCAGTGGTTGCTGAAATGCTTTTAACAATTCTAACGCGTGCTGAACGTAGGCAGTGAATATCATCATAACCGAGCTGCTGGAGGTGTTTAACACACCTGTGTGCTGTGTAAGGCGTTGGGGCGAAGTTCTCGTTGGGTGCAGAGGGCTTTGTCCAGGTGTGCGTGTGCAGCGTGTTTTGGTGTGGTTCGCGGAGCCGCGTGCTCCTTGAAAGCACGGGGTCGGCAGCTGTTTGGGAAGCACCTCAGAACTGGAAAGGGAAATGGTCACTTCTTGCTGATCTTGCAGTACTTTCATGTTGCTGCTTTGCCCCTCTGAGGCAATTGTGAAATGATGGCGTAGAATAGACTGCCTTTTTATAAAATTTAGTAAGGGTCTGAGAACAATTCTAATTTTGCTAATAGCTTTTTGCGATCAGAGCACAAATGCATCTGAAGCTTTCCCTTGAAAAGTTTACCTATGAGTACATTTTAATGTGGAATGGTAGAACTGATGCCGGACTTGAGATTCTTCCAGGCTTTTGCAGTGCAGAAAACTTGCTGAATCGGTGTCTGCAGATAGTTTTCCTGTTTGAAGGGCTCTTAAGCTTCAGCAGCTATGGAAGTCTCCTGCTGCTGCATCTGCTTTAAAGCACATGTCCTGTTTGAAATCTGTTTCCTATGTATTACCAGGATCCCATTGCTTTGGCCTTTTCCTCTGGAGATTCCTTCTGATGATGGAGTGAATCTGCCCATTCATTCCCTTTGTTTCTCCTCCAGGAATTGTGTAGGCTTTGGTACCCCTGCTCTGAGAAGCGAGCGCAGTGCCGTGGGTTCATGCACCCTGCCCCGTACCGGGGCTGGCAGGGCGAAAAATCCGGCAGGTGTTGGTTTGTGTCCCCAGAACGGAGAACGCTTTGAACTCTTCCTGCTGGAGGAAGAGTTGGCTGCCAAGAAAGCCAATGGGATCCTGGGGTGCATCAAGAAGAGTGTGGCCAGCAGGACGAGGGAGGTTCTCCTTCCCCTCTACACTGCCCTGGTGAGGCCTCATCTGGAGTACTGTGTCCAGTTCTGGGCTCCCCAGT